>Ga0207046_10165_pt1 | contig 18958 bp, 14 predicted proteins | sample Alteio_BWMinCont_66_FD_153303 | JGI IMG/M metagenome (GOLD analysis project Ga0207046, IMG submission 153303) | Enriched cells from forest soil in Barre Woods Harvard Forest LTER site, Petersham, Massachusetts, United States -... | ecosystem: Environmental > Terrestrial > Soil > Temperate forest >...
TTGTGTCGAGGCGAACGGCAGGGCACCGGGAATCGGCACGATCATGGAGGAGAGCGGCGCGTCCGTGAGAGGTCCGTTATCGAGGCCGAGAATCAGAGCCGAGGCGCCGCGATAGGAAGCGGGAAGGGCTCCGAAGGGTGCGACTTCGAGAGCCGGGTCGAGCCAGCAATTGCAGGCGCTGTTGCCGACGAGCAGGTGGACAAAGGCGGTCGGGCTGGCCACTAGCGCAGTGACTTTTTTTGAGGGGCCGACGAGAGCGGCTTGTGCGTCGAGGTTGGCGGCTTTGGCCAGCGCCTGGAACAGAAAAAACTTGTCTTCCTGCGTGGCATAGGCGGAAGAGATGATTTCGAGCAGGGGGCGGGGCCGGAAGCCGGTGGCTCCGAGCGGCAAATCGACGGTTTTGATTTTTTGGGATACGAAGTCGTAGATGCGCTCGACTTTGGCCATCGGCTTACTGGCTGAAGCCGTCAATTGCTTGGATAGCTCGACGACTGCGTCGGGCAGTTCGGACGGCAACGAAAGCGCTTTGAAAAGCTGATAGGAGAGCGATGGCCACCGCGAGTTTTTTGCGATTTCGATGTCGGGAATATCGTCCAGTGCGGCTGTTTCCTTCCGGTTGACCAGTTCCGCGTCGTCGTCGTTCAGATGCCAGGTGTAGGAAATCTGGGCGTTGCCCGATTCGCCGGACTTTTCCATGGAGACGTGTGCTACCGAGGGCTTCAGCAAAAGCTGAATTTTGCCGGGCTCGAACGGAGGAAGGGGCTCGTCAGCCGTCGCGGCAGCAGAGGGCCGTGAGGCATTAGGCGGCGTGGCGGTTTTTTGCTTCGGATTGGATAGCCTCAGCAGCGAAGAGTCCACTGGCGGGACGGGATTGGGACGGCCACAGAGGCCACAGCCCGGTTCTGGATACAGGCGCCACTCGAGCTGTTTTTTGACGGTTTCGTCCTTGACCAGGATGATCGGAGTTTTTGCGAGAGCCGACGCCGGCAAGATCACTTCAAATGTTTCTTTGGAGACCACGCCGCTGCGGTCGAAGGTGCGGTCGAACCAGAAATCGGGGGCCAGAGGATGATGTGAGACGGTGGTGATGACGCGATATTCGAGCGCGTCGCCGGGCTCGAGGCCGAGGATGCGCACGGATTTAACGCGGACGTCTTGATACGCGGGGGCGTTGACAACGGCGGGATTGGGATTGTCGGTGATGGCGCCGGGGAGCACGTCTACTACTCCACCGCTTGGGTGCGTGATGCGGACCAGCGGAATCTCAATCTGTTCGAAGGCGCGGTTGAAGTCGAAATTGAGGCGGGCGAATTGGCGGGCGCCCAGTTCGTCGTTGATTTTGATGCGGGCGTGGACTTCTTTGCGGCTTGAACCGTCGGTTTCAAAGCGAATGCGGGTTTCAAGGAGTGCGATCTCGGCGGGAATTTTGGGTGGGGACTTGGCTGCAGATTTTTCTTGAGGTTTCTCCGAAAGTTTTCCATCCGGCTTTTGCTGCGTGGCTTGCGCCGGCCCTGTAGCCGGTGCGCTCAGAAAGCATAAAGCCGCGGCGACGGGGAACGTGGAGGAAAAAAAGCGAGTAGCGCTCAAGAGGGCCTCCGAGGCAGTGTAGGGCGAGAGAGAAGTTGCGTAAAGCAGCGCCTGAGTCCTCGTTGCTGGCCATACACGAGAGCGTCTGGCCAGCGGCCGGGGCATCCGGTTTGGCGAAGCAGTTTTGGGGCTTGCGAGTGAATATGGCATGGTAGAGTCTTGTGCGCGGAATCTCGGAAGGCGCAGGGAGAACGGGGAATGCCAAAGATTTTCGGAGCAATTGCGGCGGTAGCGCTGATGGCCGCGCTTGCCGTGCGGGCCGAGGATAAGTCCCGGGCGAAGGGACCCAATGAAGATGGAACAAAACCCGCCCTTGTGAGAATTGCCGGGGAAAAACGGAGTGAAGTCGCGCAACTACTCGCACTGTCGGACGGCTTCCGCGGGAAAATCAGCAACGTGACTACCTCCGACCCCTATGAAACGCACAATCCCTTCACGGTCGAATACGAGATTACGCAGCCCAAATTCATCGACTGGGCCAAGAAGCCGCTGCGCATTCCGGCGCTGCTCCCTCTACTGGGCCTGCCCGACCCGCCGGCAAAACCCGCCGCCGGAGCGCCGCCTTCGCCAATCGAACTGGGGACCCCTCTCGATGTCCAGATAAACGCCACGCTTCGCCTTCCCGTCGGCACAATTGCCCAAATTCCCACCGGCACTTCCGTGGCACGCGACTTTGCGGTCTACACTTCCGAATACTCGGCGAAGGAGGCGGCCGTCACCGCCTCTCGCCATCTCAATTTTATTCTGAAGGAAATCCCCGCCGACCGCGCCGCCGACTACAACGCTTTCCTTCGCGCCGTTCAAAACGACGAATCACAAGTCTTCACGCTGGAACGCGCCGACACGACTCCTCCGCCCCCCAAAAAGCCTTAAGTTTTTCTTGGTTTTGCCGCAACAACAGAAAGACTACTGTGAATCCTTCTAGAGGTTTACTCTACTCGGTGAACTCTCTCTCCAAGTCTCGCTTTCCGTACTTCTCACTTTCCTTCACTTGATCTGCATCACTTCTTTCTCTTTCGCGGCACTCAGATCCTCTATCTTCTTAGTTTCCGAGTGAGAAAGTTTCTCCAGCTCGTCTAGCGCCCGCTTTTTCTCGTCTTCGCTGATCTTCTTTTCTTTCTCCAGCTTCTCGATGGCTTCCTTCAGGTCCCGCCGAATATTCCGTACCGCCGTTCTGTGATTTTCGAGCACCTTATGCAGTTGCTTCACCAAATCCTTGCGCCGCTCTTCGGTCAGCGAAGGAATCGGCACGCGCACGACTTTGCCGTCATTCGTGGGATTCAGCCCCAAATCGGCCGTACGAATCGCCTTGTCGATCGAAGCCACCGCGCTCGGATCCCACGGCGCGATCACGATCATGGTCGGGTCCGGCACGGTCATGGTGCCCAGCTGATTCACCGGCATCGGCATGCCGTGATAATCCACGCGAACGTTGTCCAGCAGCGAGGCGTTCGCGCGGCCGGTGCGAATCGTCGCCAGCTCCTTGCGAAAATCATCCACTGCTTTTTCCATCCTGGTTCTTGCGGCAGCCAGTGCTTGCGGCGTGTTCTCAAAAGTCGTCATAGCGTCCTCAGCTCAAAAAACCCCAGGTAGTTCGTTTAAGTCCTTGCGATTTCAGTTTCCAGTTTCATTTGTCGATGAAAGACGGATTTGGCGGCTTCCGTCAGAATTCAAGCCGGCGTCACCTTGGAGCCTACCCGCTCACCCATCACCACGCGCTTGATGTTTCCGTGCTGGTTCATGTTGAAGACCACGATGGGCATCCCGTTGTCCATGCACAGCGAAATCGCCGTCGCGTCCATCACCTTCAGATTCTGGTTCAACACGTCGCGATAAGTAATCGCCGCAAAAAACTTCGCCCCGGAAACTTTCTCCGGATCGGCGTCGAAAATTCCATCCACTCGAGTGGCCTTCAGTATGACGTCGGCCTTGATCTCCATGGCGCGCAGCGCCGCCGCCGTGTCCGTTGAAAAATAGGGATTACCGGTCCCCGCGGCGAAGATCACGACGCGCTGCTTCTCGAGGTGCCGCATGGCGCGCCGCCGGATGAAAGGCTCGGACACCTGATTCATCTCAATGGCGCTCAAGACCCGCGTGAACACGCCCTCTTTTTCGAGCGCATCCTGCAGAGCCAGCGCATTAATCACCGTCGCCAGCATCCCCATGTAGTCCCCGGTCGCGCGGTCAATCTCGAATCCCTTCTGCCGGGCCCCGCGGAAAATATTTCCGCCGCCGACCATAATGGCAATCTCGATGCCCAGTGCGTGCACCTCTTTCAGCTCGCGGGCGATGGCCTGAATCGTTTCGCCGTGAATGCCAAATCCCTGCGGCCCCTGCAGCGATTCTCCCGAAAGTTTCAGCAGGATGCGCCGGTAAGCCAACTGCGCGTGGCGCGGCGTTCTCTTGACGGGTTTCTTTAGAGCCCTCTTTGGTCCAGCAGCCATGTCCCTCCGGTCAGCGGACTACAAAATCCTCGGAATTGTAGCAAACTATTCCCGCCCCCGCACGGCACGCAAGCCCTTAAAAGCCCCTAAAAACAAAAAGAGCGTCCCGGTTTCGCCGAGACGCCCTGGAACGAAGTCGCAAAAACATGCGTCAGGTGCTTGCGGGTTCAGGAACCGGCGCCGTTTCTGGTCCCGCTCCGCCGGGCCCGCCAATCTCGCCCACCTTAAAGCGCACGAATCGCCGGATCGAAATGTTCTCGCCAAGCTTCGCGATTGCCTGGGTAATCATCTCGCCGATCGTGACGCTCTCGTCCTTGATGTAGTGCTGCTCGTACAGGCAGTTCTCCTCGTAAAATTTTTCCATCTTCCCGGTGGTAATTTTCTCGACCACGTTTTCCGGCTTGCCGGTAGCCAGCGCCTGCGCGCGATAAATATCGCGCTCTGCCGCGAGCATCTCCGGGGTCACTTCCTCGCGCCGCACATACCGCGGATCGAGTGCCGCGATGTGCATCGCAATGTCGTGGCAAAGCTGCTGGAAAGCTTCCGTGCGAGCCACGAAGTCCGACTCGCAATTAATCTCCACGAGCACACCAATCTTCCCGCCCGCATGAATATAACTTCCCACGAGCCCTTCGCTCGCCTCGCGCTGCGCTTTCTTAGCCGCGGCCGCCTGTCCCTTCTTCCGCAAAATCTCGATGGCCTTCTCGATGACGCCGTTGGCTTCGACAAGCGCCGCGCGGCAATCGCTGAACCCCGCCCCGGTCCGCTCGCGCAACTCCTTCACAAGGTGCGCCGGAATCTGCATAGCTGGCTGTTGTGTGCTCATCCTTTTTTCTCTCTTGGAACTCAGAATGTCAATGTTTCGGCGAATGCTTAGAAAAAGGGCCCGCTCCGAGCCGCAAGGAGCGAGCCTCGTGAAATCTCTGTTGATTACAACCGCTCGCTTATCGTGTCTCGTCGTCCGGTGGGACGGTAGCTTCGGCTCCCGCAGCGGCCTCCAGCGAAGCATCCGCAGGAGTGGTCACATCCACGCCCTCAACGAAGTCGCCTTCCTGCTTCTCATACTGTTCGTACGCGCTGGTATCCACATACTCCACGCCATCCACCAACGCCTGATCTTCCGCCGATTTCTGCTCGGCCACCTGCGATTGCTGGTAAGCGGTATGCCCTTCAAGCACAGAATCAGCGATCTTCGTAGTGAAAAGCCGAATCGCGCGCAAAGCGTCGTCGTTACCCGGAATAATCCAATCCACTACGTCAGGATCGCAGTTCGTATCCACGACTGAAACCACCGGCACGCCCATACGCCGCGCTTCCTTCACGGCAATCTCTTCGGCATTCGAATCGATCACAAACATGGCGTCCGGAAGCTGCAACATGTTCTCAATGCCTTCCAGGTTCTGGTTCAGGTGCTTCATTTCGCGGCCCAGCCGCGCCTTTTCTTTCTTCGAAAGTTCGTTGATCCGGCCATCTTCGGTCATAGCTTTCAAGAGCTTCAGGCGCTTAATCGATTTCTGGAGCGTCGCCCAATTCGTCAGCGTCCCGCCCAACCAGCGGTGGTTGACAAAGAACGCCCCGCAGCGCTTTGACTCCTCGGCGACAGCTTCCTGCGCCTGGCGCTTGGTGCCCACAAACAAGACCGATTTTCCCTGTGCGGAAAGATCGCTAACAAACCGGCTAGCCTCTCGGAACATCTTGAGGGTCTTCTGCAGATCAATAATGTGAATCCCGTTGCGCTCTCCGAAAATATACTCCTTCATCTTCGGATTCCAGCGCCGCGTCTGGTGACCGAAATGAACTCCGGCCTCCAGCAATTCTTTCATCGTAATTTCTACTGCCAAGTTTCCTCCTAGTAGAATAGCTGTTTGCGGTGGCAGCTTGCGCCGCCACAGAACAGCCTATTGCCGGCTCCTTGCCGGCCGTGATCTCAGCGGGTTCACTTTCCTAAACCCGCTGGAGCTCGTTCAAACTCTGGCCCAGCCAGGGCCACAAACACTAGCGCTTCGTAAACTGGAAGCGTTTCCGCGCGCCCTTCTGCCCGTACTTCTTCCGTTCCTTCATACGGGAATCGCGCGTCAAAAATCCATTTTTCCGCAAAGCCGGCCGCAGCTCCGGGTTATACCGCGAGATGGCCCGCGACAGTCCCATCCGCACGGCCCCCGCCTGCCCGCCAACGCCGCCGCCATGCGCGGTCACCTTGACGTCCACCTGGTCCGTCAAGCTAGTAAACTTCAGCGGCTCAACGGCATCATGCTTCCAAGCATGATTCGGAAAATAATTCTCCACCTCGCGGCCATTGATAGTGAACTTGCCGCTACCAGCGCGCAAAAATACTCGAGCCACGGACTCCTTGCGCCGGCCAGTCCCGAGAAACCAAGTTTGTGTGCCCGCAATGGGCGTACCAGTAGAACTCAACGTTCCTCCTAAAATAACCTGATTCCGGACACCCGGAACCACTCAACTCCACGCCGGTTTTGCTCCCTGCCTAAGGCACCACTTAGAGGTGACCACTACGCGGCCACACTTTTCAAGGAACAGCAACGTGCGGAAACCAGTGACACAGATTCTTAGTCTGTGCTATTTGCCACTTCTACTGCTTGCTACGGCCACAGCAGTGGCACAGACTTTGGTCTGTACTCCCTACTGCTTCTAAGCCCCGACCGCCTGCGGCCTCTGCCCGGCATGCCGCGCCAAACCCGCCGCATCCCGGTAAACCCGCAATTTCTTTGCTCGCCGAGCCCGCAACTTGTTCTTAGGCAACATCCCCAAAACCGCCTCGCGAATCATCCATTCCGGTTTCGTCTCGCGCACCCGCTTCGCCGGTACAGCCTTCAACCCCCCCGGATACCCGCTATGCGAGTAATAAATCTTCTGCTCGACCTTGTTCCCGGTCATGCGAACCTTGTCCGCATTGATCACCACGACGTGATCCCCCGAATCCAAGTACGGCGTAAAACTCGGCTTATCCTTCCCGATCAGCATCCGCGCCACTTTCGTCGCTAGACGCCCCAAAACTTGATCCGTGGCATCCACGACAAACCAGCTTGCGCCGACTTTCAGCGCCTCCGCTTCTTCTCCTTTAGCAACATACGTCCTCATTGCGCTCAGCCACACCTTTCCCGTTAGAGACAAACGCCAATTTTAAAGTACCTTCCTGTTCCTGTCAACGCGATTTCCACTGATTTCCCGCGCCTATCCACGCCTACACCGCTCGTTCAACGTGCGCCAAGAATCGCGGAGCCTTGCGGAATTTCGTCGCCTGCTCAAAGGCATACGCCAACTTGATCAAAACCGGCTCGCTCCAAGCCCGGCCAAAAAACGAAATTCCGACCGGCAGACCGAACACAAATCCCGCTGTCACATTCACGTTCGGATATCCGGCGGCTGCGGCAAATTCCGAACTGCCTCCTCCGAACGAGTCGCCGTTCACGATGTCCGTCAGCCACGCTGGCCCGCCCGTCGGCGCAACGATGGCATCCAGCTTGTGCTTGTCCATGGTCGCATCAATTCCCTCTTTGCCCGCCAGTTCATGGTTCTTTTTGATGGCCTCCACGTATTCCTCGGTCGTCAGCGGCCCTTTCTCTTCGGCCTTCAGAAAATTCTCCTGTCCAAAAAACGGCATCTCTTTCGCGGCATTCTTTTCGTTGAACTCAATAATTTCCTTCAGCGTTTTCACCGGCGCGCTCGGCCCAAGCCGCGCGAGGTAGGCATTCAAGTCCGCCTTCAGCTCATACATGAACCCAAGAAATTCCGTCTCCCCGAACTTACCCGAAGTCTCAATCTCCACCGGGTCCACCAGCGTGGCTCCTTGCTTCTTCATCGCGTCGACCGCCGCCTCCATCCATTTGTCCACAGCTGGATTAAAGCCAAACGCTTTCCGCAAAACACCGATGCGCGCGCCTCGCAATCCGTCAGCCGCGAGAAATTGGGTGTAATCCGTGAATGACTTTCCGGCACTCGCCGTCGTCGCTTTGTCGTCGGGATCGACGCCCGTCAACGCTCCCAGCAAAATGGCCGCGTCCCGCACCGTGCGGCACATCGGTCCCGCGGTATCCTGCGTGTGCGAAATCGGAATGATCCTGCTGCGGCTCACCAGTCCAACCGTCGGCTTGATCCCTGCAAGTCCATTCGCCGAGGACGGGCACACGATCGATCCGTCCGTCTCCGTTCCGATTCCGATGGCCGCCAAATTCGCCGAAATTCCAGCTCCCGTCCCGGAACTCGATCCGCACGGATTCCTGTCCAGCGCATACGGATTTTTCGTCTGCCCGCCGCGCCCGCTCCATCCGCTGATTGAGTGGTTCGACCGAATATTCGCCCACTCGCTCAAATTTGTTTTCCCCAAAATCACCGCACCGGCCTCACGCAACTTCTGGGCGATGAAAGCGTCAGCAGGCGGCTTCGATCCCACCAGAGCCAAAGATCCCGCTGTAGTTTGCATGCGGTCCGCAGTAGCAATGTTGTCCTTGATCAGCACGGGGATTCCGTGCAGCGGCCCGCGTGGCCCCTTTTCTTTCCGCTCCTTGTCAAGCGCTTCCGCAATTTCCAGCGCATCTGGATTTGTTTCGATGACGCTATTCACCATCGGTCCGTTCTTGTCAATCGCGGTGATGCGCGCGATATATTTCTCGGCAATCGCCCGCGCGCTGTATTTCCCGGACTTCATTCCGTCTTGCAGTTCGCCAATCGTAATCTCATCCAACTCAAACGCGGGAACATCGGCGGCCTCGGCCACAGTCGCGGCTGCGCTGCTCGGCGACGCCCCAAAAACGGGCTGCCATAGTGGACCAGCCGCGGCCGCCACTCCTCCCAGCAATCCCGCCTGCAAAAAACTCCGTCGATCTCCGGCCCGCGATGCCCGCTCGCCGCCCATGCCGTCCTCCCCATTTGCCGGACCGAGCCTCTCCGCCGCACGCTTCTCTTGCGTTTCTTTGTTCATTGTCAATTCCCCCACCCTCTCGATCTCCTACAAAGAGCAGAGATAGTACGCCAAACACCCCGTTTCGTCCGCTCAAAATCTCGCTTCTCCATGGGTTTGCGCCCAGGCAACCGCTAGAGAAAATATTTTCCCTATGCCGCCTTTTTCCAGTTACCCTTCTACACGGCGGAGTCCCCCGTAGTCGGTTTGCCATGCTGCTGACTGACCTAAACGGCCCCCTGTCTCTCCAGCCGCGAAGTCCAGGCTCGGGGAGAACCTCGCGTCCCGCTCGTTTCGCCGCGCCCGCCTTTCTTTTTTTGTGCTTCGCAACTTTCGGCGCAACCATTTCGCGCGCCCAGAACCAACAAGATCAAAGCGTCGCCGAAGCCGCCCGTCAAGAACGCGCCCGCAAACAAGAATTACAGAAACGCAGAAAGCACGTTTACACGGAAGAAGATCTCAAGCATCGGAACATCCTGACGCCCGAAGACCGCGCACAAATCGAAGCCAAGCGATACGAATGCGCGCAGAAAAATAATTGCTCGCCGGCCGCTCGACAGAATCCGTCGGCAAGTCTCGAAACTCCGCAGATCCCTCTCGGCGACGTCGCCCGTCAACTTCAAAAGCAAAAAGAGTTGCAAGCGCTGAAACCGAAACAGTCGGAGCCGTTCCATCTTCCGTTCTCAACTCCCGCTCTCGCTTCCCCGGTTTTGCCCGGGCATCCCACGATTCGTCCTCCGGGCCAACCGGTTCTCCATCCCACAACTCCGTCAAATGTTTTCCGCCGCCGCGATCCGTTCGCGGCCGTTCCCATTCGTCCAGAAGTTCGCCGCGAGAGACCGAGCCGCCGTGAAATTCCTCCGAGCGTTCGTGAAGAAGTCCACCCTGGAGACCGGGAAGATATGCGCGTATCCGGTGGCGAAAATATTCACCCAACAGTTCGTCCCAAAGTCCACACCAACGCAATCGTTCAACCAAATGTTCATCCCGACTTTAGTAAAGAAGTCCGCCCAACACTTCGCACTCCTGTTCGGCTGACCGCTCCTGCGGCTATTCGCGTCCCGCCGATTCACCCGCCTGTTCTGTCGACGCTTGGGCAGCCAAATATTTTTGCCACCCCGGTCGCGCCCGTTACGACGGTTCGCCCGTCGAAACCGCAGCCCGCTCCTAGTCCCGCCACGACCGCGACACAGAAAACCATGCGCATCCGGCCCGGCGATTCTCTCTGGAAATTGGCGCAACAAAACCTCGGCTGCGGTAGCTGCTGGCCTGAGCTCGTGGCCGTAAATCCCGGGATTGCCGACCCCAACAAAATCAGCATCGGCGCCGAGCTGAATCTTCCCGCTGCCGCCACCGCAACTTCAACACGCCATGCCGCGAAGACCGCCGTGTCAACGATCAAAGTCCGCAAGGGGGACACTCTGTGGAGCCTCGCGAAGTCCAATCTGGGCCGGGCCTCTGCGTGGCCCTGCCTCGCCGCCGCCAATCCCTCTATTGCCAACCCCAATCGCGTCTACGAAAGTCAGGAACTTACGGTTCCCCTGACGTGCAAGCCTTAAACTGCCGAGGAAAACCGCCGGCGTTCTCCTCGGCACCTAGCGACATGCGAGCTCTCCGTCTTCTCCATCTTTTGAAATAAATTAGTTATAAACGGCTACTTTATTCGGTAGCAGCCTTCTAGATTTCATATTAGTGAATCCCTATCCCTATTTGCTCCGAAACCAAATCTTTCTTAATTTATTGAGCATAAAGCTTTTATTGTAGTTGTAGTTAGCAACGTCTGTGGTCCCAAGATTGCGTTAATTCAAATCATTCCTGGCAATCCAAGAGCCGCTGTCACCAAGAGGGTTGCCTTTCTTAGCGCGGTAATGGGAGTGGGATGGACCTCGAAGCAACGTCGAGAACGCGATCGAGCCTCCCGCCCCAATCATGAGGAGGATCACAAAGATGGAAGTTGTACTTGGGAATACCTTTCCGGCTCGAAGCGTTTGGCTGAGGCTGGCGCTGCTTTTGTTTTCTTTTGCGTTGTGCGATCTCGCGTACGCTCAGTCTACCGCATCGCTGAACGGCACCGTCACCGACTCCACAGGCGCAACTGTTCCCTCCGCTCATGTTGTCGCGAAGAATCAGGCCACCGGCGTCGAATCTAACACGCAAACCGACAATTCCGGCGCTTACTCTTTCCCTTCTCTCCCCATTGGTCTCTATCGCCTCGATGTCACTGCTTCCGGCTTCGAGAGGTCCGTCATGGCGGATTTGAAACTGGACGTCGCGACAGCCATTACCCAAAACATTCAGCTAAAAGTTGGCGAAGTTTCACAGAGCGTCTTGATCACCGCCGAAGCGGCGCTGGTGGAAACTGCTACAACGAGTCTCGGACAAGTCATTGACGAGAAGACCGTCCAAGAAATTCCCTTGAACGGACGCCACTTCGTGGACCTAAGCCTTTTGACTCCAGGCACGGTGACGCCTCCACAGAACGGCTTCCTTACCGCCCCGCTGCGCGGGCAAGGCTCGTTTGCCATCAATACGGCGGGGCAACGCGAAGACACGACGAACTGGCTAGTCAACGGCATCAACCTGAATGACCCAGTGCAGAATCAAGTTACCTTCCAGCCGCCGATCGACACGCTCGCCGAATACAAGATCGACAACGCCTCATTCCCGGCGCAGTATGGCCGCGACTCAGGCGCGATTGTGAACTTGGCCACGCGCTCCGGCTCGAACGATTTCCACGGCGAAGCGTTTGAATTTTTCCGCAACAATGATCTGGATGCGCGCAATTTTTTCAATCCAACTCAAGACTCCAAAGGCAATTTCCTGGCTCAGAATCCGTTTAAGCGGAATGACTTCGGTGGAGACTTCGGCGGTCCCATCAAGAAGAACAAATTGTTTTTCTTCCTGGCTTACGAAGGACTGCGCCAGCGACAAGGGTTGGCCCTTTCAAGCACCGTGCCGAGTCCGGCACAGATTGCAACGGTTACCTCGACGGCGGTCAAGGATCTGCTGGCTTTGGTCCCGGCGGCCAATCTCGTGGGTACCGGAACGGCTGGCGTGCCCAGCACTTTCAATTTGTTCAGCGGTTCGACAGCCGCCAACGTATCCTTGAACCAGGGCTCGGCAGACCTCGACTACGATCTTTCGGGCAAGGATCGCATCCACGGCTATTTCGTGATCCAAAAGGACCACCGCCAGGAACCGACTCAGGGCGCCAACCTCCCGGGCTTTGGCGATACCCGCTCCGGGTTGCGGGATCTAGCAACCGTGAGCGAAGACCATGTTTTCGGCCCGTCGCTTACAAATACCGTCCGTCTGGGATACAACCGCATTCACCTCATCTTTACGCCGACGGCCCTCGACGCCACGAATTTCGACATCACTCTTCCGAGCGGCGCGCCCGTGGACGTGGGAATACCCAACATTCTTGTTGCTGGCGCCATGTCTTTTGGAGGTCCACAGGCGGAGCCTCAGGGCCGCGGCGACACCACGGTTGTGCTCAATGACACTCTGAACTGGTTGAAGGGCAGACATTCCTTTGCCTTTGGCGGAGAAATCCGGCGGGCTTATAACAACAACATCGCGGAGAACATTGGAAGTTTCACGTTTCCAACCCTTGCGAGCTTCCTCGCAGACAGCGCTTCTAACTTTACCGTTTTGCTCGGAGCCGGCAACGACAAAATCCTGGAGCCTTCTTATGCAGGCTTTGCCCAGGACAGTTTTAAGTGGAAACCCAATTTCACGCTCAACATCGGCTTGCGTTACGAATGGAACTCGACGCCGTCAGAGGCCGCCAATCGCTTTACCAACTTCGATACCACGACAGGAGACCTTATTGCGGCTAGCCAGCCTTTCCACACAAACAACAAAAACTTCGAGCCCCGCGTCGGTTTTGCCTGGGATCCGTTCAAGAATGGCAAAACATCGGTGCGCGCCGCCTATGCCATCACCACGCAAGACCCCACCACGAACATTATTTCGGGCTTGAGCGGAAATCCGCCCTTCGCCCTTCCGATTAACGTGGCTGCCGCTAGCATTTCGCTGGAGAACCCGGCTGCCGCAATAACTCGTGTCAGCCTGGGGCCAAGCTCGATCAATCCAGGCTTTGACAATATGTATGCGCAGGATTGGAACCTCACGATCGAGCGTCAGCTCACTTCGAGCATAGGACTCACACTCGCCTACGTAGGCGTCAAAGGAACCCACCTGCAGATAGCAGAAAACGTGAATCAGCCCTTGGTAACCAACGGCTTCTATGGAACTACGCGGCCATTTCTAACGCTCCCGCTGACGAGTCCCATATTGCCGGCCCAATGCGCCGCTCCCAATCCAACCTGCACGTACGGAAACATCAGCCAAATCAACAGTCCCGGGAACTCCAATTACAATGCGCTGTGGGCGACGCTGAACAAGCACTTCGCGAAAGGATTCGAGTTCCTTGCTTCCTACACATACTCGAAGTCGTTTGACTACAGTTCCGTTAGTTCCGGCGACGCGGTCCCGTTGCAAAACGCCTACAACCCGCGCGGCGATTACGGCCCGTCGGAATTCGACGTTCGCAACCGCTTCGTGCTAAGCGGTTTCTATGAGCTGCCGTTCAAAAAGAACCGTCTGGTGTCTGGATGGCAGGCAGGCATTGTGACCCAAGCGCAAAGCGGCAGTCCGATTACGCCGTTGCTTTCGATCAACACGGGGACGGGGACAACGCTCACCGTAAGGCCTAATCAGCTTCAGCGCGTGAGTGTAACGGGAAACCCGTTCGAGTTCTACAGCAACCCGGTAATCTGCGAGCCGTTCAATGGAACGCCAACGGGGACAGCTCCCGCGATTCCCAATTGCGCTACGACACCCAATGCGGCTTTTGCGGTTCCTTGCACCTTTAATAGCGTCCCCACGACGCCCGGAAAGAACAATTATCCCGTTGTTCCGGGCAGCTGCCAACCGGGCAACATCCAACGGGATGCTCTGCAGGGACCAGACTTCGTGAATACGGACTTCTCAATCGTCAAGAACACCAAGATCACGGAAAAGTTCAACCTGGAATTCCGGACAGAGCTGTTCGACATTTTCAATCACCCCAACTTTGGCAACCCCAACAATACGGTCACCGCTAGCTCGTTCGGACAGATCACCAGCACGCGTTTCCCCGCGGGCGATTTTGGTTCCGCCCGGGAGATTCAATTCGCGTTGAAACTAACTTTCTAACCGGACCTCCAATACGATGCCAGGGGCGCTGCTACGTCGGGCGCCCCTTTTGGCGTTTGACCGTCCTCGAACATCCAAAGACGCCTGGCCTGCTCTTAACTTAATGGTCAGCACAATGTGAAGTCCAGAATTTTTCAGTTACAATGAGAAGGAGTGAATTTCCTAAAGGACTGTGCTTGATTCATCGCAACATCTTCCACAACGAGAGCCTGCTGCCCATCGAACGGGTCCGGCTTTCGCCCGGCCAGGCTGGCCTGATCTGCGGATGGGGGCTCTTCACCACGCTGCGTATCTTCCACGGCGAAGCTTTCGCTTACGAGCGCCATTGGCGACGCCTGGAAAAAGATGCCGCCATCATCCATCTTCCCATGCCGTACACTTCGGCCAAGGTCCGCCTCAATCTCCACGAAGTCATCCGCGCCAATCAAGTCACCGAAGGCTGCGCGCGCATTTATCTGGTCTACAACCAGGTCGGCTTCTGGCAGAGCGATGAAAAACATCCTGACGTTGATCTGATTATTTATACCGCACCGCTCCCGCAATATCACGAGCCGGTGCGACTCGCTCTTCGCGAACAAGGCCGTCACGCGGCTTCGCCTCTTGCCGGCGTCAAGACCACTTCGTGGCTGCAAAATGTTTGGTCTGTCGCTGAAGCGCAAAAAGAAGGTTTCGACGAAGTCGTCCTTCTCAATGAGCGCGGCGAAGTCGCCGAATGCACCGCCGCCAATGTTTTCGCCGTGAAAAACGGTAAAGTTTTCACGCCGCCTCTGAATTCCGGCTGCCTCGAAGGCGTCACGCGCGGCATCCTTTTCGAAATCGCTCCAGAAGCGGGCGTCGCGGTTATCGAGCAAGCACTTCGCCCCGAAGATCTTTATTCCTCAGACGAAATTTTTATTTCTTCGACGAATCGCAATCTCATCGGCGTCGGCGAAATCAACGGCCACAAGATTGCCACCGCTCCCGGCCCTGTCACACACCACCTTAACGAACTTTTCGACGCCTATGTAGCCGACTACGTCACCCGCCGCCTGGCCGCTGCTTCCCACTGATTCCGGCACTAATCTAGATCTCCGGCTTACGCGTCCGGCGCGCTCCCCGAATCCTTGGTGGGTCAGTTTCCGATTACGCGGCCGGCCTATCGACGCTCAAACGCATCGGCAGTGCGAACTTCCATCGGACCGGAAGGTTCATTTCAAAACGCTTGCGAGCGAGCTTGGGCGTGCGTGTCGCAATGGGAGTTAGATTGCTTGGGAAAAGGGCCAAGCGGCGATCGCACATGCAACTGATGCAAAGTAGCGTGGCTCGATTATTTAATCCTTGGCATTTTTCCTTCGAGGGTGTTCAGCGCAAACATGAGCGGCAAATTCTTTATCGCGCCGCCGCTCGTACTTCTCCATCATTTCCGCGAGCGAGTCACCGCCGGGTGGCCCCGACGGAGTGAACACCCATGCGCATTCCGAGCAGCCACTACCCTGAAAATGCGACCTTTCAATCCATATCAGCGTGCGGCGGGTGGCCACCATGGGACGCCTCTGGCTCGGAGTAGTTGATAGTCTTGGCATTAGTTGTTCTTGGCGACCGGGTTGCCTTGGATTTGTGTTGAACAGACCAACGGAGAAAACGACAGTCACATTCTTCGCCTCGCGTCCGAATCTGTAGGAAAACCATTAGGAACTCAACAAATCCTCTGCTTCTTGATTTATGGGCAGATCACTCTGACAGCCAGGGCACGAAATCGACACCCTACCCTTCTTCTAGAAAGGCAGGGAGGTGAGAGGGTGGCCTCGACCTTCGGACCTTTCGCACGCCGGACTCTCCCTTTGGCAACATACTCACGGTTAGGAGTGTCCTGGTCCAGCCGGTAAGACCTCCAAAAGCGCATCAGGTCATTCCTGTAAGGCCGGTGGTGGCACTGACCGCAAGTCTACGATTCTCGGTGCCGCCCGATAAGCACCAAGGCTTGGTCAGGCGACGCTCCTCGCGCCGCAACCTCTTCTCTTGACAATCGAGAGAAGCGCCGTATACTTCTCTAGATTCCCTAGAGATAGAGACGAAAAGGACCGCGAATGACCGACACGTCCGCCACCCTTGTGCAAGGGACCCTGGACATGCTCATCCTCAAAACTCTCGCTCTTGAACCTCTCCACGGATGGGGGATCTCGCAAAGAATTCAACAAATGAGCCGAGGCGTCTTCGAAGTGAATCCCGGCTCTCTGTTCCCTGCCTTCCGCCGCCTTGAGCGCGCGGGCCTGGTCGAATGTGAGTGGAGGAGCTCGGAAAATAATCGGCGCGCAAAATACTACTCACTGACAAAAGCCGGCCGCCAGAGGCTCGAGAGCGAGACCCAGGAGTGGGAGCGGCAGGTCGCCGCCATCGCCAGAATTCTCGAGACCGCTTCGTAGTTCGTAGGAGGACACCATGGGACTCTGGACAAATCTCACCGCTGGCCTCCGCGGTGTCTTCCGCAAACATCAAGCCGAGCAGGAACTCGACGACGAGCTGCGCGATTTTCTGGAAAAATCCACGGCCGAGAAAATTCGTGCGGGGATGACCCGCGAACAAGCCCACCGCGCGGCGCGCCTGGAAATAGGCGGTGTGGAAGCGGTGAAAGAAAACGTCCGCTCCGGCAGCTGGGAGACGCACCTCGAATCTCTTTGGAGCGACCTCCGCTTTGGCGCCCGCCTCCTGCGCTTCAATCCCGTCTTCGCAGGCGCCGCGATTCTCTCGCTGGCGCTCGGGATCGGCGCAAACACCGCCATCTTTCAACTCCTCGACGCAGTGCGCCTGCGCACCCTGCCGGTCAAAAATCCACAAGAGATTGCCAGAGTGGCCATCGATAAACGTACTGGTGCGAGCGGAGACTTCACGAGCCGCTACTCCGATCTCACCTACCCCATGTGGCTAGAAATTCACGCGCAGCAGCAGGCTTTTTCAAATCTTTTTGCCTGGAGTCCTACTCAGTTCAACATCGCGCCCAGCGGCGAAGTTCACAATGTCCAAGGCCTGTGGGTCAGCGGCGAATTCTTTCAAACGCTCGGCCTCGAACCGGCTCTCGGCCGCTTTTTGAATTCCGCGGACGACACCCCAGGTTGCGCACCGGGAGGAGCGGTCATCAGCTATTCCTTTTGGCAACACGAATTTGGCGGCGACCGCTCGGTCATTGGCCGCGCAATTACCCTCAGCCGGCGGTCGTTTGAGATCATCGGCGTTGCCCGCCCGGATTTTTATGGCGTCGAAGTTGGGCGCTATTTCGACGTCGCTGTTCCGCTCTGCACGGAGCCCGCGATTATGGGCGAGGACAGCCAGATGAAAAGTCGCTCAGGATGGTGGCTCGCTTCTATGGGGCGACTGAAACCCGGCTGGACTATTGAACGCGCGACGGCGCATTTGCAGGCCATCTCTCCAGCGCTTTTTGAGGCGACGATGCCCGCCGATTACAACCCCGAGAACACCAAACACTTCCTCGCCAACAGGCTGGGCGCCTTTTCCGCCGACTCCGGGGTTTCGGATCTGCGCAAAGATTATGAGCACCCTTTGTGGCTGCTTCTCGCACTCGCTGCTCTGGTGCTGCTGATCGCCTCCGCGAATCTTGCCAACCTCATGTTGGCACGCGCCAGCACAAGGGAAAAGGAGATGGGCTTGCGCATGGCTGTGGGGGCCAGCCGGAGCAGATTAATCCGGCAACTCCTCGCCGAAAGCCTCTTGCTCGCCGCTGTCGGAGCCGTTCTTGGAGCGCTTTTGGCACACAACCTGAGTCAGCTACTGGTCGCCTCGTTGAGCACGCAGCGTGATCCGCTCTTTGTCGAACTTGGTACAGACTGGCGGGTGTTTGGTTTCACTGCTGGGCTCGCGGTGCTCACTTGCGTCTTTTTTGGATTGGCGCCCGCGGTGCGCGCCACGAGTGTGTCTCCCGGCGTGGTACTCAAAGAGGGCAGCCGCGGTACGACGGAGGGCCGCGGACGTTTCGGTCTTCGGCGCATGCTGGTCGTCTCGCAGATTGCGCTATCGCTCACGCTTCTGGTCGGCGCTCTGCTGTTCGCACGAAGCCTGGCCAAGTTGACGGCCGTCGAGACCGGCTTCCGGCAAACCGGCATTCTCGTCACCGACATCGATTTCAGCTCTCTCAAGCTCTCGAGCGAGCGCCGCATTAGCTTTGGCAAGGAACTCCTCAGCCGTATCCGGGCGATTCCGGGGGTAGAGAACGCGGCAACCGCGGAAACCGTGCCTCTGAGCGGCAACGGGGAGTTTCATGACATTCTGCCCGGAATCTCGGACCCGCCCACGGAGGAAAATCCCGCTTCGGCTTTCAATCACGTCAGCCCTGGATTTTTCCAGACGCTTCAAACACCCCTGCTGGCAGGCCGCGATTTCAATGACCGCGACGTAGCGGGTTCGCCGCTGGTGGCCATGGTCAATGAAACCATGGCCCGCAAGATCTTCAAGACCAGCAACCCGGTGGGCACGATGTTCCGGGTGCGCCGGCTAAGTAAAATCAGCGGACCGTTCGAAATCGTGGGCTTGGTCAAGGACACCAAATACCTCGACTTGCGAGAGCAGCCGCTCGAAATCGTCTATCTCCCTCTTCTACAGGACCCACGTCCCGACCAAGACTCGCAAATGCTTATTCGTTCGGGCTTGCCGCTTCCTGAGCTCACCTCAGCCGTTAAAGACGCTGCCAGCTCCGCGCATCCCGGTCTGGACGTAACCTTCTTCAGCTTTCCCACCATGATTCGAGAAGGCTTGTTGCGCGATCGATTGATGGCCAAGTTATCTGGATTCTTCGGCGTGCTCGCTGTCCTCCTGGCCG
>Ga0207046_10167_pt1 | contig 18882 bp, 9 predicted proteins | sample Alteio_BWMinCont_66_FD_153303 | JGI IMG/M metagenome (GOLD analysis project Ga0207046, IMG submission 153303) | Enriched cells from forest soil in Barre Woods Harvard Forest LTER site, Petersham, Massachusetts, United States -... | ecosystem: Environmental > Terrestrial > Soil > Temperate forest >...
TCATCCTGACTTTCAGACGGAGTGGTGGTACTACACGGGAAATCTGAAATCTCTAAACGGCCGTCACTACGGATTCGAACTGACATTTTTCCGCCAAGCCCTCAACCGCGATCCCGCTCAAGCCGCGGCTTGGGACCTAAAGGATCTCTATCTGACACACCTCGCGCTCAGCGATTTGGATAGTCGGAAGTTCTATCACTCGGAAAGAATCAATCGTGCCGGCCCGGGAATCGCCGGCGTGAGCCGATCGACCGCCCGCATCTGGAACGGCAACTGGCAAATTCAGTGGGAAGGTTCAGATCAAAAACTGCAAGCCATCGAAAACGCGTTTCAATTGCATCTGAGGCTTCATCCGGAAAAGCCGCCCGTCATTCACGGCGAAAACGGCGTTAGTCAAAAATCGCAAGGCGCGGGCCACGCTTCTTTGTATGTTTCGCTGACTCGGCTCACAGCGAATGGAACAATCGACTTGCATGGCGAAAAGGTCGAAGTATCCGGGCTGGCGTGGATGGACCATGAATTCTTCACTCACCAACTGGAAGGCGGGCAAGTCGGCTGGGACTGGCTGAGTCTGCAACTCGAAGACAACACCGAAGTGATGCTCTTTCGCATCCGCCGCAAAGATGGTTCGCGCGATCCATTTTCCTCAGGCACGTATGTTGACGCGCAGGGCAAATCCACACATTTGCGTGCCGCGGACTTTATCCTGGAGCCGCTCACCGACAACTGGACCAGTCCCGTCACTCACGCGACCTATCCCATCGCCTGGAAGATGGCGATACCAAAACTGGAAATCGAACTCGAAGCAAGCACACCTCTGGCCGCACAAGAGCTAGCCGGAAAAACCAAAATTGCACCACCCTATTGGGAAGGCGCTATCACTCTGAGAGGCCACCGCGGAAAGATGCCGCTCGGCGGCGTTGGTTATCTGGAAATGACCGGCTACGACCGCGCCGTAAATCTCGCCCCCTGAACGACGACGAAACGTACTCGGAATTCGGCCGGTTTCCTAAGCGCTCGGATGACGAGCCGTGCTGGCTCGCACAATCAATTCAGGCTCGACCACAATTTCCTTCGGAGGGGGTGTCTTCGCGGGCGCGGTAATCCGCCGCAGCAGAATTTCCGCCGCGATCATCCCCATCTGGCGCAAGGGCTGTCGAACGGTGGTTAGCGCGGGATTCTGGAACGCTGCACTCTGAATATCGTCGAACCCGACGACCGAGACATCCTCGGGCACGCGTCGGCCAGCTTCCCGCAGCGCATGAATCGCGCCGATGGCGGAAATATCGTTAAAACTAAATAGCGCCGTGAACGGTTCTCCCGAGGCCAGGAGCTTTTGCGTCACTTGATACCCAAGCAGCGGCGAAGACGATTCGCCCTCAAGCTGCCCGGTCAGCCGCTCCCTAACGTCGATGCCTAATTTCTCGGCCGCCTGGCGTACCGCTTCCCAGCGTACTTCCGTATCAGAACTGAACGCTTGTCCCTTAATAAACGCCATCTTCTGGTGCCCGAGGCTAGCAAGATGTTCGAGCGCAAGGCATGCCGCGCGCGAGTGGTTGAGGACGATGTTCGTCACCCCCGGCACCTCCCGATGCCCAGAAACAGCCACGCTAGGAACATCCACTCTCTCCGAAAGTACCGTATCGACAACGATCAAGCCTTCCACCGCCCGCTGTTGCAGCAACAACGGATATTCTTCGATAAGTTCATTCCGGTGGCGATGGCTCACCACAAAATAAAAATAGCCTTCTTGCAGCAGGTGATCCTCTATGCCGGACATGACCAGGGCGGCGTACCCTTCGCTGATCTCCGGGACGACCACGCCGATGGTGAAGCTCCGCTGCTGCCGCAAGGACCTGGCGAGATGATTCGGCCGGTAGTTTAACTCCCGTGCGGCCGCACGAATGAGCTCCTGGGTGCGGGGCGGAATCGACTTGGCTGCGGGCGAACGGTTGATCACGAAAGATACTGCCGCCTGGGACAAACCGAGGTGCTCGGCGAGGAATTTCAGGCTAACGCCCGCTCCGGAGGGTTTCCGCACTGCGGGGTTGCCGCTCGACTTTGGACGGGGCATAGGGGTTCGGGCTGGTAGTCTCCCATAAGGCACCAACCGAGGACAAGGACCAAGGTTTGTATGGCTGCTACCGCTAGAGCAGGCGCGTCCTTAGCTTGTATATCCTACTAAATCGGTTTACTATGCTGGCTCAGTGCAGGAGGGCCAGACCCTGAATTGTGGTCTGTCAATACGATTGCACGAATCGCGCAAGAATAAGGATTTTGTTGCTGACACAGCTGCGGCTCGGAACTCAAAATAGTTTGCCTTTCTTAATCCCTGACTGGACCGGAATCGAGTAACTTGTTGCCACTTTCTGCGCGGAAAAAACACGGCGGGTTTCGTGTTAAACGGCGCCTCGGAGTTGTCAAAAACGTGCTCACCCGGCTCACTCGCCTCGCACTTATCACCAGCTACATAATCTGTTGCCATTCGGCTACTGCTCAGGAGCCACCGCAGCCAACGGCATCCGCCAACACCGCGGCTCACCCCAGTCTCATCAATCCCGCTACTGAAAAAAAAATAGACGGCCTGCTCGAAAAGATGACCTTGGAAGAAAAGGTCGGTCAATTGGTTCAGTATTCAGCCGGACAGCCTACCGGGCCGGGAACCGGGCGCACCGATTACGCTGACATGATTCAAAAGGGCCAGATCGGAGCCTTGTTTAATATCACAACGGCTCGGGAAGCGAATGCCTTTCAGCGCATTGCCATGGAAAAATCCCGTCTGCAGATTCCTCTCGTATTCGGTTTGGATGTCATCCATGGGTATCGCACCGAGTTTCCGATCCCGCTGGGATTGGCCGCCACTTGGCAACCGGATATTGTTCAGCGGGCGGCCCGCGTAGCCGCTCGCGAGGCATCCGCAAGTGGCATCCGCTGGGCGTTTTCTCCCATGATCGACATCGCGAGGGACGCGCGCTGGGGAAGAATGGCCGAGGGGTTTGGAGAAGACACCTACTTGGACTCAGCGATGGCGCGAGCCTACGTGCTGGGCTACCAAGGAGAGCAACTCTCCGCTCCCGATAGCGTGGCCGCTTGCCCAAAGCACTATGTAGGCTACGGCGCAGCCGAGGGTGGTCGCGACTACAACTCCGTCGAGATTTCCGAGCACACGCTCAGAGAATTTTACTTACCTCCTTTTCACGCGGCTGTGGATGCAGGCGCCGCCACCATCATGACGGGCTTCAATTCTCTAAACGGAGTGCCCACTTCGGCAAATCCTTTCACCATCAGGCAGATTTTGCGCAAGGAATGGGGATTCCAGGGACTCGTCGATAGTGATTGGACTTCCATCGGTGAGCTGATTCCGCATGGCATCGCCAATGACCCTGCAACCGCTGCGCGAAAAGCGATTCTTGCCGGCGTGGAAATGGACATGGTCAGCAGCTCTTACCACGACACTATGGCGAATCTTGCGCGTTCCGGCCAGGTGCCTGAAGCAGACATAAACGAAGCGGTTCGCCACGTCTTACGCGTCAAGTTTGCGTTGGGATTGTTCGAACATCCTTATACTGATGAAAAACAGGAAGCAGGAACAATGCTTCAGCCGGAGAGCGTGGCCCTGGCGCGCACGGCTGCGGAGCGATCCTTGGTTCTTCTGAAGAATTCACCATCGGGCGGCGCAGCGCCACTACTTCCGCTCTCCAGTGATTCGAACAACGTCGCTCTCATCGGGCCGCTCGCGGATGACGCTGCGGACATGCTCGGTTCATGGTCTGCGCAAGGACGTGCAGAGGACGCGGTGACCCTGCGCGCTGCGCTGGTCCAGAAATTAGGCGCGGACCACGTGCGCTACGCGAAGGGAAGCGACATAACCAAAGCATCGGACGAGCAAATAGCGGGAGCGGTCAAGACCGCGCAGGAATCCGACATAGTGATTCTAGCGCTCGGCGAAAGTGGCCCTGACATGACCGGGGAAGCCGCGTCTCGCGCGCACCTTGGACTGCCGGGCCGCCAGCAACAACTCTTGGAGGCGGTTGTAGGCACTGGAAAGCCTGTGGTCCTTATATTGTTCAGCGGCCGGCCGCTCACGCTTCCTTGGGCGTTCGAGCACGTCCCATCGGTCCTGGCAGCATGGTTCCCGGGCGTGCAGGCGGGCCCTGCTCTTGTTCGAACACTCTTTGGAGAAACAAATCCAACCGGAAAACTTCCAGTAAGCTGGCCCAGGGCTGTCGGTCAGGAGCCCCTCTACTACAACGCCCTCAATACGGGACGTCCGGCGGGCAATGCCGACCTGACCAAGCCGCCATGGGAGGGATCTGATAAATTCATCTCGCGCTATATTGATGAGCAAAATAGTCCGCAGTTTCCTTTTGGCTACGGACTCACCTATACGATATTCAGCTACGGGCCGACGCAAACCAGCTCCGCTCAGTTTAGCGCCAAAATATTGAACGACGTTCTTCGCGACGTGAAACGTACGTCTAACTCCGAGCTAACACTGAGCGCAGACATCACCAACACCGGAACGCGAGCGAGCGAGGAAACCGTTCAGCTCTACGTTCGGCTGGAGGGCACCAGCACCGCGCAACCGATTCGCGCGCTCAAGGGATTCCAACACGTACAACTCGCTGCGGGTCAAACGCAGCATGTAATTTTTCATTTGGGTCCAGACGCCTTTGCGTTGTGGGACGATCAAAACAAATATGTCGTGGAACCTGCGCGCGCGAAAATCTGGATCAGTCCGGACTCCGCCCACGGTTCTGAAGCAGTCATCGAGATCACGAAGTAGGCGCCACGAACCAAGCGCTATGAACTGCTCGAGAGAAAAGAAATGACTGACAATCGCTCGAATCGCCGTAGAAACCTCGTCAAGCTTGGCGGTCTCGGACTCTTGTCTTCCTCGTTTGTGCCGCTGCTGAACTGCTTCGCGGATTCGCAAAAAACATTCGTCGAGCCTCCCGGCAAGCCCTATGAAGGTTCGGACAACAACCTGCTGGACGAAATCCAGCGCACGACCTTTGATTTCTTCTGGAATGAAGCAAGCCCGAAAACGGGCCAAGTAAAAGACCGCGCCCTGGCCAACGGCAACGACACTCGCGACTTCTCCAGCATTGCAGCCACCGGGTTCGGCCTGACGAGCCTGTGCATCGCCGACCATCGCGGTTTCGGAAAGAGCGCCGATATTCTCGCGCGCGTCCGCAACACGTTGCGATTTCTTGCAAACGAACTGCAGCATGAACACGGTTTCTACTACCACTTCATCCACATGGAAACCGGTCAGCGCTGGGAGAAATGCGAGCTATCCTCGATCGACACCTCGCTGCTTCTCTGCGGAGTGCTCACCGCACGCCAATATTTCGCCGACCAGGAAATCAAGGATCTCGCCACAAAAATATACGAGCGCGTCGACTGGCCGTGGATGCTCAATGGCGGCAAGACTCTCTCGATGGGCTGGAAGCCTGATTCGGGCTTTCTGGATGCTCGCTGGGAGCACTATTGCGAACTGATGATGATCTATTTGCTGGGCATCGGCTCGCCCACACATCCTCTTTCCCCGGACACGTGGAAGGCGTGGACGCGACCGGTCATCAAATATCAAGGGCTCGAATATATTTCCGGCAACGATCCGATTTTCACGCACCAGTATTCGCAAGCGTGGTTTGATTTCCGCAAGAAGCGTGACGCCTACACCGACTATTTTGAGAACTCGATCAAGGCCACAAAAGCTCACAAACTTTTTTGCCTGTCGCTGCACGACAAATTTCCAGACTATAGCGAGAATTTGTGGGGAATCAGCGCCTCCGACTATGAGAAAGGGTACACGGCGTGGGGCGGCCCGCCGCCGCAAGGTCCCATCGACGGCAGCATTGTCCCCTGCGCCACCGGCGGCTCGCTTCCCTTCCTCTACGACGATTGCATGCGCGTCCTTCGCACTATCCGCGGCCGCTACAAAGACAAAGCCTGGGCACGATACGGGTTCATAGACGCGTTTAATCCGCTGCACGGCTGGTACGACCAGGATGTTCTTGGAATCGACCTCGGCATCACCATGCTCATGGCCGAAAATCACCGCACCGGCTTCGTGTGGGACATTTTCATGAAAAATCCGGAAGCCCAAACGGCCATGCAAAAGGCCGGATTCCGGCCAGCGTAAACACAAACAAAAAGCTGTCAACGAGGGGGAGAGTATTAAACCACTCGTTGACAGCTTCCTCGAACAGCTTACAGATTAAAGAGACGCAGTCCGTTTCCGGACCGCGCCTCGGGGTGTTTGGGGTTAAAAGCTAAAGCGAGCTCCCAGTGTGAGGACACGGGCTGCAAGAGCACCGGTGATCGTGCCGAAGATGGAAGAGCCGATGTTGTTCTGGATGTCATTGGGGTTGAGGTTCAAGTTGTTGAACAGGTTGTAGGCATCGAACCGAAGCTCGATCTTGGCGTTTTCGCCGAGCACCGGAATTCTGGGCAGGCCGAAAGCCTTCGCCAGTGTCATGTCCACGTCCTTATATCCGGGGAGGTTGAGGGAATTCCGGGCGACGCCCGGGTTAGGCGGAAGGTTGGTGCCGAAGAGTCCTGTAGCATAGGTTGTCGGCGAGAAATAGGCCGCGCCGCCCTTGGAAAAGTTGGAGTTGGCAACGGTCTCGAATGCGCCGTTGCTGGTGCTGGTGCCCGCGCCACCCAGGTAGGCCGCCGGAAACAGCGAGCCGTAACCGCATTGTGAGCAATAGGTGTTTCCGCCATTGACATTCACCATGGGGGTCCAGGGGAATCCGGAATGGATATTGAAGATGCCGCTGAGAGACCAGCCACCTGCGACCTTTTCGAGCCAACCGTTGCTGCCATGGAAGAAGACTGGCTGCCACACGCCAAAGATCTTGAAGGACTTGCCGACGTTGTAGTCGCAACGCCCATAGTCCAGATTCTGGTCGTATGGATAAGGCTGCTCGGAATACGGCGCGGAACTGGTGTCCATGCACTTCGACCATGTGAATTGCGTGTCCGCCTGGAACTGGTGCGAGAAATCGTGCTTCAGTTCCGCGACCAAGGCGTTGTAGTTTCCGCGGCCGTTATTGCTCCAGTAGTCGCCGCCGCCGATCTGCGGATTCAGGGGATCGCCCATGATTGAGGGGACGGCAAGCGGGCCCTCATGGAAGAACGTGTCACGCGACAAGCTACCCTGATAGCCCAAGGATGCTACGAACTGGTGACCGAGGTCGTATTGGGCTTCCGCCGAGTAATGATTGACGCGCGTGGTGGGCAGAGTGCCGGGGAAGATTTCGACACCAACGGCTCCCGTCGTTGGCAGTCCATTCGGGCCGAACACCGAAACGGTGTTGGGGTTCGCCGGGTAACCGCTGAGATCGTGCACGCCGGAAGAAAGGGCATAGACAATGCCACAGTTCACAAACGTGTTCACGCAATTCCCGGGGGCCGGGGTCTTGTACTGTAGGCTCGGCGAAACCGCCAACCCAGGGTTGCTGCTGATGCTCGCCGAAATAGCGAATTGTTCGCCGTTAAAGCTCAGGCCGTAACCGCCGCGGATCACCAAGCGGTTGTGGAACTCGTGGCCGAAGAGCGAGGTGGGACTCCAGGCAACGCCAATCTGGGGGCCGAAGTTGTCACTCTGCGCGTTCCAGGAATCGCCCTTCACGACGACCAAGCCGGTCAGGTAGTCCGACCCAGCGCCGGGAATCGCTCGGAACATGTTGCCTTCTTTGGAGTACACCGGACCGAAATAGGACCAGCGAATGCCGAGTGTGAGGGTGAGGTTCGAACGAACTTTATAGCTGTCCTGGACGAAGAAGCCCAAGATGTTTTCGCGCTGGTCTTGCCGAAGGGTGCTTGGGAGGCCGCTCGTCGGATTGAAGCTCGCGTTCTCCGTAGCCGGCGCATCGTTGAGAAAGTCCCAGAGATTGAAGAAGCTGTAGCTGGGTACACCGCAGCCCGCGCAGTCTTGCAGGTAGAAGAGACGCGTACCATCGCCGCCAAACTTAATGGCGTGGCGTCCGATAATCTTGGTGGCGACATCCTTGAAAGAGTAAGTCCACTGGTTCAGGATGCTGCCGACGTTCGGTCCAAAGGAATTCACTCCGATGCCACCGAGGGTATCGATATTATCCGTGGGAAATCCGATGGGAGACTGGGAGTTGGAGTTGATCTCGTTCCAGCGCCAGCCTGCGGCATTCACGCGAAACTCGTTGAGCAAATTCGGCGAGAAGGTGTGGTCCCAGATGGCCGAAAGCGCATCGTTGATTTGATTGTGGTGGAAGATGTCGTAGCCACGATCGCCGTTGTAGTTGTCCTTGGACAGAGGAACCCAATAGATAGCAAAACCGATGTGATCCTTTTCCGTGACGTTGGCATCGAGGCGGCCATTGTACTGGGCGGCTGTAAATGTCGTCGGGTTGATCGTAGTGTAATTGGCAATGTCGGCGACCGTGCCAAAGGGACTGCCAGGCGTTCCGCAACCTGTGCCGGCTCCGCCGCAGCCGGGGTTGGTGGCACTGGACCAGCCTTGATCCTGCGTGCCCGAACCGGTTGTCAGAGGCGTACCGATATTGAGGCCCCCTGGAACCTCCGCGCAGTTTGGAATTGGGTGCGCAGCGGTAACGTGGGCCGCGTCGAAAAGACCGGCAGTGGCGCAGGTAGCGCTGGCATTGAGGGTTCCGATCGGAGCGTTGCCGGGGAAGGACAGATACTTCGCGGCGACGCTTCCCGAGGGGGCCAGAGCATCGAAAGCCGCGGTGTCGAACCAACCACTTCCTGGAATGTTGCTCAGGGGTTGACGTACCGTCTCATAGTTGAAGAAGAAAAAGAACTTGTTCTTCCAGATCGGACCGCCGACGCTGCCGCCGAGCTGGTCGAACTTATTGGCGTCCTTAGTCACAGGAAGGCCCGCGCCGTTGAATCGCTGGTACGCGTTGAAGCTCGGTTCGTGGTTCGTAAAGAAGAGGCTGCCATGAAAGTCGTTAGTGCCGCTCTTGGAAGTGATCTGAATCTGAGTGCCACTGAAGCGGCCATCCTCGGCGTCGTAGCTGTTGGTGATGATCTTTACGCTTTCGACGGAATCTTCCGATGGGGTGATCACGGTCGATCCGCCCCAGACGGCGCTGGTGGTGCTGATGCCGTCAATCGAAATGCCGTTGTTCTCGGTTTGCTGCCCATTGGCGATGACCTGGGCGCCGTTTTCGGTCTTGAATATGCCGTCCGCCCCTCCGGACTGCCCTCCGCCTGTCTGCGTGCCGGGGAGGTTATAGTTGTCATTGCCGCTTGCCTGCGAGCCATCCGCGAACGCACCGGGAGCCAATTGCACGAGTCTGAGAACATCGCGGCCGAAGGAAGGCATGTGCTGGACCTGGTTGTCGGTGACCGTTCCGCTCAGGTTGGCCGTCTCCGTGTCGATGAGCGGCGTGGAATCGCCGTTCACGGTAACAGTTTCCGTGAGCTGTCCAACTTCAAGCTGGATATTCAAGGCGCTCGCTTGGTCCGCGAGGACCCCTACAGTCTCGAGAGCCTTCTTCTTGAAACCATCCTTCTCGACGGCGAGGGAATATTTGCCGGGAGGAAGGGCGTTGAAGTTGTAAACTCCGCTGTCGTCGGTCGTGGCGGTCAGCGTCTGGTTCGTTTCCAGATTCTTTAAGGTGACGGTCGCCCCTGAAACTGCGGATCCCTGCGGATCCGTTACAACGCCCTGAATGGAAGCTCGATACTGCGCCTGCGCGGAGCACAGAACTACGGTCATGCATACCAACATTCCCAGCCCCCGCAGGGAAATCTTAGACACGTTCATCGCGATTCCTCCCAAACTATTGCCGATAGGTCGCGCACCCCGAGCTAAATCGGTTAAGTACTCATTTCGTGCGAGTATAATGATGCCATTTTTGAATGTCAACGATTCTTAATCTCGATGCTTGGCCTCGAAACGATTGTTTCACCGCTCCCGCATGGCCCAGACCCCGGGGCTTCCATCCAGCGCCGATTAACGTCCTGCTAGCGAACGAACGCATCTCGAACGCGCCGGATTGATCTTGAAACTGTCCATGGCAACCGGGAGACCAAGCCCCTACTCGAGCGTATAGGAAACGTCGTGGCCAATCACCAGTAAAGGTCGGAATTGCCTGGCAAGAAGTCACCGCGGGCGGAAACGAGGCTGCGGCTGGCAGTCTTGGCTCTTGCAATTCAAGAGAAGAGATACCAAGCCTGAATCCCTCCGCAGCGCTGGAAATTGAACCAGTTTTCGATCCACGGCTGGCGCGGTCAAAAACCTCTCTCCTAGTTCCTAGTCCAGCCCCTTGCCATTCTCCGGCACCCAATACCAGCGATGGTCGGCGCGGTCTTCCTCTGCGCTTCGCCGCAGCAAAGCGAGCGTCCGCGAAGTCTGCGTGTGCGCGCAGGCAATCAGAATCGCTCCCACAACGGACATCGGCGCAACGTAAGAACTGCCAAACGAGGGGCTGGCCACCGAAGCAAGGCAAAAGTTGTCGCACACTCTGGCAATAGGAGTTCGTTCGCTGTCGGTAATCCCAAACGTCGGAACTCCCTGCTTTTTTGCTCGCAACGCTGCTTCCACGGTTTCTCTCAGGCACTGGCCAAAACTGATCGCGATCACCAGGTCTTTCTGAGTAAGCGTTCGCACCCTTCTCTGTACATTGCCCGTCCCCCCAACAGGCGCTTCGGCCGGAAATCCCAGGTGCACCAGACCGTACGCCAAATGCCAGCTCAGGGAAGCGGCAAGGTCAATCCCCACCACCATGATGCGCCGGGCCCGCTTCACTAATCTTGAAAGCGCGATAATGCGCTCCGGATCGAGCCCCGTTCGCACGGATTGCAGATTGCGAAGATCCATCTCCACGCCGTGCCGTATGCGGTCCGCCGGGGAGCGCCTTTGCTGAGACGCCGCCTTGAGCGCCGTGTACGGCGTAATCCGCATGATGAAGTGAGAACGCAGGTCCGCAACAAATTCTGCGAATTTGCCATAGCCCAGGGCCTGGATCGTCCGAACGATAGTGGCCGCATCCACGTCGTATCGTTTGGCAAGCTCGCGCGAAGAAAGGAAAAAAGTGTCTCCCGGGTTTTCGAGGATCATGCCAAGCAATTTCTTCCTGCTTCTGCTGAGCTTGGCTTCTGACTTTGCGCACCGGACTTCGAGCGGTGTCTTTCCAACGGAGCGCACGCCTTCGTGGGAGGTGCTGGGCGGAACGGAACTTCGAGTGTTTGTCCCCAATTTTATTCGCCTCGCCGAGCCAACGGATAGTCAGCGTTCTCGCGTTGTCGCCAGACTGTTCGCCGCCCGCGCAAAAACCTCTCTGACCGCAGCAGGCACGTTCAAGCTGCGGTGACGCAATTACAACGAATGTTACATCCTGTCGAGCTGCCGGAGTTTTCTGTTTCGCCGCCCATCATTTCTTTTTTCGATTCACTGTATCATTTCTGCAACATGTGTTGCGCGTCCGGGGCCACTCGATAGACTGTCAAAGAATGAGTTGACAATCCGTCACCGCACGCCTAGACTCGCGCGCATTACGGGGATTCTATCCTATTGCAACATCCGTTGCATTACGATGAAGTGAGAACATTACGCGATTGCGTGGTGGCGCAACGCACCGTTCCCAGGAGGCTAGAGGAGGGGGATATGGGAATCCAAGAAGGGTATTCAAGATGGCGTAGTCCCGTCACGAAGAGGATTTGGAAACGTTCGATGATTTATTCCGGCAGCCTGGCTTTTCTTCTGCTTCTCTCCGGACTCGCCATCGCAGCGCAGACCACTTCGACGGTCGAAGGCACCGTCAAGGACAAGCAGGGCCTGGCCGTCGCCGGCGTCCAAGTGCGCGCGACCAGCGCTGCATTCGCCGTGGATCGCACCGCCACCACCGAGAGCGACGGCAGTTACCGCATTGCAAGTTTGCCGCCCGGCATCTATGAAATCAAGGCCACCAAGGACGGCTTTCAATCTGAAGTCTTCAAAAACCTCGAAGTCACGTTGAATCGGACTCTAGACTTCGACATCACCATGCAGGTGGGGTCCCTAAATCAAACGGTGGAAGTCGATTCCGCAACGCCGCTTCTTGAAACGTCGGCTTCCTCGACCGGCAGCACCATCACTCCTCAACAGATCGAAGACATGCCCATCAACGGACGCAACTATCTGGATCTCTTGCAGCTCGTTCCGGGTGTCTCGCTGAATCGTCAGGCCGACCCGGCGGGCGATGACGCCACTCCCATCCTCGGCGAGCGCGGCGGCAATGCCCTCTTCCTGATCGACGGCTTGCCCAATCGCGACAACTTCAATGGCGGCCCTTCCGCGCAATTCAATCAGGATTCGATTCTTGAATTTCAAGTCATCACCGGCGGGTATAAAGCGGAATTCGGTCACGCCTCGGGCGGTATCATTAACGTCGTCACTCGCAGCGGCACGAATGACTGGCATGGCGGAGTCTCTGCCTTTTTCCGAAACTCCGTCTTCGACTCCAACGACATTCCGGCTGCCACCGGCGGAGCACCCTTTCTCAATCGCTGGGATCCCACTGCCTATTTCGGCGGCCCGATCCTAAAGGACAAAGTATTTTTCTTCGGCTCGGCAGAGCGCATCCAGGAAAGTCGAGACTTGAATTTCACATTTAATCCCAATTTGCCCTCCAGCCTTATCGCCTTTGAAACTCCTTTCAACAAACACTCTCTTACCTACGACACACGCGCGCGTTTGAAGTTGGATGAAATTCTCAGCCGTCACCGCCTCACCGAGCAGATGAACTACACCAACACTCATGTGACGGACTACCTGCCGCTGACAGCCTCCATCAATCTGCCAGACACGCGAGAAAACCTGGCCGGCCGCACCCTGATGCTCGGCCTCAGTGATCTCTGGACGCTAGGCGATACTTCCAATCCCTGGATTTCTAACTCCTATTTTCAGTTTCGCGCCAATCCACTTCTCACCAGCCCCTCGCATCCCCAGGCTGGCATTCCCAACACACTTTTCAATCTTTTTGATACCTACACGAGCGGCGATGAATTTGGAAACTTGGGCCAGGCCTCTTTTGGACCTGGCTACAATCCCTTTTCTTACTATCAAAAGTACATCTCGGCGGGCAGCAACCTAGGGAAACAATTCGGGCGCCACAACATTAAGTTTGGGTGGGACTTCCAGAACACGAAGGTGGATGGCGCGGAACCCAACAACTTCTTCACACAGCTGTTCGCTACGGTGGACGACTTCAATACCTTTGGCCCGATCAATTCCGGGATCAACCTGATCACGCTGCAGTCCGGACCCACGCCCGAGGACAACCTGGTACACATTCGCAACAACTACAACGGCCTATATGTTCAAGACGATTGGAAAATCACTCCTAAGATTACCCTCAATGGCGGTCTGCGATGGGATTACGATTCCCAGTTTCCGAATAAAACTGATTTCTCCCCGCGCATCGGCGGAGCCTGGGCCATCACTGCAAAAACCGTTGTGAATGCCAGCTTTGGCGTCTTTTACGACCAGTTCCGTGAAGGTGTTGCCAGAGACATTCCTGGCTTTGGCGGCGCGAATATTCAACGCGAGCGCCTCTTGTCCTTTCCCCGGCTCTTCTACGGAAACCCCACAACTCTCACCAGTCTGTTTCAGAAGCTGGGGCGTCCCACCGTCTGTGTTTCGAACGCTATGACGGAGGCCCAAGTTCAAGCGGCCGGTGCTTCCTGCCCCAACGGTCTCGGCACAACTCTCTACGGCATCGACTATCTGAATAGTGTCGTCGCGCCGGGCCATGCGCCGATTCCTGCCAACGCTCTGGTCAACATGAGCAATATTCAGCAACTCAGCGGATATACGCCGGACCAGTTCCTGGCTGCGGCCGACGCCGCCATCGCCAATATGGCCGGCACGGATACAAGTCTAGCGGTGCCAGGAAACTACTGGACTTGGGATCCCTTCGGCAATCTCACCACGATCGGCGGCATCCTGGGCACTGCGGGAGAGGTTCCGATCACTGTCGACCCGGGTTTCAAGGTTCCGCATACCTTTAACTATCATGCGGGGATTCAGCACGAACTCGGTTCCGGAATGGTGCTAACGTTCGACTACTATCACAAAGATATCGCCGATATCACCACCGTTCGCGCCACAAACCTGGCGTTCGAAGCGCGCATGCCCGGCTTTGGCAATGAACTCGTTCCTGGGACCGGCACACACAGAATTGAGAGCTATGGTCCCTGGGGAGCAGGAACCTACGATGGCTTCACCATCGGTTTTCAAAAGCGCATGTCGCAGCACTTCACGCTCCAAGCGAACTACACGTTTGTGCACGCGAACGACGATGTTCTTAACTCTACTCTCGCCTCGGAGATTCAAAACGGTGAGGGTGTAAACTTCCTCGCCATCGCCGGCCTCTCAGACAGCTACGTTGGCATCGTGCCGACGGTCACCGATTCCGTCACCGGGCAGACGAATGCCACTGGCCCTTTTATCAACAGCAACCTGAATCCAGTTCCCAAAGCGGGCACGTATTATAACGGGGCCATCGTCGATAAAGGACCCTCGGATCTGGCACTCAATCACACATTTCTTGCTCACGGCATTTGGCAGCTCCCTTGGAAAATGGAATTGTCCGGGATTTTCCGCGCCCAAAGCGGCTTCCATTACAGCGTGAGCCCCTTCTCCGGTGGGTCGGACTTTGACGGAGACGGCTTGTTCAACGGCCAGGGACTCGACTTCGACGGTCAAGGAGCCCTATACGCTCGGAACTCTCATACTGCCCCCGCCTTCGTCAACCTGGACATGCGTTTCGCCAAGCGGTTCAACCTCGGAGAGCGCGTTAAAGCACAAGTGCTGTTCGAAATGTTCAATCTTCTCAATCGCGATAACGCGGCGGCGGTGAATGGGCTCGAACCCACCTGCCCGAACGATCCAGCGAACATCAGCCTGCTCGGTCCCCAGCCCTGCAACGTCTACCAATCACAGGGCGGCGCACCGGGGATTGGTCAAGTTCTGCAATTCCTGCCCGGTCGTGAAGGCCAGATAGGAATCCGGTTCGAGTTCTAGGCATTGGACCTTCCTGGCCATAATCGAGAGCGGCCACACGCTGTGGCCGCTTTTCCTTTTCTAACGCTACTGAAGACAGGACAAGTTGGGCTCGATCATCGAGATCGCTCGGATCTGAGGGAGCTAAGGCCATGGCGCGTCGTGCGTTTCTGCTACTCGCATTGATTTTTTTGGCAATCGCGCCCGGTTTCGGACAATCGGGTACATTCGACGTGGTCATCTCCGGGGCACATGTCATCGACGGCTCTGGGAATCCCTGGTATCTCGCCGACGTCGGCATCCGTAACGGCCTCATTGTGGAGATCGGGAATCTCTCCGAGCGCCCTTCCACGCGCGTCATCGATGCGCGTGGAATGATTCTCGCTCCGGGCTTCATCGACATGATGGGCGGCACGACCCTTCCCCTGCTTGTCGATCCCCTCACGGCGCAGAGCAAACTGCGCCAGGGCATCACAACCATGATGGCTGGTGAGGGCGACTCCATGGCGCCCCAGGATGAACGCACCATCAAGGAACTGAATCTGCCGGCCGGCATTTCTCACTGGACCACCTTTCGAGAATTCCACCGCATGCTCGACCGAAAAGGCATGGGCATCAACGTAATCCACAACGTCGGCGCCGCTCAAGTGCGTAGGGTCGCGATCGGCGACGAGGACCGTGAACCTACGCCTGATCAAATGGCAAAGATGAAAGAAATCGTCGCCGAGGCGATGCGGGACGGCTCCGTTGGACTCTCTACAGCCTTAATCTATCCTCCCGGCAGTTACGCCAAAACAGAAGAAATTATCGAGCTGGCCAAGGTCGCCGCAGAGAATGGCGGCGTGTACTTCTCGCATATGCGCAATGAAAGCGGCGGGCTGCTCGAGGCCATCCAGGAGACCATTCGCATCGGCGAAGAAGCCCATATTCCCGTCCACATCTACCACCTGAAGGCTGCCGGCCAGGACAACTGGCCGCTTATGACCAAAGCCATCTTGCTCATTCAATCCGCGCGCGATCGCGGCGTCGATGTCGGCGCCGACATCTATCCTTATATCCGCAACGGCATCGGCCTGGGGTCGTTCCTCCATCCGAAGCACTACGCTAGAGGTCCCGAAGCGTTCCTGCCGACGCTCTCGGACCCCCAAGTCCGCGCAGAACTGCGAAAAGAGATTGAGACGACAACGAATTGGGAGAACTGGTATCACCACGTGGGGAAGAACTGGGACAATGTCCTCGTCGTCCAGGTCCCGGCAAAATTGGACAAGCGCTATGAGGGAAAATCCGTTCAGGAAATCGCCGCGCTTCGCGGCGCGGACGTCTGGGACACCTTCTTTTATTTGGTTCAGCAAGGCGGAGTCGACGTGGATCCCAAGAGCATGGACGAAAATCAAAAGCAGCAGGCCTTGCGGGCTCCGTTTGTGAGTATCGGCTCGGATGCCGAGCCCATGAACCCGGCAATCTCCACTTTTGCGCATCCTAGAACCTTTGGAACCTTTCCGCGAATTCTAGCGAAATACGTGCGTGAAGAAAAAGTCATCAGCCTCGAAAGCGCCATCCGCGAAATGACTTCCCTGCCCGCCAATCAACTGAAATTGTGGAACCGCGGCCGCATCGCTCCGGGATTGGCGGCAGACCTTGTTTCGTTCGATCCTGCGAAAGTTGCCGACACGGCCACGTTTGCTAAACCACTTTCCTACGCCATAGGAATGGAATACGTCTTCGTCAACGGACAGTTGGCCATCGACAAAGGACAGCCGACCGGAGTTCTGGCCGGAAAGGTAATTCGCGCCAATCGCTGACAACTCTTCGTAACTTCCGCAGTAAAAAAAGAGAATTTGGAGGAGAGATCGTGCGACGTCATCGAAGGTGTTTCCTTTCTTGCATCGCCGTTGTAGCCGGCCTTGTTTTCGCCGCGGCTACCTGCGCTCAGACTACCGCGCCAGAACAATACGACTATGACATCGTCATTCGCGGCGGCCGCGTGCTCGACGGCGCGGGCAATCCGTGCATTTTCGCCGATGTCGCCATCAAGGACGGCCACTTCGTAAGACTAGGCCAAGTGCAGGGCCGCGGCCGTACGGAAATCGATGCGCATGGCCGCTGGGTTAGTCCCGGCTGGATCGACATGATGGATCAATCCGGCATTGCCCTTCCGAAGAACGGTCTGGCAGAAAATAAATTGATGGAAGGTGTCACGAGCGCCATTGGCGGCGAGGGCGGAACCCCTGTTCCTGCCGAACAACTCCGCGACTTCTGGGCTGGTCTTCTGAACACTGGAATCAGCCTGAACTTCGGAAGCTACTTTTCCGAGACGCAGGCGCGCATCGCCGTACTTGGCTATGACGCGCGTCAGCCGACACCCGACGAACTCGCCAAGATGAAAGCCATTCTTGAAACCGCCATGCAAAATGGCGCTATGGGCATGACCACCGCGTTGATCTATCCGCCGAGTAGTTATGCCACGACTCCAGAGCTCATTGAGATGGCCAAAGTCGCTGCAAAGTACGGCGGCATTTATGCCAGCCACATGCGCGGGGAAGGCAAGGAGCTGGTGCAATCGGTGGACGAACTCATCGAGATTGCCGAAAAAGGCGGCCTACCTGGCGAAGTATTTCATTTTAAGGCCGCATACAGCCCCGGCTGGGGCAAATTGATGCAAGAAGCCGGACAACACATCGACGCAGCTCGCAGCCGAGGAGTGGATGTCGCCGCCGATCTGTATGTGTACACCGCGGGCGGCACAGGTCTTGAAGCCACGATCCCTTCGTGGGCGCATGAGGGCGGAAACGAAGCGCTCATCCAACGGCTTGCTGACCCGGAGATACGTGCCCGCCTAAAAAGGGAAATTGTCACGGGCTCGCCGGGTTGGTGGAACATCATCGAGGCTTCCGGTGGATGGCAGAACGTAATCCTGGTCAACGCGCAGAATCCAGATAACGCAAAGTTCCAGGGACGCAGCATCGCCGACATTGCCCGGGAACTGAGCAAGGATCCCGCGGACACGGCATTCGATTTTGTGGCCCAGGCCAAGACCGGACGTGTCCTGGCGATCTATCACATGATGAGCGAGCAAGATATTGTCACCGCTCTCAAATTTCCGTGGACCAGCATCGGCAGTGACGCTGGAACAGCGCTCACCCCCGGCGGTGATGACGCCCTGGGCCTTGCTCACCCGCGCAGCTACGGAAATTTTCCCCGGGTGATCGCGCGCTATGTTCGCGAGACACACACCCTAACGCTGGAGGACGCTATACGAAAGATGACCTCGTGGCCCGCCACGCGAATGCGCATCGCCGACCGTGGCCTTATCCGCGAAGGCATGTGGGCTGACGCCGTCGTTTTTGATTACGACAAAATCCAAGATCGCTCTACCTACGAGCATCCCGATGTCACGCCAGACGGTATTGATTTCGTCCTGGTCAATGGCCAGGTCGTGATCGACCATGGCAAGCACACCGGCGCGCGACCCGGCAAGGTTCTCTATGGACCCGGCTTCCGCAAATAAGTAATGTCGGAAGCCGTGCTCGCGCTTGCACTCTGCGTTTCCTTCGGGCGGCTCAAGAATATCTTTCAAGATGCGGCCATGAGGGCCAGCACCGCGGCCGAACCGCTGCGCGATTTTTGCGAGGTCTTGCTCGTCAAAGGGAAGCGGCCAATGATGGCGCGTCTTACCTTGGCGCGTATCAGCAGCTTCTCGCTTGCCGCGATGCGCTCACACGCGCCCAAACCTTACCACTCTCGGGCCGTAAAGCCCCGGATCTTTAGGCCGGGGATATAAGGCCCGTTAGAACGGGGTCTTTTGTTGCTCGATATATTGCTTAATAACGCTCAGCGGTGCCCCGCCACAACTGGCGGCGAAGTAGGAAGGCGACCAC
>Ga0207046_10170_pt1 | contig 18751 bp, 20 predicted proteins | sample Alteio_BWMinCont_66_FD_153303 | JGI IMG/M metagenome (GOLD analysis project Ga0207046, IMG submission 153303) | Enriched cells from forest soil in Barre Woods Harvard Forest LTER site, Petersham, Massachusetts, United States -... | ecosystem: Environmental > Terrestrial > Soil > Temperate forest >...
GCCCTCCTCGATTAAGCTGGATTGTGTAAGGATAAAGAATGATTAACGGGAAGCGCATTGCCATTGTTTTGCCTGCTTACAATGCGGAGAAAGTAAGCCGCCACAAGCGGTGTCCAGTTCTCGGCGTAACGACGGAAAAGCTCGACCGCCTTAGCAGCCGAGCTTTCCGTTTCTCGGACGGAACCAGAACGCCTATTTGTGGCCTTGATTGGCGGCTCGGGCAGCTTCTTTAAGTTCCCGGCTGGCTTGTTCGAGTAGTTCCTTGGCCTTAGCGGCGTGTCCGTCCATGTCAAACTCGTTCGCCGATTGAGCAGCCTGGATTTTTTCGAAGGCCTGGTCACAAAAGCGTTGCGCGGCAGCAAGGTTCGGGTGTCGGTGCCCACTAATGTTTTGGGCTGGTTGCTTCATTTGCGCATAGCCCACGCTTCCCAGTAACAAAGCCGCAGCCAGCACAGTCCCTGAAAGTGCTTTTTTCATCATCTTTACTCTCCTCAATTGAATTTCTGGGTGATTTAACCCACCGAATCATACAAAGTTGCAGGCCCGTGTATTCTACGCCCCAAAACTTGGAAGACATCGTAACCCAACATTAGAGGTTTGGAAGCGTATTCGAGGGACAGACTACACTTTATAAATACTCCCTGGGCTACAGGATTCTTACGCTGATTACGTGGAAAGCGGTGCCATTCATGTATCCGTAAAGAGCGACGTGATGGGCATGCTGCGCACTCACGGTGTTCGGATTCTCGAGACGAATCAACTGGTGATCATCATCGGTAATAAGTGCAACTTCAGCACCCTTTGCCAAACACTGCTGCATGCAGTCGAGATGACCTTCGCCAGCCCCCTTGGACGCCTCGCATTTTGAACAACTGACGTATCCACGTAGAGTTTGCCCGCCGGCTGCCGAAACCATCCGGACCATCAGGAAGGTGCAAAGTAAAGTGCAAATGAGTAGGGCTTTTTTCATCGGCGTGCCTCGCGAGTACCAATAGATTATAGGCTAAGCGGAGCTGAAAAGTAGGCGTCTATCTGTCTTGGAGCCCAAGCCGCAGGCGGACGAATTTACCGTCCCCAAAGACTTTCGCGAAGCTATCGACCGAGGGATTAGTCAGACAAAGGCTGCAGCAATCCGAAGACTTGTGCGACGCCCGAGCGCTTGCGCAATTCGGTCAGCAGGGCGTGAGCGGCGTTCTCATAAGTCTTGGTGGAATCCGACGGATCCGCCCATACCGCGTCGTACACGATCTGTGCCGCTTCCTTCAAATCCATGTGCAGCGCGGCTTCGAGTACATCAACGCGTTCCTGCAAGTGATCGTAACAGCCCTGGCAGACCGCGGCCGGCTCGGCTCCGCTGAGATGGTTTTCATCGTGAATGCACCGCATGTTTCCGTTCCCGTTCGCGGGCGCCTGAGAAGCAAACACCTGGCTCTTGAATTCGCGAAGAAAACGTTCGCGCTCTTCTTCAAGCGCGATGGGGTCGGGACAAATTTCGCTGGCCAGCATGGTGGAACGCACAGGTACCACGGCCGGTGAAACCCGCTCCACATTTTTGCATACCGGGCAAGCTTTCAGATCCGCTGCGTAATACGTCTTGCAACTCGCACAAGGCATGCCGTATCCGGCTTGCTTGGGGGAGATCTGAGGCGCAGCTGGCGGACTCGCCTTCGGCCGCTCTGTGGGGTGGATATCGTTATTAGAGGGGAGGACTGCTGGAGATACCGGTTTCTTTATTCCGGCCGGAACTGGTGTTGCATTCATCGTAAAACCCCATGCGGCTCAAGGCCGTGTATAAACTAGGACTTCGCCATTCTAGGAGCGCAACCCTCGCCTTTCGACGGCACAGAGGTGCATGTCCGAGTGCTGTCCCGATCCTGTCCATGCAGTTCGTCAGCCAAACAAGCGCAAATGAAATGAAGGACTTACCGACAAATTCCGGTCTTTTTTCGCGACATTCAGCTTTCCCCGCTTTTCAAACTGAGACTATGGCAAGATTGTAGGCTGCTCCATGATCCGGAATCCTCGCCCTTTAGGGTCGTCATTCCGAAGCCCCGGGCCTTCACCGGCGGGGCGAGGAATCTCGCATGGACGCCGTCAAACTGAATCGTCTTGGTTGACGGAATAATCTGGCGTGGTAATGTTAAAGAGAGTAGTTGTGTCTGCGGAGGAATTTTTATGTTTGAAGGTCTCTTTCAACCCATGCATCTGTTGGTGATTTTCTTCATCGCCCTGCTTGTGTTTGGTCCCAAGAAACTTCCGGAGCTTGGCAAAGGCATTGGAGAGGGTATTCGTGCTCTAAAGGAAAGTATGAAGGATGGTGCTTCTGAGCCGCCCAAAAGCGCGAACACCGAGACGAAGAGCACCGAAACAAAGAGTTAAGTTCGGACGATCTGATATCAGTTAGTCCGATGCCACTTTAGTCTTTTGCCTCTATTCCCTTCCGTAACCCCATCCCGCGTACATTGAAACACACCGTCTTCTCAGGGTTTTTCCTATGGCGTGGTATTTCCACTGCGATAAGTTAACTCTTGCCGTTTAATTGCGAGAAACGAAAGTTCAAAACCATGAGAACAATTTTTATGCGTACTGTGCATCTGGGCGCCGCTTTGTCGGTGCTCGCATTCTGCTCCACCCTCTTCGCGGATCAGGTAGTGCTCAAAAATGGCGATCGCATCAGCGGGACCATTACAAAATCAGATGACAAAACTCTGCTGATTAAAACGGAATTTGCCGGCGACGTAGAGATTCAGTGGCCGGCCGTGCAAGAAATCAATTCCACCCAACCGTTGCACGTCACGCTGGCCAACGGAACCACTGTCGCAGGCACCGTTATGACGGCCGATGGAAGCATGGTCGTAAACGCCCCGACCGGAACTGTAACCTTGGTGAAGTCCGATGTGACCGCCTTGCGCAGCGATACAGAGCAAACCGTCTATGAGAAGTCGCTGCATCCAAAGCTAACCCAAGGTTGGAATGGAGGAGCCAACGTTGGATTTGCGTTGACGGCCGGCAACAGTGCTACCAGAAGTCTCGCCGTGGCTTTCACCGGCGATCGTAAGACGCAAAACGATGAGATCGCGCTTTACGAAAATACTGTCTATGCCACCAACAACGCGGCTGGCGCAACGCCGAGTACGACCGCAAACTCGAATCAGGGCGGAGCAAGATATTCTCACGACTTGATACCGCGCCTCTTTGGCTACGCGAGCGCCGACTTCCAAAGCAACGCGCTGCAGGAACTTAATCTTCGCAGTGTGCTCGGAGGGGGCCTGGGATTCCACGCCATTGCGAATGATAGAACAACGCTGGACTTCCTGGTGGGACCCGACTACACGCGCGAGAGTTACGTTACTCTGCAGCGCAATTTCCTTGCCATCACTCTGGGCGAGGAACTCAGCCGTAAACTCGGTGCATCGACATTGATCACGCAAAAACTTTACTTTTTCCCCGACCTCAGCGATACCAGCCAATATCGCGTAACCTTCAATTTTGGCAGCGTGACCAAACTGAGCAAATGGTTAGGATGGCAGAATGCTTTCGGCGATATTTATGTCACCAATCCGCCTCCAGCCACGCCCGCGCTGAAGAAGAATGATATTGTTTTGACCACCGGGCTGAACGTTACCTTCACCCACTGAGGGAAATCGCATTGCTCAAGGATTCCGTTTCCACGTGCGCAGCATCCTAAGAGGTAGGACAGAGGAAATTTTATGTACAAATATTCAACCCGCGACCCGAGAGATCCGGAAGATCGGGAGATTGACGAGTGCGATCCGGTGGAGAAGAAAGACAAAATGATGGACAAGACCGTGGCTGATACATTTCCCGCCAGCGATCCACCTTCGTCGATCCCTGACCCGGATGAAGATTCGTTCGCCGCCACGGAATGCAAGCGGGACGGGCAGAACCTCGCGCCGGGCAACATCACTCCAACGTAACCGACTTCACCAGGTTGCGCGGACGATCCACATCTAAACCTTTTCTCACGGCCATGTAATAGGCGAATAGTTGCAGAGGAATAATCTCAAGGATGGGCGATAGCAGTTCCGGCGTCTGGGGAATAAAAATTGTATGATCGGCGAGCTTACGCATGTCGTCATCGCCTTCGCTGGCAATCGCAATCACGCGCGCCGACTGTTGTTTGAAGCCTCTGATGTTGGCAACATTCTTTTCATAACGCAGCACTGATCCCTGGTCATTGTGATCGCACGTTGCAACAATGACAACGGGAAGACTTTCATCGATCAGCGCGTTGGGGCCGTGTTTGGTCTCACCAGTCGGATAACCCTCAGCGTGAACGTAAGACACTTCTTTCAATTTAAGCGCGCCGTCCATGGCAATCGGATAATGAATGGCTCGCCCAAGGAAAAGAAAATCAGCGACTTGATGATATTGGTCGGCCAGCTTCTTTAACTCGGACGCGGATTCAAGCACAGTTTCCGTTTTGGTTGGTAGCTCAAGCAGTTCGCGAATAATGTGGCGCACCTGGTCTTTTGTAAGCTTGCCGCGCACCTGTCCGAGATAAACCGCGAACAAAAACAACACGGCCATCTGCGCCGTGAATGCCTTGGTGGAAGCGATGCTGATCTCGGGCCCGGCATGAGTGTAGAGCACGCCGTCCGCTTCGCGCGCGATCGTGGAATCCATCACGTTGGAGATGGCAATGGTGCGCGAACCTTTGAACTTAGCTTCGCGCTGGGCTGCACTTGTGTCGGCAGTTTCGCCGGATTGTGTGATGACAATGGTGAGTTCGTTGCGGCAAATCAGTGGATTGCGATACTCGAACTCGCTGGCGTAATCCACGTCCACCGGCACATTCGCCAGATCCTGAATCATGAACTGCCCGGCCATGCCAGCGTGACGACTGGTTCCCGACGCCACGATGTTGATGCGCTGCAAAGAGCAAAGTTCGTCGCTGGTGATGCGCACGTCATCCAGCCGAACCACGCCTTCATCGAGCGAAAGGCGGGGCGCGACGGTATCCCGCAAGCCTTGCGGCTGCTCGAAAATTTCCTTCAGCATGTGATGGGGGAATCTGCCCTTATCGTCCATCCAGTCTCCTCAGTTCCAGCTCACGGCTCACAAATCTCGCCGCGAATAATTGTGTTTCTTACTTCACCATTTCGGCTCAACACCACGAAGTCCGCTTCCGCTCCGGCTGCAAGTTTGCCTCGATTCGCTAATCCAGCTACCCGCGCCGGATTGAGCGTGGCAAGACGAAGTGTCTGTTGCAAATCCCAATGCGCAAACTGCATCACGTTGCGAACCGCGCGATCCATGGTCAACACGCTGCCGGCCAACTTCCCGCCCACCACGCAACGACCATTCTTCACTTCTACTTCCAATGTGCCAAGCCGATAACGCCCTTCGGGCATGCCAGTAGCCGAGATCGCATCGGTAATCAGCACCGCCTGATCCGGCCCCTTGCTTTGCAGAAATAGTTGAACGATGGCGGGATCGAGGTGGATTCCATCAGCGATGATGTCAGCAGAAAGCTGCGGGTCGGTGAGCACTTCGCCAATGATTCCCGGCTGGCGGTGATCAAGGGGCCGCATCGCATTAAACGTGTGCGTGGCGTGCCGGGCTCCGGCAGCGACACCGGCGCTTGCCGATTTTAGATCCGCATCGGAGTGTCCCATGCTTACGCAGACGCCGAGGCGCGCGGCCTCCGCGATCACTTCCAACGCCCCATCCAGTTCGGGGGCGATCGTCATTATGCGAATGTGTCCGCGCGCCGCCTGCCACAAGCGATTGAAAGTTTCCAGCGTAGGCGGAAGAAGATTCTCCAGCGGATGCGCGCCGCGACGTACATGACTGAGAAAAGGACCCTCCAAATGTATACCGAGCGGCCGGGCTCGTCCGCGGCGGGAGCCATTTTCCAGCGACGTAGTCTCAATCGCATCGGCCAGGTGTTCGAGAGCCGCGCAGATTTGATCAAGCGGCACCGTAACCGTAGTCGGAAAATAACCGGTTACGCCGTGATGAGAAAGCAACTGCGCAACAGCTGACAGACCCGAAGCATCAGCGTCCATTACATCCTGCCCCGCACCTCCATGAATGTGAATGTCCACGAACCCAGGCGCCAGGACGGCATCGCCAAAGTCGACCACCCGAACCCCTGCAGGAATTTCATGCGCGGCTCGCGAACTGACGTCGACAATCACATGATCTTCTACCAGAAGCAGCGGCTGATCCACTCGCTCGAGCGGCGTGTACAGACAATTTGCGGTGAAGGCGATCATGTATTAAAACGTTTATCTTAAGGATTTTTCGCAGATAGCAGAAACATTACGATCGATCCACGATTCGAATCATCTCAGTTATACGACATTTCCGCGGATAGAAGTGGGTTTTCAATTCCCCCGCAGTTATAAACCGATATACCGAATGCGATTCGCGAACAGGCAGCAGAAAGCCGAATGTTATAATTGCAAATATTCTGAGGTCGGTGCGCCTGCGTCACAACTTTCTATGGCGCACACTCACGAATTCGTCGGGGAGTGGCTCAGCCTGGTAGAGCACCTGGTTCGGGACCAGGGGGTCGGAGGTTCAAATCCTCTCTCCCCGACCATTTTCTTCTAAGGTCGGCTTAGTCAAATAGTTAGCGCGGAAGTTGCGGGTCTTTCCTTGTGGTAATTCCACTACTTTAGTCATCTACCCAGGTTGTTCTCAAGTGCCCGAAAATGACTTCTGGTGCATTTGTTTTCTAACCAGGTGGTGCAGCCACAGGAGAAAAATAATGTCTACACCCGCGTCACGCGAAGCAGGAATTAAAAACTTAAAGGGAGCTTGGAGCACCACCAAGAGTGGCCCTGGAATGAGCTGGGATGAGGCACAGGCCGCGTTCTTGCAAAGCCGACAGCTTGGCATCAACGGGGCTGTCCGTGCCGTTAAACCGCGTACTCTGGCCGAATATAAGCTGGACCTCGCTGTGTTTTTCGACTTCTTGCAGGGACTCGGCCTAACGCATTACAACCAGCTCACGGAAAAAACAATTCAGGATTTCGTAGCGTGGCTGCAGAGCCCGGATCGCGGAAAAGGCGGCTGGGGCAAGGCAACCCCAACGCCATTATCTCATCAGCCTGAAGGCGTTTTTTCGGTGGGTCGAATTGGACCATGGCTGCAAGCAAGCGCAGATGAAGCCTTTCCACAAAAGTCTTCCGAGGATCGGCAAAGCGATCCGACGCGAGTTCATTCCTAGCCAGGAACAGATGGACATCTTCAGGAACGGCTTCGACAAAGAGGTGGTCTGGGGCCTGCGCGATTGGACGGCCCTGACGTTGATGATCGATACGGGCGCGAGGGTGGGCGAGGTCTGCAATCTGGAGCCTGAAGATTTTTACTGGGATGTGAACCTGGTCAATTTGGACGGGAAGACCGGAAAACGGCTCGTGCCTTTCGATTCTGCCATCACAGGACGCGCCGTTCAGCACTGGCTAAATGTGCGTGCGAAATACGCTCACGAGGACTGTAAAAAGGTCTTCATCACGAGGTATGGCGGAAACTGCGTACCCAACACGTTTGCCCAATCATTTGCTGACAACTTGAAAAAGACCGGACTGGAAAAAGCGCTCGGGGAAAATACGATCAGCTGCCATACGGTCCGGCATTTTTTCTGCACCATGTACCTCGTGAACGGCGGAACCCTCCACAATTTGCAGCGGATCACTTTGGCCACAAGAACTTGGATACGCTCATGATTTATGTGAACCTCGCTAACCAGATGACCACAGTGCGGGCAGAGCACGAAAAGGTTTCTCCCGTGAAGTTCATGAACGAAAAAGCAGATGGTAAAAAGATCGTAATGAGGAAATTGATTCGATTGTGAGAAAAAAAGTCCCTCCAAGGCCACAGAGCGACTGCACAAGATGCATCAGGTCCACAAGCGGGCCGGGATTATCTTAACGAGCTAGGCGATGCGTGGTGTGGCTCTATCTCTAATCTTGCGGATCGTTGGGTTATGAGTGCCACCATCAACGTAATCTAAAGACAATGCGCGGCGCAAAGAGTAACGCATTGTTCTTAAGAAGAATAAACCGTAACCTTCCTTGCCCCTTGGTTGCCCTCGTAAGAGGTTTTTGTCGGGAAGCCGGTTGCGGATCCAGCTCTGAAGCGATCACAAGCGTGGCGAGCGACGACACGCAGCCGTGTCAAACTAGATTCCCAAGGAATTCTCTGGGCACACTGGGGGGCGGACTCGCGGCCATTGGCGTCATTGGTGTTGACGTCCTCCTAGCCTCTTGTCAAAATCAATATGCTGCTTCCGTGCAGCCGTGGCTGGACAGCGGCGCGGCAATCTGTCACCAGTACAACTCCCCAAGTGCGTTAATCTGAACAAAACAGAGTCGTGGCGGTTAACACGCGCCGGAGCAGAATGCCAATACCCGGCAAACCGTTCGGGAATGTGGCCCACCTTTCCTCTGCTCAGTTGTACCGAAGTTGTACCGAGAAATCCGATGAGCATACATCACGAATTAGCGTAGCGGCAACATTCTTGGCATTATGGTCGGCGCCTGAGTAAACCAGGCTCGGGCCTGTATTTTGCGTTTGGTTCCGGGTAATCTGGGGCGATTTCCGCAGAGGCTTTACAAGGAAATCCTAATGAGCCGATCCGACCGCAAGCCATAGGGCAGCCCTTGCGAGCTGCCCAGTGCACTATTTCGGGTTCATTCGACTCTCTAAATTTGTACCCGTGCTCTTGCTGCCTGAGACGTTGGATTCTATCGGGACCTGCGGCCTACCTAACATTCGCATAAAGTTTTCTCCAGTCTTACGCGGACGTGCCTGCAGCACCGACACATCGTTGGGATCAACGATGGTGATGCGATCGATGACATAAGTCTCCATCCGCTACGGTGTGTCCATTTCAATCGTGTCGCCCAGCGCGACATCTTTTAACCGGTGGAAGAATCCATCTCGATGTCCAGCAATCACCACATTGCTTCTCTCCAGGATTGGCCATACTTACTACGTGCCCGACTCCCCAGTTCAGGCTCAAGTCGTCCGTCCGTTCCAAAACTGGAACTTCGAGCTGAGGGACTACGAGGAGAGTTTGGCCGTTCATTTCGCACCTGCCATTGCCGTTCTCCGCATATCAAGATTCTGATTCGCCGCTCCAACCACAAACCCAAGTCAGGATTCGCAGCGCTAAGTGCCACCTGGCGAGGTTCGGCCGCAGAAACCAATGGGCGAGACTTAAACCGGCGCAATTCAGCGTCATACAGAACAGATTGGTGAATATAAGCTGCCCCATAGAGGCCAAGCATTAGCCCGCCGAAGATCAGCAGCAAATGCTCGAGTTTGCGGAACCAGACCATTCTGATTACCGTGGATTACTTAGATCCGCTCTATCTCCGCCGGCCGAGAAACGCACTGAATTCTGACTACTCTGCAGTGGGCTACGGGGGATATCGCTTTTTCTAGTGTCGAGAGTGAAGGGAATGAAACAACGTCATAACTGTCATTGCTGACAGTCAACGAGCCCGCGTATATGGCATTCACAAAGCAGACCAGAGATTCTCTTAACTGTTAGCCAGGAATTATTCGCCGCATTCGGCTTCAAGTCTCGGGAAAAGAGCCCGTTCTAGGCGGGTTCATTCAATAAGCTCGCCGACACAAAGAGCTTGTTGGAAAGTACCGCATGGATGGCAGGAATCAGATCCAGACTCAAGCGCGATTTCACAACGTATGCCGAGCCACCTGCCCCGATGGCGGCATTCATACAATCAATGTCTTCATGCACAGTGAGAAAGATGATTCTGGCACTACACCGCGAATCTCGAAGCTGGCGGGCGACATCGATCCCGTTCAGTTCCCCCATGGAAATATCGAGAATGATGACATTGGGTCTGAGTTGCAGGCATTCGCGGACGACAGTTGACCCGTTGGATATTGCGGTGACCACCTTATAATCTTTCTCCTTTTCAAGCATTTTGCTGACATAGGAAAGGACCCAACAATTGTCGTCCGCAACGAGTATGGTCGTTTTCGGCACAAGCCTTCTTTCGAAATGCGGGGCCACGGGATTGCTCTCACCCGACCGCATTTTGAAGCCGTCATAGTTGCTAAAACGTGCAGATCTATACACCAACCGAGATGCTATCCGGTCTTCAGCGTTCTTGGCTACTGTCAAAACTGACGGTCGGAAACGGGTCGCTTTTAGCATGCGACGGGGGCGATTGAAGGCGGTGAGGCAGTCGAGGAAGAGGCTGTGAAAACCATTAGCCACTGGAGCCTTCGCTATAAGCTGCTGATTGTTCTCCTGTGCCTCGGCATCACGGCTTTCGCCGTGACTCTGGAACCGCGCCAGCGAGATCGGCGCTGATCTTCATTCCCTCTCCCATCAACTGCACTCGTCGACCCTGGAAAGCCTCGGCCTAGTTCTCGGGGTAAGCGCCTTCTGTGCAGAGTTTGGCGAACAACAAGGCATCCAGGTCGACTTTGCGCACGAGGATATCCCTCGGTCTATCCCCCCCGACATGGCGCTGTGCCTCTCCGCATTGTTCAGGAAGGCCTCCGCAATGTGAAAAAGCACAGCGGCGCCTCCCGAGCCCAAGTGCGACTGGTAGGAAACGCCGAGGCAATCCGCCTGTCTCTCTCTCTGATACCGGTGCCGGGTTAAATCTCGCAAAGACATCGGGAAGCGTTGGTCTCGGTATTCGAAGTATGCAAGAGCGCTCGCGCATGGTCGGAGGAATATTCGAAATCCGGTCGCGACCGATGCAAGGCACCCAGATTGCTGCTTCAGTTCCACTCAAACCCTGCATTGCGCGTAACTCAAACCGGCTTGCTCCTCTTCCGGTCGAAGGGCCTTCCCTCCATCCGACGCAAGTCGCGTCCCTTGGAGCATAGGAAATTAAAAATCTAGCGTCATATGGAAGCAAGCTACTTTGCTTTAGGCGGATACTGGTCAATCATCCTGGTCAGAGCCCTGTCCAACTGGTCCAATCTCTCTTTCCGGCTTTCCTTGATGGTACCTTTGGCTTGAGCGGCCCACACCAGTTCCTTTTTCTGCCGGTCAAAGATCTCCACGGCCAAGGATCCCTTTCTTACCTGCCTGGCCACGGAGCCCACCGTGGGTGGAATCGACCAGACTGTTGTATCTATCGAGTTGTATCCCTTTGTCGTCGACAGCGTGGGATTGCCAATACCGCTTATGTTTAGCTCCGTACTCGAAGCTGCGTGATACGTGATTACCAAATCGGCGTCTCCGGTCCCAACTCTGGAAAGTACTTTGCGTTGGAGATTCAGGTCAATTGCTCCCATAATGTAGAGGTCCAAAGGCGGGTTGGGGACCGGTGTCCCAGTTGCCCAGGCATACGTCTTAAAGCGGGAGAAGTTAACCTTCTTGTCGTAATCGACTGAAATCTTCTGAGCCGAGACTGGCAGGGAAAAAGCCAATACAAGCAGGCACGACACCTGCAACGATGTGGCAAGTCTCAGTCTTCTCCTGTCGCGAGATGGGGTACTCCGACGGCACTTATGCATATATCCTTCCGAATTACAATGCCAGCGTTGAGATTCATCTCCAGGCCGCTGGTTACTCGGTCCCATCCTGTTGCGAGAATCCAGGCCGCCGTTGGCGTATGAGCTGCGAGAAAGCAGGGGCATTGTCAGCTTCCTGAGCTGACGGGTTGATGTGGGCACTCCGCTTTAGCTCATCGAACGGCAAATTGCCAGCCAGATTCCCGCGCTCGTACATCATCTCGTCGGCCTTGCCGTTGAGCAGTATGCGCCAGTCCCACCTCACTGCCTTTCCTGGTCGAGTCTGCGCCACATGAGAGGCGATGTTAGTGGTGCAGTTGTTCGTAAGGGCGTTGTACCACTCCGGGTGGTCGCGCATCCGGTTGGCTCGGCTTAAGTAGTCCAGAAAAATAGTCCGAGCCTGCTCCGGCGTGGCTCGTATGTGATAGAGATAGACGTCCTCTCCTTTCCGATAATTGGTACGCAGGCGAACCACGTCGCGTTCGTCACTGATGGTATAGATCAACTCGTAATAGCGGAAGAAACCACGGATGGCCGAATAAGTTTCTCCCATCTCCTTCCTCGTCTCTATTGACATGGCCACATAGCCCTGGTCGCCAAAGTCAAAGCTGACGATGGGATGTGCGATCCAGGGTGAACCCCAATAGGTGACGAACACGTCCAAGCCGCGCAACTGGGAAAGATCGACCGTCCTCGTTTCCCAATTGGGTGTGTAATCAGTCTCAGTGCGGTAATCGCAGTTGCGGAAGTTGTGGATCGTAACCTGGTTGCCGTTGACTTCTGCCCAGGCAGTTTGGGCCACGTCCGGCTGCCAGGCACGTTCGTTGGATGGCCGCAGAGATAACCACCACGTTAATACGCAAGCGAACGCGACCACAGCCATCATCGGCCCAAGCCAGCGGGAACGCAATGTCCACATTACAGATAGGACAAGAATTATGTAAATCAGCGAGACCGGAAGCCTCCAAGATGCTTGTGGCAAGTCGAAATACAAGGCCGCTGCTGCCCACAAGTTGAGCAGAAGTACGAAACCCACAGTAGGCCACGTGCGAGTATCCCAGTTATCTTTCTCCGACCATCTGCCTGCGCCAGCTGGGACATCAGTTCTCCGAGGCGTTGTCTTTCTAATTGCCCAGACCGTTCGCTTCATTGCTATGATCTCGGACGGACGTTTACGGCTTTGATGTACTGATTCCCGTAGCTCTCGATCTCGTAGTGACCCTTCTTCTTATCGAACCGAATCTTGGCTGCAACCATAATTTGGCCGCTACCCTCACCTTTGTCGTTCAACTTCACTTGTAGGAATCCAAAGGGATAGTCCTTGGTTCGCCCGCCTCGATAGAGTTCGACAAACGGCATAATGCGAGCAGTCACAATCGTTATTATCGTATCTGAACCATCTTGCCGCTTCCGGGCGACGGCAATCGAGTTTCCTACGCTGCCGGTTGGGCTGATTCGTCCTACATCTAGTTTTTCCATTGCTCCGCGGAGTGCGTCAGGGCCTTTCTCTTTCAACAGCGTCGCTAGCTGGTCGACTTCTTCATCACTGGTGTAGCGATTAACCAGGAAGTCGAAGCCAGTTGACTTGGCTCCCACTCCACCCCCGGTACCTACCGCAGTACCGCTATACGCCTCCGGTTTCGTTTTTTCCTCTTGGCACAAGACCGGCGAGATGATGAAAGCCACTCCTAAGATCAGCATGCCTATCCTTTTCACGTGATAGCCTCCTTTCATTCAACTCTCTTAATCGTGAACATCCAACTTTCGAAGCGGCAATTTAACAGCACCGAAGACGCGCAGGTTGCCTTGTTCAGGATTTTTGGTCATTCCTACAGTGAATAGTTCGCACGGCTCTACTTCACGGAATAGCCGCGAGCGTCCATGCACGCCGCAAACGCTCGCTGGAAAGTGTCCAGTCCTTCCTTGTGCGCCAGCAACTCTTGTTCGTGTTCCTTCTGCAGACTCGCTTTAGCCTGTGCCGCAGCTTTTTGTTGTGATTGAGCATTTGCTGAACGTTGCGCCGCCCCACCCCGCATCGTCCCTGCGACGGCGCCAGCCCCGGCGCCTTTGCCGGCACTGCCCCCAATAGCGCCGATCGCTGCTCCTCCAGCAGCGCCCCGAGCTGCGCCTGCGACCCTTGCTCCCTTCACCTGATCCGCATTCTCAGCGGCCTGCTTTTGGGCGGCCTGCACCTGTTCTGCGGTTGGTCCCGCAGGAGCAGGCTTCTGGGGATCAAGTCCGGTGCGCTGCTTGGCCATCCCGTAACAGTCGCTCTCATCCTTCAGCTGTTGGTCTGCGTTTTGACCATTCTTAGGAAACGCAAACATCCCGATGTTTTGCGCAGGCGACCACGCAGGTGCAGCCGGTGCCGATGAAGACGCATCTTGCTGGGCTGAAGCCAGCGATCCTGTGCAGACTGCAAAGAGAAGAGCGGCGGTGCCAACATTCCAGCGAAATGAGTTCATAATTTCCTCTATTTCCTCCGAACAAAAATGGTTCGTGGCTGCCGCATCCTCAGACAGCTTTGGACTTCTTGAGCTTCATTGCCGAACGCGCGAGCCCCGACCCAAATCCATCGGCCCCAGTCGAATCTATGGGAGTAGTGCCTCGCCACTGGGAAAAGTGCTAGTTCCTTCGGTTTATGGTTGCGGTGGTTTCAAAAAATTCTTCCAACCTGGAAGAAGAACTTGGCGTGGCCGTAATCGCCGACAGCGGCACCGATTTCGACTGGCCCGAATAGGGTGTTCACAATCAGCGCTCCGCCCACATCTCCTGGAAGTTTGAAGGGAGTCTGATAAGCCTTGCCAATTTCAAAAATGCCGAGGGCGTCAATTGTGCTCCCCAAAAGCGGCGGTAGGTTCTTCAATGTTCTAATGTATCCAGTTTGAAACAGGAAGTACTGGTCCGTCAGCAGTTCATTGGTTCCGAAAGCCACGAACCGGGTTACGCCGCCAAGACCGAACGCCGGTATGCCTGTCTTGTAGTTGTAGCTGGTTCCTCCGTAAGCATTGAGAAACACCGAAGTCCGATCGCTCCACCGGAAAAAGTTCTGGACTTGCAGCTCCGATAGCGGGAAACCGCGTGGCGCCCCTGGATTTTCGTTGAAGTACTTAGTATAAAAACGAATGCTTTCTCCGCTCCGAGGAACCACTGGCTGGTCCAAGGTGTCCAGAGTGTATTGCAACCTGACATCACCGGTCGGCCCGGCTACCGTCGGCAATTCGCTGGTTCTCCCGATCTGTGGTTTCAACTGCTCATATCCACCTTCATAGCCGAAGCGCAGCTCGCCGGTTTTTCCAAAGGCATAGCCAACGTCCAGTCCACCGAGCGCCACGCGCTTCCTGTAGAGTGCAAGAAAGTCATTGCCACTGAACAGCGGGAATTGTGCGTTGTTGTACAGTGCTCGCGGGGCCACAAACCAGTCAGTCGTCGCCGTGAACGGCCGATAGTACTCGCTGCCGATTCCGTACTGGGAGCCAAAAATGACGTCTGTGCGCAGCTCGCGGCGGTATCCACCAAAGTTCAGTGACGTAATTCGGGCGCCGAGGCTGAAGAACACGTTGTCATAGCTCGCGCCATCAATGCTTATCAGCGGTTGCACGATTGCCTGCGAGTAACCTTTCTCTTCCGCCTGTAGTTGCAAGCCGGGTTCACCGTTTTTTTCGATTATCGAGTAGTTCACAACTGAAAACGTGCCCGTCCCAGTCAGTTCCCGAATGTCTTGGTCCAACTTGGGTGTATCAATCGGCTTACCTACCAGCCGCGAGAGATCTTTGGCGACGGGATCCGCGATCTCCGGAGGTACACCGGTCACTGTGACAAACTGCGGGACGTTCGGCTCCCTACGCCGCGCATCGCGCTCCGACAGATACTGCTGCCATGTCGCTTCGTCGACCGAGAGCACTGACAATTTCGCGGCATTTGCGGCTGCCGCGGCATAGCCCGCCTTGATGATCTCCTCTTCCGCGTTGAAGTCCATCGAGTTGTACTTCCGCAGGTTCACCGTCACCACCATGTCGGCATCTTCCATGGCGCGCCGTTCATTCGCCGCAACTACTGCCTCGATGGACCGTCCGAGAACAGCGAAACTCGAGAGCGGCGCGTCGGGATTCAGGGGCGCGGTCTCCAAATGAATGCCCAGCACATACTCCGCCCCCATCGCCTTGGCGACGCTTACGGGAAAGTTGTTCAGCAACCCACCATCGACGTAAATGTGTCCTCCGGAACGCACCGGCGTGAAAATCCCCGGCAGTGACATGGTCGATCGTAATGCGAGGTCCAGAGGACCGCTACGGAAGACGTGCTCGCTGTTGGTTACCAGGTCGGTGGCGACGCAAGCAAATGGTATAGGCAGATCGTCGAAGCTCCTGATATCGGAGTATGGAAGAGCGATGCGGTCGAGAATAAGTGAGACTTCCTGGCCGGAATTAAACCCGGAACGAAAATGCAATCCTTTTTTTAGCCCCAGTTCCACGGTGGCGGGATATTCACGCGCGTCCTGCTTACGTCGAAACGAAAGCTTGTCGAAGGGGGTTTGCCCGTTCATCGCCTGGTTCCAGTTAATGTCCTTCACTGCTACATAAATCTCTTCCGCGTTTCGGCCGGTCGCATAAAATCCACCCACTAGCCCACCCATGCTGGTACCGGCGATATAGGTCACCGGGATGCGATGTTCCTCCATCCACTGGATTACGCCGATATGTGCTAAGCCCAACGCTCCTCCACCTTCCAGCACCAAGCCGAGGGTTGGGCGTTGGGACACCGGCGCACTATTACTCCCCGGCAACTGGGCCAGAGCTGATGGTGCTGACGCGAGCAGCCAACAACAGAAAACCACAGCGAAGACGCGGCCCGCACACGCATGACACTCACCTCCGTTCGATTTGCTATGGCGACAGCCTGCGATCTGGAAGGCGGAAGAATACATGCCAGTGTCCGGTTCACCGATGCTCTTTTCGTTGAAGGCAGATCTAGTTTGCGACGATGCTCAGAATTAGCGAACTCCAAAGGGCCGCGATGAGCCGAGGATCATGGTCAAGGGGAGCCACTGTCGACCGCGCCACCGGAAGGCTGACTGGTTGTTGTAGACGAAATTCGAGCAGAGACTCGCTTGGCACAGATACCTGCTTGCCTTTGCTGGCTGCGGATGCCGTAGTACCGGCTACAGCACCTACCCCCGCGCCGATTGCAGCGCCCTTCCCACCGCCCGCGATTCCGCCAATGAGCGCTCCGAGTCCCGTGCCGCCGACAACTTTCTTAGTAGTGTTACTACCCTGACCTTGTGAGGCCACTTTGTAAGTACTGGTCAGAAGCGGATACGCTGTGCCATCGATGACGATCTCGGTGAGTTCCAGCGTCAACTCGGCTCCACCGGACATGTTGCCCGCTGATTTAGCATTGGCAAGCCGGCCATAGACCGTCGAACCTCTTGGCGCCACGACGACGTCATCCACCTGGACATTTGTTTCGAGATTGGCGGTAAAGCGATATCCCACCTGTTGTTTACTTGAATCCACGGAATTTACCATGCGGATCAGGAGTTGCGTTCCCGCTGGGACAGTCGCTTTTGTTCGCCCTGCTTGAGTTTGTCCTACCCCTGTGACCGCGAAACCGAAAGCCATCAACAAAGCCGCTGTACGGAGCATTGCATATCGCATGTTCTTTTCTCCTTATTAATCTCAGGATCCTTGCGCCACAATGGGCAAGGCCGACTCAACTTGAAGATCAATAATTGCCAGCAACTGATCTTCAATCTGAAGGAAGCGCGCGGCTTCGATGGCACCCAGCGAGTCCTTAACGCGGCTATAATATTTCGCCAAAAGCTCGGAACGCTGCTTGCGATAATCGAAGGCATTCTGAATCAGCTCATCCGCCTTGGCGTCGGTCATCTGATCATAATTGCGCGCGTATTCCTGGATGTTTGCGAGTCTCTTGTTGTTCAGGTCGGTCAATTCCTTATCATACGCACTGTAGATGGGCCAGAATTTAGCCGACTGATCCACATCCAGAAGCATCACAGCGCCCATGATCTCGGCCTTCTGCTGCCGAACGTTGCTGCGCAACAGTTCAACGTATTCCTGGACATTTTTCTGTTGCGTATCCGTCACAGAGGCAGCAGTCTGCTGTATGTCTTGAGGCTGCGCGGTTTGGTGTGCAAAGGTGAAGAGACAGAAACCTAGAAATATAAGAAGCGCGCAACACACCGCAATTCGTTTCGTCATCGGATGGTCCTCCTCAAAAGCGTGACTGCTCCCGCGGGCAGTACCAATGCTCATCGAGTTTTTCCGCTGTTGCTTCCGGAGTGAGATATTGCCAGTGGCTCAACCCCACTTGTCGTTCCATACCGGCCACAGAAGTTATGTGGTAGGCATGTCCGCGAACAAAACTACCAATCGAGCCCTGCGAGGAAAACTGGGAGAAGTGCTAGGGGCCGGCTAACCTGTCATCAGTTCGCTGTGCTCTACGCGCTCGCGTCTTAAGGGCTCTGTCGCCTAGGAATTCTTCCAGTAGAAGGGACCCCTGCCTGGCTTGAATACTGAGGTTGCGATGAGTGAAGCGGCAGCATATCCCCAAGCAATGCCGACTTCAAACGAACTGGCTGCGCAGCGCACCGATCTCGCGTTGAAGCGCACTCGGCTCGCAGCCGAGCGTACGCTCATGGCGTGGCTTCGCACTTCGCTGTCAATGATCAGTTTCGGCTTCACAATCTACAAGTTTCTACAGGACGTTACTCGAGCAGAAAAGCTTACACTTCCGGATCAAGGTCCAAGGAACCTTGGCCTTGCGCTGGTAGGACTTGGCACGGTCGCGTTGATTGTGGCTTCGTTCCAGCATTGGAGCTTGATGAAGGAGTTGCAGGGCCATGCCTCCACTCGCACCAGAATCTCGCTAGTGTTGGTCATTTCGATCACCATAGCACTGCTCGGGGCGCTGGTGTTCTTTAGCATTGTGCTAAAAACGGGTCCATTCTAGGAGAGGGCCGTGCTTGCCACCCAACTCCAGGCCGAGCTGGCAGTGGTGGTCCTGGCGTCGATCTTCGTCATCGGCAAATGGTTTCACATATCCGACGAGAGTCGATCCCGGCGTTGGATCACTGCCAGCGCTGGTGCTTCCGTCGCCTATATATGGCTGCATGTGCTGCCAGAGCTGAGCGAGGCCCAGCACACGTTCACGCGCCTAACCCAGGGAGCGAGATTGCCGATGCCGGAATTCCGCATTTACATGTCTGGCTTGCTCGGCTTTGTTGTTTTCTTTGGACTGGAGCGCA
>Ga0207046_10163_pt2 | contig 18626 bp, 17 predicted proteins | sample Alteio_BWMinCont_66_FD_153303 | JGI IMG/M metagenome (GOLD analysis project Ga0207046, IMG submission 153303) | Enriched cells from forest soil in Barre Woods Harvard Forest LTER site, Petersham, Massachusetts, United States -... | ecosystem: Environmental > Terrestrial > Soil > Temperate forest >...
AGTTGATTGTTTTGGGCGGTGCAACCCCCATCTCTGCCGTAAACCCGAAGCCGATGGCAGATGTGACTGCACCGAAAACGCATGACGAAGGTGAAACCGTAAAGAAAGAACCAGAGGAGCCCGAGGACGAAGAAATCCTACAACTGGATCTAGGGACCCTGTACACGACAAAAGGGCTGTTCAAAGGATCTCCCAAGATGCCGGTTCCTTCGTCGCTAAAGGCACATCTCTACGTGCCCGCGGGGGCATCAGGCGTGGCCATGGCAAATCTCGCGGCGCGCATCGGCCTGGAAGGCACAGGCATTACGCTTCCGCTGGCGTCTCCGGCCGCAGAGGCTGAGCCGAAGAAAGTGAAAACGCCCACGATCATCGCACCGGGTACTGCCCTGTCCGATGAAGTAGAAAAAAAACTCCGCGCCGATGAAGCCGCTGCTGAGGAGGCGCCGTCTGCATTGTTATCCGGCGAAGGCGAGTTGGAGGTAGTGGACAATGCTTTCAAGAAGAACGGTGCTGTTCTCGTTCGCGGAAACGAGGCGGGATCGGCGGCCGCTCTCAAGCTTCTTTCTCAGCGGTTTCCGAGCTTGTGGGATACGGGCAAACAGTATTTGTCTCTCGACGACATTCGATACGATCTCCATCGCTTCTTCTCCTTGCATTCCAGTGTGGGACAAGCAGCGGTCGCCCTCTACCATCTCGATCGCTGGGCGCACGAACTCGCCGCCGGATCGCACGATGCTTCGGGAATCCGAGATGTCAAGGCCGAAGTCTACATAGATTTGGCTGATCCGAGTCTCGGCGACTTCGTCCGCAAGACCCTCGAGCAAGATCTCCAAGTGCCCACAGTGCAGGTAAGAACAGCGAGCCTGCACGCGGGAACGCAGTGCTGCGAATCGAATCCTTCGTTGCATTACCAGAGCCCGTCGTACGGGTTCCACCAGGGTGTTCCAACCTTCAGCGAGGATCTGGTGATACCGTGGGAGGGGCGGCGCCTGAAGGAAGCGGTCGCGGCGGCAGCCTCTAAAATCAAGCCGGACCAGCCGGTCACGGTTATCGCGCGAGTGAGCGAAGGGCCGCAGCAACGCCAGAAACTGGCGGGACAACTTGAGGACCTCCTCGTGCACGCCGGCGCCAACCGGTCTCAGTTACACGTTGAAGTCCTGTCCGCTTATAAACAGGGTTACAGTTGGTTGATGGATGAAATCGCACCCGAACTGACGGGAAAGCCGATCGGCGGCATACGAATCGAATTCGCGAAAGACATTGATTCCACCGACGTCCGGGCCATGTCCACGTCGGTGCGGTGGATCCAGGAACTATACCCTGTCGACGAACTCCTGGCGCAAAAACTGAATTTTCCGCTGGAAAAAATCACGTTCGACGAATTCGTGCCGCAGCCCTCCGACCCGACGTACCGTGTGCATGTCGTCGACCCTGCCGGCACAGAGATTCTCAGCCGCGATTTCAGCGTAACTACGGCAACGCAGCCCTACAACGACGTCATGCCGAGATATGAACAGGTGACCGTCGAAACCGGCTGGGTGCGCTTCGCAAGCGGACCCAACGTTCTCCTCGATGAGCGAATCAAGACCGACATCGAGGAGTTCTGGGCTCACTATCAAAGTGACACGCTCCCGAGAATCTATAAATTTATTATGTCGCAGGATCACGGCCACATTCGTCCCGAATATCAGCCTTTGTTCGATACTCTTCGCCTCGACATTCACCTTAGTGAGCCCGACTACAACATTGGCCTCGATAAGGAGCGCATCTCGACCCTGGAGGCTTTACAGGAGGACACGTTCTACGTCACGGGTAACTTTATCAACATGATGGGTCACCTCGAGGCCGATCACGCCATCGCCTATCCCGGACGTATTCTGCCCATCGTGCACGCGTCCGAGGACGGCCAGGACGGGCACGTGCGGATCGAGTTCTATGGGAAACCCGCTGCAAATCCACTCGTGCGCCTCAGTTGGACCGATGCCCAGGGCCGGAAGCAAGAACGCGAACGCAACCTTCCCGCTCTCCAGGGTCCGTTCCAACCTCGATTGATCGAAGCCCGCGTTAAAGAGGGTGCTTCGGGAGTCGAGAATCTTACCTGGTCGATGCCCGCCGACTTTCTTCGCGACGAGTATGAAGAGTGGACAAAGGTAGAGCTGCGCGACCGCGTCGAACACACCATCTTCTCCGTGGAGCAGGCCAAGGGGCAGTTGTCTTGGCTGAAGCAGATGCACGCGGCGGGCCTCTACCCAGATGACCTCGCCTATCCGCGTGTCTCTCAAATGGCCATGCGCTTCGAGCTTCCGCGCCCCGTCGACGTCGATGAAAAAACATCAGTCCCAGGTTCTTATGCGACTTGGACTGTCACACCGCCCAAGAATTCGCGGCCGATGATTTCTGCCTACGCGAAAGGAAACACTGGGACGCCCATCGTCCAGTGGGACGAGCCGATTAGTCCGGACGAAAACGCAGCTATCCTGGCTCGATTGGCGACTTATCCCGGAGTCAACGTGTATTGGCTGGGCAGAAGCTATCTGGGCCAAGATATGTGGGCTGCCGACATGACCCTGCCTTTTTCTTCCGCACTGCGATCCTGGGCAAAAGAGACCACCTTGAAGGCCTCGGTGATCTATTCGGGGCGGCAACATGCGAATGAAGTCTCCAGCACCAGTCACGTTGACAAGCTCGGCGAGCTGCTTGTCACCGACCCCAAGATCCGCGCGCTGCTGAAACAGGTCAATGTGGTGCTGCACCCGATTGACAACAGCGACGGAGCGCAACTGTCCGTGGACCTCGCGAAGATCACGCCGGACAACCTGCTGCATCCCGGCTATCACGGCTCGCTAGCCGCCGATGTTGTCGAAGACCAGAAGGAAACTGATCCCATTTATCCCGAATCCCGCACTCGTCCGCAGCTGATCAAAGCGTGGTTGCCCGACGCCTTCCTGAACCCCCACGGCTACCCCTCGCATGAATGGGTGCAGCCGTTTTCCGACTACACCGGATGGGTGATGAACCGCCAACCCGGAGCCGGACGCGAATGGTGGCTCCCACGGGGATGGTTCACCAGCTTGAACTATCTGCGCGATGCCAATCACCCCAATGGACAAAAAATTGCCTTTGCCCTCCGCGATCGGATCGTGGAAGCGGAACGTAACGTGCCCGGCCTGCTCCCTCTGGAAGAACGCATGAATGCGCGCTACCAGCGTTTCGGCCAACGTTGGGATCCTCGTTACATGGCTCAGCCTATCGTTGGAGGTATACGCATCTATATGGCGCTTAAGGGTTCTCCTGCTTCCTCCGAGGAAATTGCCGGCGATGGCATCTCCCCTGATGTAACCTGGGACGACGGCTACACAGAAGCGCCTGACGAAACGGCTCACGGCGATTACCTGAAGCTGGTGTCTTCGGCTGGTCTGGCCTTCGATCTCGTCCATCTGAAATATCTTGCACAAGGAACCCTCCACGTCACAAGGACGCAAAAGTCGGGGCCGGACGGCGTTGAGTGGAAAGTGGAGCGCAAACGGCCGATCCTGCCGCCTTCGGAAGCGGCGAACACTTCCGCAGAGCGGAAATAGGCTCGCCATTGGCAAGCTTCTAGGATGGATTCCACGACGCTCTTGCCAACGTTTGTGGCTTCGAGGTCTGGCGCTGCCCAAACCACAAAATCTTCGGCGGCGCGGCGTTCGAATTTTCGCGGAGGTGCCGCTCGTGCCTGACTCAGCTCCAGTGATCCTCAAGCAAGTAGAGCGGTCGCCTCGACAAGAAGGGTCGCCTCAATTTAACCAATAGAGCTTGAATGATGGGTTGACTGACCGTTCCGCTCGTCCCGGTAACCGTCAGACTATACGTGCCCGGAGGTGTTGTTGGCAGCGGAGAGCTACTAGTGCTTTGTCCTCCGCCCCCTCCCCCCTTTGTTGGACAGAACAAGGAATGGCAGGAATAACAACGCTGCAAATAGTGGAGAAGCAATTCCCGAACGCCTTGCGCTTGAACTCGACAGAGAGACGTTCGCCGTGAAGCTGGACGTGGCGCCACTCGCCAGTGTCAACGAGGCAGGTGTCACAGAACACGAGGCGTACTGGGGAGCACCTGAGCAGGACAATTGCACAGGCCCACTGAATCCTGCCGCGGCGAGCTCGCTGAATTCAGGTGTAAAGCGGGTAAGAATAGAGAACAAAACTCCCGCCGTTCTGGGTTCCGACCATCACACAACAATTGTTATTGGCGCCGAGACGATAAAGTTGCTCAGGGTTCGCTACCGGCAGCGACTTCAGCATCGCCGCGTCAAGGAGCGTGAAAATCGCCGTGTTTGCGCCGATACCTAGAGCCAGCGTGAGCACAACAGCTGCTGTGAAGCCGGGTGACTTGCGCAGGGTGCGAAGGCCACAACACAGGTCTTGCCGGCACGTCCCCAGAAAGGATTCCCATCCGGCAGAGCGGACGACTTCCTTCGCAACTTCGAGATTCCCCTGCTCCGAACGCACGGCTCGCAGCGCCACTTTCTGGCTCAAACCGTCCTTGAGCGTAGGGACTATTGGAGGTCCGCCACTTCTGAAACCGACGGCGATTCTATGTCAGAGGAACTTGCCATTGTGTGCTCTTCCTACGTCCTTCAATGGTTGGAGCAGTTTAAGACTCTCGCCCATGTCGATTGGAAACCAAGGTGCGGAGTGATGATTCAACACCTCCTTGCGGAAACGGCCGCAAACGTCGCCCTTGGGAATAGAGAGCGCGCTGCTCAATGTATTGAAGCTGAACTGGTGCGGACTGCCCAAGTTCAAAGCCTGGTAAAGCCGTCGGGAGTCCACTGTTCTGAGCCGACTCCGTTGTGGACGAAGAAGAGGCCGTCGGGGTCGTACTTCTTTTTGATCTGTGCAAGTCGTGCGTGGTTGGTGTCCCAGTAGGATTGCTCAAAGTCGGACTCGAAGAAGTTGCTTTCGGAGACGTAGGCTCCACCGTTGGAGGCGACGGTGCGGAGTTCGTTCATGCAGCGGTGCACGGCGTCCGCGGCTTTGCGGCCCTTCGCGGCGTCGGGCTCGTGATTGGGAATTCCGGGATACGCTGGGCCCTGGCCGTCGGCGACAATGGCAAGGGCAAAGGCCGCGCACACCGAGGGATTTATAGCCGTGCCTTTGGCAGCCTCGATGGCTTCCGAAGGCGCACCCGCGAGCCCCTTATTAAAGTGAAGCTCCACCTTGCTGAAACGAGAAGCTGAGAACAATGCGTTGGCCAATTTTTCTTGAGAATCGTCTTGCAGCAGTGACGCGGGCATCCAAAGCGACTCGAAACCCCAGACGACCCAGCCGACCTGGCCGGCGTCGCCGTTCCACCAAACGTTGATTGGGCTGGCGCTGGAACGGGAGTCAGCCTTGAAAACATCACGGTGACGTTCTTTGCTCCAGTCTACATCCCACCAATGCCGGAAGGGCATGCTGCCGATTTCGGGCTCGGCTTCGATCGTGTAGACGGTGGAAGACTGCGCCAGCCAGTTGAGGAACGGCTGCCAGACTTTTCGCGATTCCTCCGTATCCAGTCCAAGATAAACCATGCGGATTTCGAGCTTGTTGTCTGGAGAGAAGTGCGCTTGTTCGCCCCAATGGTCGTTGAAGAGAGCTTCGCGGTAGAAGCCAACGAAATGGCGAATCAGGCGGCGATAGGCGTCGTCTGAGGAAGCTTTGACGGTAAAACTGGCGCCGCCGGCGAGCTCTGGAAGATCTCGTACGCGCAGGGTTAGTTTGCTGACCACACCGAAGGTGCCACCTCCGCCTCCTTTCAAAGCCCAGAACAGATCCGAATTGGTGCAAGCGTTTGCGATTCGCACTTTGCCGTCGGCGGTAACGACTTCGGCTTCCAAGAGGCCGGCGGCGGCCATGCCGTAATGCTTCGAGAAGCTGCCGAACCCGCCGCTTTGAATGAGTCCGGCGACGCCGACCGTGGTGCAGCCCCCGCCTTGAACGTAGGCGCCGACCTTAGTGGTGACGGCGTCGTAGGCTTGCAACCAGATTGTTCCAGAGCCGACAGTGACGGCTCTCTGAGGAGCGAAAGTTGACTTGCACCCACGCGCAACGAAATCATTCTGGATGGTGACGTCGTGCATATGACGCGTCCAAATCAGCAGAGAATCGGGCGCGTTCGATGTGCCTTGATAGCTGTGGCCACCCCCTTTGATGACGAGGCGCAAATTGTTTTCGCGGGCGAAATTCACCGCAGCGGCGATGTCATCAGCGTTTCTGGCAGCGACGGCGTAAACGCTGGGCTTGGTCTCCCAGGCGTCAACCCAGCCCAGGGTTTGGGTTATTCCGGGGTTGTCGCCAATGTAGTAGGGGTTTTTAACATTTGCGAAGAAAGCTTTGCAGTCCGTGCTCAGTGACGAGGACAGGCATGCGTTTATTGGGAACTCGACCGGAATCAGGTTGCCGTCAACTGCGTCGTTGAGTCGCTTCCATGCTTCCTTCGAGGGCCAGCCAGGGTCGGAAGGACGCACTCGCCGAATTGCGGTACTAGCCAACAGGCGACGTGGCCGCAGCCCAAAAAGTGATGCCGCCCCGGATGCTTTCAAAAACTCTCTTCGGTTCATACAGCTATAGCCAGAATCCGCAGGTTAACTTGGAATTTTTCATGCAGACACAAATACGCCACGAAGCCGCGGCCAGACAACAAACTTGTGACCAGCGGGCTCAAGCCAGGGACAACCGGGCAAGATGCGCTGCCCCTTCCATCGGAAAGCGGCCCACCCGAGCCCGCGCTTCCCAGAGGCAGTTTCGGCAGGCTGATCCGCGATTCCCGCCATTCCCAGTGTGTCTTGACGGGAAGTCGAAGGATAGCTATCATCTGGTATGTATCCTCTGGGAGATCTTGAGAACATGAGCAGGTCGACCAAGAAACACCGCAGTCAACCGGGGAAGGTGGGGGCTCAGCCCGCTGTCGCGGAGGCAAAGGTGTTTATGACAGGGCGCAGTCAGGCCGTGAGGCTGCCGAAGGAGTATCGTGTCACAGGTACTAGCGTGTATGTGAAGCGCCTCGGCAATTCGATCGTGCTCATCCCCAAAACAGCCGACCGCTGGGCAGGACTGTTCGCAGCCCTCGACGAGTTTCCTCGCGATTTTGTGCTGGAGCGCCGCCAGGACCAGGCGCCGCGTGCCGACCTCGACAAACTATTCGATAAGGCCACGGACTAAGCCCCCGTGTACTTGCTCGACACCACGGTGTGGATCGATCTGCTGCGCACCAATTCCCCCTCGATCCGCCGGAGGCTTTCCGCGCACAACAGGAGCGTCATTGGCCTTTCGATCGTCACGGCGTGCGAGCTCCAATATGGCCTCGAGCGCCGAGCAGCCAAGCATCCGCACCTGCGCGTGAAGGAACAGCATCTTCTCGCTGCCATCCTCGCACCCTTTGACGTGTTTTCAATAGACCACACAATGGTGGAGATCTACGGAAGGGTCCGCGCAGTTCTCGAAGACTCTGGCACGGCAATTGGCGCCTTGGACACCTTCATTGCCGCCCAAGCCCTGAGCTTGGGAGCCACCTTGGTCACAAACAACACAAAGGAGTTCGCGCGAGTGTCTGGATTGCAGGTCGAAGACTGGAGATGACTCCATTCTGTCGTCGACGGGGCTGTTGCTCCGTTACCAGAAGGAGTTGAGCCAGACGGGCCGGATGGCTGCGCTTCCGGTCGGAAGAATAACGGGTGTACATTGACCCTCATGGCGAGAGACAACTGGTGGGTCGCGGCCAAAATATTCCTCGGCACTAACGTTAATCAGGATCTGACTTGAACCTCAAGTTGGCATTCCTTAGTCTAATCGCATGGCCTGCAAATCGCTTGGGTTCACTTTTCCTTTTTGAACTGCTCCAGAGTCGCCGTATGATTCGCCCAACGCATTTTCCCTGCAACTTGGAAAGGAACACAATCTCTAGAGAGACCTCGACTCAATGGGTGAAAAGCAAAATCGTTTCATCGATCGCCTTCCTCTCTTTCAAGGACTGCGGCCTTTTCAGTGGTCTCCTGTAGCGAAGAATCTCCTCGCCGGATTTACGCTTGCGGCCATGAATATTCCGCAGTCACTTGGCTACACCAAGATTGCTGGCACTCCCGTCGTCACGGGCCTCTACACTCTTCTTCTTCCCCTCGTCGCGTTCTCCCTATTTGGTTCTTCGCGTTTTCTCGTGGTGGCTGCGGATTCCGGCACGGCCGCCATACTTGCGGGTGGCCTCGCGGGGTTGGCTCCAATCGCCAGCGCTCATTACATCGCCTTGGCGGGCTTGGTGGCCCTCTTGACTGGCATCTTCCTTCTCGTTGCGCGTCTGCTCAAGCTTGGCTTCCTTGCGGATTTTCTCTCTCAAACGGTTCTCCTCGGTTTTCTTACTGGTATCGGCTTTCAAGTCGGCATTGCCGTTCTTGGTGAAATGCTTGGGATCAACATTCACAGCCGTCGTACTCCCCTTCAATTCCTTGAGGTGCTTCGCTCGCTGCGGGACGCTCAACTCCTCACGATGGGGATTTCATTCGCCGTTGTAGCCTGTATACTCCTCTTCCATCGCTTTGCTCCGAAGTTGCCGGGGTCTCTCTTTGCAGTGGCAGGGGCGATCGTGGCGAGCGCCATCTTTCACTGGGCGCAGCGGGGCGTGGCCATTCTGGGCCCCGTGCCCGGTGGTTTACCTCATTTGGGCTTGCAGGATTTGAGTTGGAGAGACGCGGCAAAACTTACTCCCACGTCCCTCTCCTGTTTTGTCATGATCGTTGCGCAGAGTGCTGCAACAGCCCGTGCATATGCCTCTCGTCATCGCCAGCAACTCGACGAGAACAGTGACTTGCTCGGCCTCTCTGCCGCCAATGCCGCCGCAGCTTTCAGCGGCACCTTTGTCGTGAATGGAAGTCCTACACAGACCTCTATGGTCGAAAGCTCTGGCGGCACCAACCAGATGGCGCAACTCGCCACCGCTGGCATCGTTGCCCTGGTCCTGCTTTTCCTAACTGCTCCGCTGCAGTTTCTTCCTCAGTGTGTTCTTGGGGCTGTCGTGTTCACCATCGCGCTCCGTCTTGTCGATCTGCGGGCCCTAAGCGCCATCCGCCGCGAGAGCCCTGGTGAATTCGCGCTGGCGGTCACAACGGCCGTGGTTGTTGTTTTCGTTGGCGTGGAACAGGGCATTCTCCTTGCAATGATCTTGTCGCTGTTTCGCATTGTCCATCACAGCTACCGTCCGCACACCGCGGTGCTGGAAGAGACTCACGACGGGATCTGGCGCTTGAGTCCAGTGGTTCCCGGCGCGATTACCGAGCCGGGCCTGGTCTGCTATAGATTCGGCGCGCCACTGTTCTACGCCAACGCCAATCGTTTTTCCGAGGAAGTGCGTATGCTGGCCAGTTCGGCGCCGTCGCCATTAAACTGGTTGATCGTTGACGCTGGGGCGATCACGAATGTGGACTTTTCGGCCGCTCGCGTCCTATGCGAGATCCAAAAGGACCTTGCCGCTCAAGGCACGGGTCTTGTCTTTGCTCACGTTCAGTCGGATCTCAGGCCTGATCTGGACCGCCATCACCTGACCGAAGCAATTGGTCCCACTCGCATTTTTGATACCCTACGCGAAGCCCTCGGCACCCTTCGGCGCGCGGGCCCTCCTTTTAGTCCCTCAAGAGAAGAATAGCTGCTGCCCAACACGGCTTCGACTGGCCGCAAATCAACAGAGTATCAACGCATACCAGGGGCAAAGGACCTCACCGATAACGGCTAACCACAACCTATTGTGCTCTGCTGAAGCAACCAGATATTGTAAGCAGAAGTCTTAGGCTTGTATCGGAAGCGCGTTGGGGCAAGGCGCCGTGCACGAGCACGGTGTATTGGCGCGCTTTCGATACAACGTTTATCAGTTGAGTTGGCGCCTGGCACGTATTCGGGGGGGCTTCCGGAATTTCCTCGAGTCTTGCGAGTAAGACCGCTACGCTGGGCTTGCTGAGCGCTTTTTGTTGCGCCCAACTACTTATTCCGATCGCGAAAAAAGAAATCCCTACCAGTAAAACGATCTTCATCGATGTTCTCCTCGCTCACTGACAAACAAAAAGCGAGGCCCTTGAACCAGAATCCTCGCCAAAGAGCGCAACGCCCGAAGCAGAGAGTTAGAAAAACACCGCTGGCGAAACATTAAATCGTCTGCTCAACTTCTCGATGTGGGTTTTGTTGATGTCACGTTTCTTATGCAAGACTTCGGATACGATGCTTTCAGAACCAAAGATTGGAGCCAGATCTTTCTGACGCAAATCATTCGCATCCATCAACGTGCGGAGGACTTCGACCGGAGAAGCATCAGGAATGGAATGATGCTCTTCTTCGTATGCTTCGATTAGGGTCATCAAGACTTCGGCATACTTCTCTTCTTCAGTTGTCGGCTTTTCTTTGCTTGCCAGTTTGTCCAAGACGCTTAGGTACTCTTCATGTTGACGCTCGGATGTGATCGGTGTTGGCGAGCCAACTTCGAGTGCATATTTCTCAGGTACCGCAATCATCATTTCTGCCACTCTTTCTCGTCGTATTCAGCGTGACTCAGAATGCGTCGGATGTAAACCATCCTCCATCTGTATTTGATAGTAGCAATCAGCCTGCATCTGTTATGGCTTATATCGAAAACAACGAAGCGCCCGACAACATCTGAATTTCTCCAACTGTTCCGAACCTCAGCAAAGTTTCTCCAATCCGCGTTCTTCGCGATCTTGTACCAAGCGTTTAGAGATACGCTCCGTTCGTTGTGCTTGGCGGTCGCTTCTCCGATCGCCCTCCGGCTGACGATCCGCATGAACAATCTTCGCATTTTGCGAAGTTTGAGTCAAGCGGAAAGCCTTCTAGCAAGGCGACGCAAACCAACTAAGTGCCGCTGCTGGTGTCGCTTACGCGGAAACGCACGGTGCAATCACCCCCCCTTGAATTGCACCGCCGCTGCACCGAGATGGGCCCCAGCTTCCCAGATGCGCGTCCTTCTCCAGCAAATCGGAGAATGCGCTTTTGAAGTGCGTCTCACGCGTGCTACGCTTTTGCACTTCATGCCAGACCCAAACCAAAAACGAACCAATTCTGCCCTCTGGCTCGGGTTGCTTATTACCGTGCTGGGCCTCCTGAGTAACTTCCTCTATTACTCCAAGGTTCCCGCAGCCGTGCTCCCGTGGCTCAACCTGGCCATACCAGCCGTCGGCCTACTCCTCGTTTTGATCGGCGTCGCCCGCGCGTTCCGCCAGCCGCAACTCTACCGCGGCAAGATCTTGGGCTCCATCTTCACTGTGCTGGCGGCCTTATTCTTTGGCGGCACCGTATGGCTCTTCATTCACGTCCGGGACGTGCCTCGCTCCGCCGCCGCTCCACAAGTAGGCCAGCGCGTACCGGACTTCAGTTTGCCCGACAGCACCAACCAGCCTGTCTCTCTTGCCCAACTATTTTCCGCCGCGCCGGGAACGGCTCAACCCAAAGCCCTGCTTCTCGTTTTCTATCGTGGATATTGGTGACCCTTCTGCAACCTCGAGTTACGAGGCATCCAGGAAGATCTTCCCGAGTTTGCCGCACAAGGCATCCGGCCCGTGGCCATCAGCGTAGACCCGCCCGACGTCTCTGAACATTTGCGGCAAAAGCAAGGCTACACTTTCACCTTTCTTTCCGACCCAAATACCGAGACGATTCGCCGCTACGACTTGTTGCACAAAGCCGGAGGCCCCGAACAGCACGACATCTCCCGCCCCGCCGAGTTTTTGGTGGATCGTTCCGGCACAGTACGCTGGGAAAACTTCACCGAAGACATCCGCGTAAGGCCCCGCGCCGAACAAATGCTAGCCGCCGCCCGCGCCATCCAGTGGTAGCCTGCCGTATCTTCGTGCCGAACAGTTGGGCGTTCCTAAAGGTTGCCGTTAAATTTGTGCCCGTCATGAATCAGCTTGCCAAGTTGCGTTTCATCGGCTATTACGCCTGCGCACGAAACAACCCGCTTCGCGATGGTTCGCGCAGCGCCTGAATGACCAGCTCTTCATTCCGCAAAGGATTTTAGGCCTCCAAAGACAGTCTAACTATATACAAATGCACCAAGTTCCCATAATATGCGAACTTATAGTATTATCGTATAGCCATGGAACCGCGGAAAGACTCATTGCCAGCTCACCGCGCACGCCTCGGTGCAGTACTACGAGCAGCAAAGGAAGTCGTGTCGGTTGATGTCACGTCTCGGACACTCGGGATCGAGAGGCGTGCCGCGGCCAAGCTCCTATCACGATGGAAACAGCAGGGCTGGCTCCGACGGATAGGACATGGGCTTTATGTTCCTGTGCCGCTGGACCTGGCTGGTAGCGAACAGGTGATCGCAGATCCCTGGGTTCTCGTACCAACGCTCTTCAATCAGTGCTACGTTGGCGGCTGGACAGCCGCCCATCATTGGGAACTTACCGAGCAACTTTTCAATGAAACCCTAGTCTTCACTACACGGCGTTTTTCAGAAAAACGCGTGATCGCCCAAGGTGTGATTTTCGTGTTGCACAACGTGCAGCCGAAACGTTTCTTTGGATTGAAAACGCTATGGCGCGGTTCTGTCAAAGTGTCTATATCGGACCCCGCGCGTACGCTAGTCGATATGATCGCCGCGCCCGAGGTGGGCGGTGGCATCGACCACGTAGCTGATGGCCTGGGTGCGTATCTCAAAACTAAGATTGCTGATCGCGGCTTGTTGATTCGGTACGCAGAGGAATTTGATAACGGCGTCATATTCAAGCGCCTCGGATATCTTGCAGAAACGCACTTGCACGACGACAAGCTTGCTGCCGAGTGCCGGTCACGGTTGACACAGGGTTATGCCCAGCTTGATCCCTCGCTTCCTCCGAAAAAACTCGTTACGGCCTGGCGTCTCTGGTTGCCCTCCGCCAGGAAACAATCGGCATCATGATCGACAGGCGCGAAATCCTCGAAGCCGCTTCGGCGTTTTCGCTGCTGCCTAGCATTGTCGAGAAGGACTACCTCCTTGGCTGGATGCTCGCAGGCATAAATGCACTTGAGATGCAGCCCGTTCCAATAACCGCCGAGTCGTACATAAAAGCAATAGGTCCACGATTTAGTCAAAAAGGAAGTCCATTAGAGGTGAGAGGTTCTCCCGAGGAGCATGCAATGGGAGGGCGAACCTTTTGGAAGCAGGACATCCTGGTTCACACGGCAAGCGGCACGGCCTGTGCAGCTCAGTTCGTTGCGACAGAAAAAGGGAATTTGTTGATGTTCTCTCTTTCTGCCCCAGACCCTAAGGCTCTCGAAGACCTCGAAAAGACTCTCGAATCTATTCATTTCCTGCAAGGCTCAAGCTGAACAATTGAAACTCCCCGCAGGAGTTGTGTTGTGCCCGATTAGTCCAAGTGCTTTACCGGAAACGCGCTTCCTTCGAAGGAGGGCGTTGCAGGTATTGCAGAGTTTCGAACAGACCCTCGAGGCTGAATCTGCCCAATGACCAAAACAAGACAAGTGCGTACTCGCGGCGGGACGCCCTATTCTGGTTGTCTTGTTTGTCCATCGAGATTCGCGAGTGGATCGCAATGGTGTACAAACAAGGTCGGGATTTTCGTTACCTTAACGGTCGTTTCTGGATCGATCGAAACACCCCGAGCCAAGTCGTTGAAAATGCGTAGCGGCCAGTTGAAGCGTCTGGAACCGTTTTTGGAACGCTAACTAGAAAGGCTGTCGTCAGCCTGCCTTCACATATTCGCGAAAACGCGCGTCCGATTAAGCGCTAGCGTTTACCAAGACTACTCGGAGGCCGGCACTCGCGGGCTACGCCAGTTCCGCACATTGTAGGAATAGAGCGCAATGCAGAAGAGATTCGCGGGTATGAATCCAAATTGCGCGGTTCGGGCAGCAATCACGCAGACGATCACGCTGTTTGCACCCGCTACCATCCACCCTTGCCAGAATTTCCTTCCTATAAGAATCGTCGAAAAGACTGTAAGAACGCACGAGATGTAATCCAGTCGCAGCACCTTATCCTATGTCTGATCACTGAGTCTTTGGTGCCAGTTTGCACCAGGGCCGCTTCTTCGCGGCTTGGAGTCAGCCTAGCATTTCAGCTTTCAGTCGGTAACTGTCCTGTGGTTCAGTTGCGCTGGCGAAGTTAACTCCTGGCGAGTTCCCCCGCCAGGCGACTCGATCCCCGTACCCAAGTTGTCGGTTACCGCGTTATCAGTCTCACTTGCTTGCGGATGCCCGCTCTTTAGATGCAACGCGTGTAAGGAGCCCCTGTGCAGTGCCGAGTAGAGCGTGAAGTTTTGGGAGAGGTGCCTTTTCGTCTTCAGCAAGGGTTAGAGCTTCGGTCTCTCGGCCTGCCTCTGTCAACATTGAAGTGAGATTCCAAAGCGGCCACACTCGCGACTCGGGCTCTGGCATGCTGTTTATAATTTCTTCCGCCCCGGCAAAATCACCGAGTATCGCCCGCGTGACCGCGATCATTTCCCGCCCTCTGTCCAAAGAGACCGATCCAGAACCTGCTTCATTCGCGAACTCCAGCGCTCTTTCCGCCGTGAGTGCCGCAGCGGGGTTACCAGCCACCGCCTGTTCCAGCGCCAGCGCCCCGATGGCCTCCGAACGGGAAGCACTGTTCGGTATTCGGTGAATGGCCTCTATCGCATCTTGCAATGTGCGGTTTGTTCCACGCGCAATCGCGATTTCGCGCAGCGTTGCGGATCTCAGATTGTTATCAGAAATCCGGTCAGCGCTTTGCAAAGCATCGGCCATCAATCCTTGCTTAGCCTGCTCCTCTGCAATGGTCATCATCACAATGTCCGAATTCGACCCTGAATTCGAGCTTAGCACCATTTCCTCGTGGGTTTGCAGCGCGCCGACCAGGTCGCCTACTTGGGCTTGCGCGCAACCCAGCAAGTGAAGCAACAATCCGTTGCCTTCAGGCCCTGCATACTGGTGCGCAATTGCGGACAATTCGCCTAACGTACGTAATGCGCCAGTCGTGTCGCCGATTTCCGACTGCGTCGCAGCTATCTCCGAAAGAAGGTTAGCGTTAGAAGCATTCTCGTGAACGAGTTCTTCAGTAATCTCCATCGCTTGGTGGAGAACTTCAGTTGCTCCAGCGACGTCCCTGTTCTTCCTTCGCGCCTTTTGTTGCGCAATTTGCACGAGAATTGACACGCGACCTTGCGGCTCGCGGCTGACTTGTACGATACGGAGTGCCCCCGTCAGATCACCTTTTCCTGCCAGGAGCGCCGCCAACTGCGCGTATTGACCCTCTCGGTTCTGCTCGTTGGATATGCTCTCGACTAGCCTCAGAGCTTGTCCGACGTTGCCTTGCTGAACTAAGTTCCAGGCGATGAGTCCGGTCGCCAAGTCCTGATCGCCCGGATTCTTTTGCGATTGGCTAACCCTCAGTGCGTCTTCCAGATCTCCACTATGCGCCAGTTGGCTGGCGATGTTGGCCACTGCACTGGAGCGCTGCGATTCAGGGACTTCGTCGATAAGGCGGCTGGCTTCCAAGAGAAGGCCACGGGCCTGAGCTCTCTCACTTGTTTCCACTTGTGCGGCCGGAATCTCAGTTGAGCTCGCAAGAGCCGCCACGAGGATAAACACTGGGAAAGATAAGCGCATTGGCGACCTCATGCAATAAAGAGTTGTACTCTCTCTGATCCACGAGCATGAACTTAAGTTGCCTTGCTTTCAATGCTTCGGGGCCGATCTCGGTTCAGGTCCTGGAGAGTCGATTATTACCGGCCAATATTCTGAATCACACCCCTAAAAGCCGCACGCGAGAAGGGTTATTCTCTTTCAGTTGGATTTTTGTCCCCAGCACCCACGGGCGGCAACGTCCAAACGCCTTTGCCGGACCCGCGCAGAACTTCGTGCCCTCAGTTCACTCCTCGCCGAGAACGCGCATCCGGTCAAGCGCTAACGTTTATCAGAAGGCACGGAGTCGCCAGTCGAACGCACCTCATGGTCAATTCTTCCCCAAAGGCTATAGCCTAAGCCGTTTACCGCACATAACTCGGCCGCCTCTTCCAGCGAGAGGCGAAAATACTTGCAGGCGAATCTTTCGTGAGGGCGAGTATTTTCGGCTGTAGGGCGTATGCAAAGCGCCCAGTCCATTGTCCCGAAATCCAGTTCAGCTACAAAACAGTGGTGACGTGCTCACACGTATGTATCAATCGTGGTGAAAAGAATCGCGTATCGCTTGCTAGGGTTCCCCATCGGCATTCAAGCAATCGCTGGAATCTACCTGCCCGGTTCACAGCTAATTACCTCGCGTTTATTGCCAAATTTCAAGTGCCTGTGCGTCGCGAAATCGGTAACTTGGTTCCTTGTATTTGACCGTACCGATTTTCGCGTTGCCAGGAGCTGCGCTACTTCCCAGGTGGGGGAAACACTACCGAGACCGTGGTGTCCACCTCGACAGGCGCGCCATTAATCAACGTCGGCTCGTATCGCCATTGCAGCACTGCCTTGACTGCGTACCATCGGCAGGTTTCCGGGCCCGAAACATATTTGGCGCTCTTGACAGCACCGTCCTTGCCGCTGAGTACGTGCTCCTTCCCATCATTGAATTTCCATAGGGCCCGAGTCCGCCGCAATCACGGGCCACGTCCAAACGGCTTTGCCGGACGCGCGCAGAGCACCGTGCCTGCCTTCACGTGTCCGCGAAAACGCGCGTCCGGATTAAGCCCTAGCGAATATCAGGCATTTGCCACCAACTCAGTTTTTGGTGGGGTCCACAACGACGCCTGCGAAGAGCAGCAAATCTGTGTAGTTGTCACGGATGAAAAAGAGAAAGGGCCGATTCAAAACCATGTGGAACGGGGCGGAGCCTCCTCCCAAGATGCCTCCTGTGATGCCGCCACCAAACGTGAACACATGCGCGTGAATTCCTTGATTGTCGAGTTTCATATCCACTTTTTGCGAAAAGCCCTGAAGCATGGCACCCTGTGCCGACAATTCCTTGAGAGAGTCTATGTTTGTGAACACGCGACTCATTCCCATTGCCTCCAATGCGGGCCGCAGATTGACCTCGTACTGCAAATGGAACTCTGGAAGCTCTACGTCGCCAATCTCCTTTGGGAAATTGCCATCGGCCGGCGTCTGTCCCTCCGCCAAGCGCTTTTCGAGGTCTCGAATGTTCTTATCCGGCCCAGGCAGCAAAAGCAGGATGTACGCACCTCCGCAGTTCAGCCGAATCGCCTCGAATTCCGGTGTCTTCACGTGCCCATAAATCGATAATCCACTGACGAGCATGGGAGTCTGTTTTGCCGTCCCCGATCCCGGTGTAAAAGCGTCGAGTTTTGTCTTGCCCATAGCAAATGTATTTCCACTCCACATGGCGTCGAGATCGGTCCTGTTCACGATCCAAAAATTGTTGATCAATTCCCCTTCAACTTTCGACGGCACAAACGAAGGGTCCTTCCTGAGGTGCGCCACCATCTACGACCTGAAACTCAACTCCGAAATCTCTTCTTATCATTTGCAAGAAATCTGTAGAGATAGAGGCGTCTTTGCGGAAAAGGAACCGCGTGGATATTTTGGTGCTGTCGTCATCGAATCGAGCTAAGAGCATCCTGCTGGAGAGGTCTATGTACCCGATTCGATCCCAACCAAAGACCTTGTCAATTTCTCTCTGGGTTTCGATGTCATTGGAAGCATACAGGATTGGAGCAAATGAAATCGAAACGCCGAGCGGTGAAACAACCACATTCTTCTCCAAGGCAGCAGCGTGAAGCTCTGCGAGTAGCCTTCGCCCGAATGTCTCATTCGCCCTGATGAGATTGGTGAGTTGCGGAATCGGCGTATTTTGAGCCCTGGCCATACATGGAACCAGGGTAAGTAGCACGACGAGTGCAATACTGAGATGTTTCACATCGTCAAGAATAACAAACCGAGTCCCGGCCCGACCGAAGTATGCGTGACGCGTAAGACGCTGCCAGTAATAACGTAATGGCTACACGATCCGTCCTTCACGTGTTCTACGTTCGGCCACAACTCCTGATAATTCCCAGTGCTTTACCGGAAGCGCGCTTCCTTCGAAGGAGATGACGGAGCAGGGCGCTCTGGCGCGCTTTCGGTAAGAGCGACTTGGAGGAGGGCGGCCCGCGTCCGCCGCAAACCGGGCGGCCGCGTTCAAACGGGTTAATCGGGGACTAAAGATTTGGTTTTGGGTACAATCTCCCCTAGTGGGAGGTTTCCATGAAGAAAATTAGTCTTGTGTTTGTCTGCAAGCACGCCATGGGAGTTGCTTTAGTAGGGGCAAACGTCAACCTAGCAGTTATCAAACAGGCTGTCGGTCACAAGTCCATCGCCAGCACTGCCATCTACACCGTGCCCACCGATGAGTCGGCCGGCAAGGCCGTCCTGCACGCACTAGCGTCCACGTTCTAGGTCATGAGTTATAAGAAAATTCTCATCGTGGATGACGATTCGGACGTGCGCGAAGGTCTGCACGTGCGCCTTACGGCGAACCACTACGAGACTTTCTTTGCAACTGACGCCCTCTCCAGTTTGGTTGAGGCACGCAAGCACAAGCCAGATTTAATTATCCTGGACCTCGGCCTTCCTGCTGGCGACGGTTTCCTCGTGATGGAAAGGCTCAAGACATTCCGCGCTCTCGCCGTGATCCCTATCATCGAGAGTTTG
>Ga0207046_10173_pt1 | contig 18559 bp, 15 predicted proteins | sample Alteio_BWMinCont_66_FD_153303 | JGI IMG/M metagenome (GOLD analysis project Ga0207046, IMG submission 153303) | Enriched cells from forest soil in Barre Woods Harvard Forest LTER site, Petersham, Massachusetts, United States -... | ecosystem: Environmental > Terrestrial > Soil > Temperate forest >...
GCCCTCTCCTCGGGTTGTGGCATGGGTTGCGAAGCAACCGGCAACAGAACTCTTTACGACGTCAATTACCGGGCAGCTGCGGAGGCTATGTTTGCCGAGGATTTGGCAGGCCGCGTCTTCGGGTTCGAAAGCGAGGCAGCGCGAGTTTTTTCTAGAGGCAGAAATCTTTTATGGAATTGAGCTGCTCACTAAAGGCAAGCGCCGCGATAGGTCCGCCCAGCGCACGGCGGTGAGCGGCAATCTTATCAGCCACGCGGATGCGCAGATCGCAGCCATTGCCCAAGTGCGAGGGGCCAAGCTTGCGACGCGCAATGTTGCAGACTTTCAGGACTGTGGTCTTGATCGAATTGACCCCTGGAATGGATTGTAAATCTGTGGCTTGAGGAAGCCAAAACGTCGGGTTGCTTGCGCTGCCGCCACAGCTGCGATCAGTCGGCGTTGCGGTCCATCAATCGTCTATCTTGGCCCGATCCTCTCCCGTCAGTAACCATTCAAGACTTTTGCCAACTTCCAAGTGGGCTGGACGAAGGGGTTGGAGCTAGCCAAGATTGCGCGGAGGGACCGGGAGGACTTCGATTGTGCAACATGGTTGCACAAGGCCCGCGAGATGCCTAAGGAAGAGTTTAAGCAGGAGGTCGAGAAGGAATTGACGGGACGAGAAACGGAGCCGTGGGAGATTGTTTATTTCAAGCTGTACAAAAGCCAGATACCGGTTATTGAGGAAGCAATTGAAACCTCGCGGCGCGGATGCTTGGAACCGATAAATCTCGCGGCTATTGCCTCGAAATGATATGCGCGGATTTTATGGCAGCGGCAAATCTGGAGAATGAAAGTTCCGGGGTTCTTTTGCAGCTGGATTGTATGGCGAGGTCAAACCGGGTTAAACAAACAAGCAACCGATACTCACAGTGGGAAACGGCACTCCATCTGTCTCTCAGATCTGGAGGGCCGGATTGAAGTGCTAGAGGTAAAGCAGCCAAGATTGTGAACCATGTTTGCACACGCGCAATCGTTCTAATCTGCGCTAGCAACGGACAAGGGCAACATCATGCTGTTGCTGGTATCCGTCGCTTCGGCGACTACGGTATAATTGTATTCTGGAATGACTTGCTTCATGCGAGCGCGGATAGCGGTTTCAGTCTCATTGCCGATCATAGTGTGAAGCGCATTCAGATGCCAGGTAAGCATGTCCCAACTTATAGTTGAACTTTTGGCCCGCATGATTTTCCCAACACTTGTTGTGCTCGGCTCCTCATATTGATAGAAGAGTTCCTCGTACAGTTTTTCTCCGGACCGCAAACCAGTGAATACAATCTCAACGTCATTTTGCGGAATGCCAGATAGCTTGACGAGCGTGTTTGCCAGATCCACGATCTGTACCGGTTTGCCCATATCAAGCACGAGCAGGTCGCGATGCTCGCCTGCCGCGAAGGCCTGCAACACGAGAGCCACGGCCTCGGGGATGGTCATGAAGTAACGCGTAATTTCGGGATGTGTAACCGTAATTCGTCGCGTAGTGCGGATTTGCTGCTGAAAAAGGGGAACCACGCTGCCTTGCGATCCCAGCACATTGCCGAAGCGCACAGTGACACAACGCATTTTCGAAGTTGGGCGCGCCGCCAAGATCAATTCTCCGAGGCGCTTCGTGCTTCCCATGAAACTTGAGGGATTCACTGCCTTGTCGCTCGAAATGAGAACAAAACTACTGCAATGGCATGTCTCCGCAGCGTCCAACATAGAAATCAACCCGAAGACGTTGTTACGGAGCGCTTCCGATACATTGCTCTCGGTCAAAGGTACATGTTTGTAAGCAGCCGCATGAAATACCGTGGCGATACCAAAGCGCGACAGAATTGCCTCGACTCGATTAGTGTCATTGATATCGGCTATGCAAAATTCCACTTTTGAATTCGAGTTAAGTGTCGACAAGCGTTGCTGAAGTTCGAACAGACCCGATTCGTCCTGATCGAGACACACCAATACGCTGGGACGATATTGCAATAGCTGATGGCTCAACTCTGAGCCAATGGAACCAGCGGCGCCAGTGACGAGCACCGGCGTTCCACTAATCATTCGCCGTACCGGTTCCAGATCTAGATGAACCGGGTCGCGCCCTAGTAAGTCATCGAGTTTGACTTCGCGGAGCTGTCCCAGACTTGATTGTCCAGCAACAAACTCACGCAAGCTTGGAATAGTACGATACCGCAATCGGGCTCCGTAACAGATCTGCACTACGCGTTGCATCTCCGCTGCCGTCGCAGATGGCATTGCAATCAGCACCTCGAATGCGCGATTGTTAGCACATAGCTCCGGAAGTTGTTCGATCGTGCCTAGTACGGGGACGCCATGAATCTTCGACCCAACTTTTGATTGTTCATCATCAACACAGCCCACGACGATCCACGCAGGGCCCGCCTGCTTGAGTTCGCGTATGAGTAACTGCGCTGCAAAGCCGGCTCCAACGATCACTACACGGCGAGACCGGCGGCGGTCGGGACCTGGCACAACCGGCTTGCTCTGCATAAACGCTCGATACAAAAGCCGGACTCCCAAGAGCACAAATGCTGCGAGCAAGAGCTCGAGACAATAGACAGAGAACGGAAATGATTTGATTCTCAGAAAATAACGAACACAAAGCAAGAATGCGGCCGAACTAAACAGAAGGGCTTTCAACATATCAATGCCATCATGAAGGCCCGTATACCGCCAGTAGCCGTGCAGTAAACCAAATCGTGCAAACGCCACGAGCCTATAAACAATCAGTATAGGGAGCAGAGTTAGCAGTAGTCGCAAATTCGGCAAGTGGAACTCGAACCTTAAAGCCCAGGCAGATAACGCTGCGACAAACACCAGAACTATATGAAGTAACAAGATTCCCAAACGGCGTATGTTAAGCGACATAGGTCTTAAGCAAACACTTTCGGCGATCGGAGTTCCTTCTGTGTTTCGGAGTTAAGTTAGTGGTGGAGGAAGTTGTACTTCGGTTTACTAGGCGGTAGCTGCATTCATCACATCAGTGACGGCGTTGGCTGTTTGCTGCATGTCTGACGCCGTGAGCGTTGGATGAACTAAAAACATGAGACCAGTCTCACCGAGTTCTTTTGCTACAGGAAAATGACAGTCAGGTCGCCACTCAGTTGGGAAAGCTTTCTCCAGATAGATCTCACTGCAGCTTCCTGAAAAGCAAGGGACTCCTTTTTCGGAAAGCGCAACCATGATTCGATCCCGGCTCCAATTGCGGCGAAGCCTCTCTGGCCGCACGAACGCATAGTACTTGTAATAGGCGTGTTCTATGCCTTGGGCTGGCGGCGTGAGTCTAAGTGCATGCAGCCGTGAAAATGCGTCTGTCAATACAGCAGCATTCGCTCGCCGCTTTTGTACCCACCCCTTGAGTTTTCTGAGTACGATGCGCCCAATAGCAGATTGGACCTCGGTCATCCTCCAGTTAGTCCCAAACGAATCATGCAGCCAGCGAAAGCCCCCAGCATGATTTGGCTGTCGCACGGCGTGATAGTTTTTTCCATGATCCTTGAAGCTCCAGGCTCGCTCCCACACGTCGGCATCGTTTGTGACTAACATCCCACCTTCGCCAGCGGTAGTCATAATCTTGTCCTGGCAGAATGAGAATGCGGCAGCATCGCCCATGCTGCCGATGGGCCGCCCTTTGTATGTGGCTCCTTGCGCTTGTGCGCAGTCTTCAATAACTTTCAACCCACGGTCCGCAGCCAGCGCAAGAATCGGATCCATATCGCAAGGCCAGCCCGCCAAGTGAACGGCAATAATCGCTTTGGTCCGCGGCGTAATCGCGCGGTGGATAGTCCTCGCTGTAATGTTCTGGCTGTTCCGATCGACGTCGACGCATACTGGACGTGCTCCGCGCATAACGACGCAGCTGGCAGAAGCAATAAATGTCCGCGAGGTAGTAATAACCTCGTCGCCATCACCGATGCCGATTGCCTGCAGAGCTAACTCAAGGGCAACAGTGCCATTAGCCAAACACACAGCATGTTTAGTGCCGCAGAATTCGGCAAACTCAACTTCAAACTGCCGCCCTTCTTCACCCGTCCAGTAGTTGACTCGTCCCGAGCGAAGAACCGCCGATGCTGCCTCGATCTCGTCGTGATCAAAGTAAGGCCACGAGGCAAACTGGAGCTTTTTCCCAGCTGGCGAGTGAAGAGCTGGTTGTACGGCTGTGGAGGTCATGAAATGAGTTCTGGAGTCCGTGTGTTAGGAAGTTAATCGTGAAAACAATCAGATAGCGCTGACAATATCTATGAGGGTGGTCAGGTGTTGCACTTGATAAGTTGCGTGATGTTCGTCTGAAATCGCGTCCGAGTGTAACCCTCCATGCCGGCGAACGCGCACGGTAACCCATCCAAGCGCGTTCGGCGCTGCGAAATCTTTGAGCGGGTTATCGGCCACATACAGACATTCACTCGGGTCAGCGCCGAGTACTTTTTGTACAGTCAAAAATGCGCGAGGATGCGGCTTGTAGAAACTGGTACCCCACTTATCTGTCAGAATCATGAGGCCAATCCATCGGTTCAAGTCAAGCGCACGCGCCTTGTTTGTCTGACTTGCGATGGGACCGTCGCTAATGAGGGCAAGATCGTATTTCGTGGTAAGGGAATTTAGGCAATGTATTGCGTCTTCGGCGAGCGAAATGGCGGGAGTGTGATTGCGGTACACGTCAACAAGTTCTCTAACTACTGATTTTGATGGCGGCATACCGATGCTTTCAAAAGCAAGATCGAAGATGTTTCTACGCTTACCTTCCAAGAATAACTTCCATGCCGCATCTGAAAATCCAGTCACGCCGAAACGCTCTTGTACCAACATGCCTGCGTGCGAAAAACCGCTCCGCACGTAATCCCGCTCCAGGTAAAGCGTGTCATCCATATCGAAAACGATGCACCGTAGCCGACCGTTCATGCTGATTAGGCCAATTGACCTGTTCCCTGAATAAAGACCGCGCTGTCGAATCGCAGCATTAACAACTGATCGCGCCAATTTGAGAAACCAGCGCTTGAGGGCAGCCCGAGCCTATCCTCGAGAATCCAGCGGCAGAAGTTTGCGCCAGCCTGAGCCGCCAATGGGAATCCACCCCCAAATCGAGCATTGATTTCGGTGAACTGAATTCCGTCGTGCTTATCGACAAAGCCCTGTAAGTTGATGGGGCCTCGGGCTCCAGGTAATGCCTCTGCCACAAGTTTGGCTGATTCCATCAACTTATGGTTTTTAATCGTAATCCCCTTACTGACTTCGCCACCCCGAGTTTCCAGACGCTGATGTGGAACGGCGCATACACAACGACCCGCCTGGTCCACAAATAAATTGGTTGTGTGTTCTACACCGCGAGCCAGTGACTCCACTATCAGTTCGTCATTACCTCTTAAGGGGCTGAGTAATTCCGCATTGTTCGCTATTGTGACTCCTATAGATGCGCTTCCACGTCTCGGCTTAACAATAACAGGGAACGTCCATTGACTTGGATTATCCAGCACTTCATCAACCGGCGCCTGTGCCACGGTTGGAAACCCATGGGCTACAAACCACTGGTGTGTTTTGCGCTTGTCGGAAGCAATGTCAATGGTTTGTGCATTCGAGATCAAGACTGTCGTACCTGCAACTTCAAACTCGTTGGCTCGCGCCGCATAGATCGGAAGCTCATGATCAATAGTAGGCACAATGAGGTTTACGCGTTGGCTTTTGCAGATAGCAAGCGTCTCAGGCACAAATTGTGTGTCCGCGCATCGTGGAACGTGAAAGCTTTGGTCCACCAAGTGGGATGCCGGCGATAAGTCTGGCGCAGCGTCAGTCCCCAAAACAGTAAGCAGAATGCCTAACTCGTTGGCCGCGCGCCGAAAACATTCAATTAACTGCGCACGGCGCCCGATAGACGATATAAGCACTGTGAAAGGTCGTTTCATAAGAGAGCTAGTGAGATCACAAGAAGTTACTGGAAAGATTCAAGAAGTTGTTTAGCCTGCAGGTCAACTTAAAGCTGAATATATTCACCCCATCATTCCGGATTGCGTGCGCCGCGAAACTCCTGCATGGTCACATGTCCCGGCTCGGAGATGCCTTCGCGCTTCAGGGTTGTCCATAGCGTGAGAGCGAGGATCTTAAGATCAAGCCAGAAAGATCGGTTATCGACGTACCAAATGTCATATGCAAACTTTTGATCCCAACTGGCACTGTTTCGACCATTAACTTGCGCCCATCCCGTTATGCCGGGTTGCACCTCGTGACGCCGCATCTGCTCAGGCGTATAACGCTGCAGATACTCAGGCAGCAGGGGACGCGGCCCTACCAAACTCATTTCCCCACGAATCACATTGATTAACTCTGGCAGTTCATCCAGACTGGTGCTGCGTAAGAACTGTCCAAGGGGCGTCAGACGCTCCGCATCCGGAAGCAAGTGCCCCTCCACATTCCGCCCATCCGTCATAGTGCGAAACTTTAAACACGTAAACGGATACCCCTTATATCCAGCACGGACTTGCCGAAACAATACCGGCGATCCCAGCAGTATCCTCACAACCAAAGCGATCGCCGCGATGATTGGGAAAAAAAAGATCAAAGCAAAGGTCGCGATAAACAGATCACACAGCCGTTTCACCACCCCCCCCGCATATCGAAAGCGCTCCGACTCCTGCAGCATTTCGCGATACATTTCCCCATGAGCCTGCCAGATGACTTCCGGACGAAAGTCGTGCTGCATCCACTTGCGGCCGGCAGAGCCCATCGCGGCTCGCAGTCCTGGATTGCGCAAAAGAGTGTCGATAGCCTGCGTCAAAGCTTTTGCGTCGTTCACCGGAACTATTAGACCGGTGATGCCATGTTGCACCGAGTCTACTGCGCCAGTCGCATCGGTCGTGATTACCGGAACTTCGCACGCCTGTGCTTCCAGAGGAACGCCCGGAAACCCTTCGCGATGCGTTGGCAGCACAAACACATCCATCACTCCATAATAAGGAGCGGTATCCGCCACAAATCCCGGCCGCAGTACCGCTGGAGCGGATTCGATATATTGCCGTACTTCCGCTTCCACCGGGTCGCCACTTTCAAAATCTCCCACCAGCAGCAATCGTAAATCCAGACGCGACGCGCTCAGTTCACGAAACGCCTCCACCAGTTCGCGTATGCCTTTGTCCTTGACAAAGCGCCCAACGAAACCAATCACAGTTTCGTCCCCAGTCAAACCCAGCATTTGGCGCAGCTGTGCGACTTTCTCACGTCCGCGATTCGCCGGCGTGAAATGTTCGCTGTCAAGACCGCAGCTTCCATTTCCAAGCGACCGTGCTTTTTCCGGACTGACTAACCGCAATTCGATGGCGCGCAGCCGCAAGCTTTCGCTCACCGGAACCACACGGTGCGAGCAGGCACAAGCTATCCACTCCGCCAACCACAGAATCCGCCGCTTAATGCCGGTTGCTGTCTCCAGGCGCAGTCCACGCAACGTATAAACCCGGCACGGAACCCGCGCAAACCAAGCCGCCATCGCGCCAAGAAGCCCAGCCTTAGGCGTGCTCACATCCACAACGTCTGGGCGAACGGCCTTCATAGTTCGATACAACCTGAACAACGAAATTAAATCCTGTACCGGACGAATCTCCCGCTCCATCGGAATCGGCAGAACCTCAGCTCCCTGCGAACCGCCAACTTCCTCTAACAACGCCCCCGGAGCAGAAACCATAGTTGTAGAGAACCCCGCCTCTTCCAAGTGCCGCAGCATCCCGCGATAAAAGCCGCACGAGATAGAAACGGTCACAGCGAACAAGAGCTTGGGTTTGCTGACAGCAGCGGACATGTGCGGATTGGTTACTGAACAGCGAAGTAGGATGGCAATATCTGGTTTTGCTTCGGGTTGAACTCACCTATCGCTTAAGTGAGGGCAGCAGGAGTGCTTGGCTCAAGAAAGTCAAACTTCGTCTCGGTCTTCCGTGCTGTCCTCAACTTGCTCGCTAAAACAAAGAGGAAGATCGCATCCAAAACCATTCGTCCACTCCATGCAATCGAAGCCCCGGCGATGCCGAATGATCTTACTAGCGGGTAAAAGAGAGCTAGATACACGGGGAGTTCGATAAGGTGAAGCTTGCCCGTCCATTCAGGTTTTCCACCGCCTTGAATCAATGCGAATGGAGCATGAGCCAGGCCATTGGCAAGCACACCGATGGAAAGAATCTGGAGCGGCAGTGTGCTGTGGCTAGCAAAATCAACTCCTAACCAAACTCGAAGGCCACCCTGGCTGAATAGTATAATCGCAGCGACCGGCGGCAATAAAGCTGCGGTTAGGTATTTGACCGATCGGGAATATAAACGATTCGCTTCGTTCGGATCAGAAACCAGTAGAGTGGAAAATGCTGGAAATATGACTCCGGCCAAGCCAGCAGGGAGAAGCAACAGCTTGGTGACTACCTCATTCGGTGTCGAATAAAACGTAACAGCTTGCATCGTCATTAATGTTCCAATGAGAAACCGATCTAGGGACGCCATAACAGGAGAGATGACGGCCGAGACCGTCATCCATCCACCAAATGAAAGCAGCCCGCGAATCATGTCTCCTTTAAACAAACGGCCACCTTGCGTTCCTGGCAACAAACGACAGGCCATCAAACCATAAGCGAACAGCAATGCTATTCGTCCGACCAACAGCAGGACTACGATCGGCAAGAGTGAAGAGGAAAACTGCACCATAACCAGTGGACCGGCGAAGTTAAAAATTCCTTGTGGAATTCGCGCAATGTTTGACCAATCGAAGCGCTGATACGCTTCCACTACCCCACGAAATCCCGTGGTTACAATCACGATTGGGATTGAGGCGCTTACCGCCCAAAGCGACCGCAATCCATCGGGTTGCAACCATAAGGGCATGTTGAGAACCCTGTGCACCAGCACGGGGGCAGCCACAGCAAGGGCCCCGGCACCTGCCATTCCCATTCCCAACATTAGAGTTGTCGCAGTAAACGTGAGCGCTGGCGTGTCGCTTTCCCTACCATCCCCGAGAAAGCGGGCGACTAAGTTAGTCAGCGCTCGTCCCAACCCAAAGTCGAATAGGCCGAAGTAGCCGATGATGACCCAGACAATCGTTAGGAATCCAAACCGATCTGCTCCCAGTTTCTTTATTAGTTGGGGAATAGCAACAGCTGCAATGATTAACGGAATGCAGCTCCCGGCGATATTCCAGATGGCATTACGCGCGGTGCGCCCGCGACTAGAGGCGACTAGACCGTGCAGCTTCATCAGCATGTGTAAACCTTCTCTCGGCCAACTGCAGACGCCACTTGACATACTTCGTCAAAAATAGAAGCTAATCGCGGAGCGGTTGTGCGAGTGCTGTATTGCGATTCCACCGTATTGCGAGCGCCAGTTCCTAACTTCTGAAGCAGGCTCAAATCTTGAGATATTTTGGTCAGCGCGTCGACCCACTCCTCTTTCGAGTCGGCGAGGTATCCATTAATGCCATGCTGAATGATTTGGCTGTTCACACCAACCGGCGACCCAACCACAGGTCGCCCTACTGCCATGCACTGAATCAGTTTGTATCCACACTTGCCTCGCTCGAACGGCCCGTCCCGCAACGGCATAATTCCGACGTGAAAGTTATTGATCGACTCTACTTCGGTGTTCTCATCCCAGCTGACCGCGCGAACTGGAATATCCAAATCAATATCGCCCGCACCAACGGTCATCAGCTCTATCGGTACCTGTTTATACACTTGCCGCAAGGCGGGACCGATAAGCTGCAGATATTTGGCCGTAATCGGGGTACCAATCCATCCGATGGTGAAAGGTTTACGTGGTTCCACGGGAGTCACGACATAGCGACTGAGATCAACGGCTGTCGGCACAAGCTTTATCATCTTGGCGCCGGCTCGTCGCGCCCGGCTTGCAAGATATTCATTGCCGACGACAACGCAATCTGCATGCGACATGACGCAATCGATCTTGCGCCTCAATATGTAGCGCACAGCCGCGCAACAGTGATTATCGTACTGGTGAAAAATCGCATCGTCGTAATCAACCACGTACCGAACCCGTTCGTTCCTGCATAGCTCTTCCAGTGGTGCAGGAAGCCAAGGAAATAATTCTTTTTCCATCCAGATAAGGTCAAAAGTCTTGTGCGCTGCGCCCAGCTCCCGTAGTCTTCGTGCATATGCTGTAAGCACCTGCGCCCATTCTGGACGACCTCCGGAATAGAGCCTTTGCAGATAGTTGTCGGTAAGTAGAGGCGCTACAGTTATTTGATCCCCGCGCTCGCGTAGGTAGCCCAAGTATTGGAACACTCTCAATCTGCTGCTCGCGCCCAGATGCGAATACTTGGTCAGTGCGAGGATTTTCATTCCACACTTTCACAAGGGAACCCAGAGCAAAGTGCTCGTATCAGGAGCCAATAAGCTTCGACGGTTGCCACTATGTTCTGGGCAGACCCGTTGCAAAGCGCAAAAAGCACTCGAGTAAAAGGTTCGCATAGAAGCGTGGCAAGTAACACTACTGTGCCAGACAAACTCCCAAAATGTTTATAGCTGTAAAGGATTCTACTTTTGAAGGAGTAGAAGAGGCGTTTTGCCTTCACTTGCTCGGAGCTTCCACCACCTTTGTGAAATGCTTGGTAGTCGGCCAAGTAATAACTGCTAAATCCACTTGCAAGTGCCCGAACCGAAAGGTCGACCTCCTCGAAATAGACAAAAAAACGTTCGTCGAAGCCGCCCAGAAATAAAAACAGACTTCTCCGAACAAGGAAAAAAGCTCCGATTACTTGGTCAACGGTTCGACTCCCGCGGTGGTCCCAGTCGCGCATCTTTTGGGTGCTCGACGGATAGAACCGATCCAAGCCCAATATTTGTGCCCACAGACGCTTTGGTGTAGGAAACCGAGAACAACTCCGTGCAACGTTTCCATCCTCGCCCACGAGTTGTATTCCGCAAATTCCAACTGATGCGTTTTCGGCTGCACTCATAAACCTAAGTGGGCCTGCGAGGCTATCTGATTGCAAGACTGTGTCTGGGTTAAGAAAAAGAATGAACTCGCTGTCGCCGGTGTGCGCTCCCTGATTGCAAGCCGCGGCGAACCCGCAATTCGTGGAATTTCGAATAACATGCAACGGAAGATCGTGGATAGGAAGACCTGTCGCCGAGCCGTCGGTCGAAGCATTATCAATTACTACTACGTTGCGAATCTCAACTCCGCCGTGATCGGCTGCCTTAAGGGAGCGAACACATTCCATAAGCTGGAGCCCGGTATTCCAATTAACAATGACTATGTCGAGTTTCACTTTGCGGGCACGCGAGACCAAGAAGGAACGAACAGGAAAAAAAAGGCTTAGGCCAGCTGCGTACTGGACCCATGTTGAAAGAAGGTTGAAGTACTGGTCTTGAAAAAACTGCATGGTCAAAGGAAAAAGCGAGAACCCGAACGCAAGCACATAAAGGGGATTTCCGCGATCAGCCCGACGGTACAAGAATCCATGTGCAACGCCGAGGACGAACTGAATGATGAAAATACCTGGGTAAGAAAAATCAGCAAAGTATGGCTGGTAGACGGTGTAAACGTTAGTGTCGAACGGAAGGTCTGCGAAATCTTGTACGAGGGACGGCGGTGTATTGCAAATGCCAAGCTTGGCGCCCACGGCTAGTAGGCTGCGAAATAAATGCGCGCCGAGAGCCGGAGTCGCATCAGTGTGCATAAAACGATCAAAAGCGGGAAGACTTCCTAGCAAGTACAGTCGAAATGATTCCCAAGTCAAGCGCGCGCTCTCCGCAGCTGAGGACACCGTACTAAGTAGGTCGCGCAACAATGCGATAGTAACAAATATGAGAATTGAACAAATAGCGAACAGGAGCAACGCTCTGCGGCTACGCATTTGACGAGTTATCGCCAACATTCCAAGGATTAGAGCGAACAGCAGCAAGAAGGAAGTTCTTCCGGTGGTAAGCAGACAATAGACAATAGCGAGCAACACAGATATGGTGGACCGAAACGGGTATGATCGCCGAAAAAGAAGGAAGTGGATGCCCGCTGACAGGATACTCACCGGAACAAGATAGGCGATGATGCCGAGGGGGTCGTCCTGAGTGTTCAGCGATGTTCGCAGATCGCGAAAAAAGTTCCCTGCAATGCCTCCATGGGCCAACTCATTCAGTTGGATTATATAGAACGGCAGGCCGACCAGGGGTACGAGGAGAAGCAGGTATGCCACGAGACCGTAGTGAACTCCGTTGAATTGAATCTTAGCTCTTAGAGGCTCGAACCGAAGCGTCGACACGAAAGCGCCAAGACCGAACAGGACCACCCCTGAAACTATAACCAGATACATCGATCCGGAGAGCGGTACCAAGTCATCTTCCAAGATTACGTATGCAACTGTGATTGCGAGCCAAAGTCCACTTTGAAGCACCGGGGGGTACAGCAAATCCCGGTACCTAAAGTAGTTGATCATCAAGACAGACCCGAGAATCACAAAAGTAAGCAAGTTAACCATTCGAGGATTGTTTCTGACGAAAACTGAGCGTCACACACACACACAAAGCCGATATGAGCTCGCCGCGCGCTGTCAACGTACGGCACCCGATCGCCCGTTTAGCGTAAAAGAACTTATCGTATAATATCTTAAAGCTATTGTATATAGATGTTCCACGTGGAACACAAGTGGACCCTAAGGCACGCGATAGATGCTGGCGGCCGCCGCCGTCGGCAGGACGGCTTCAACATCTTTCATCGCGTTCTTCGCGGCGCTCGTGGGGATGAAGAGGATGTCGTTGTCTTGCATGGCGAGGTCTGTATTTTTAGATTGCAGAATCTTTTTTAAGTTCACAGGAATTTCTTGCCGCCCTCCGGTCGTGGTGCGGATCAACTTGGCGGAAGATTTTGCCGCAGTCGGATTGGTACCTTGGGCTAGCGCGACCGCTTGCAGGATCGAGAGCTGTCCATCGTGGTCCATGGGGTAGCCGCCCGGACGCATGACGTCTCCTACTACGAAAATTACTCCGGTGCGCTCCACGTAAATCGTGTCTCCGGAAAAGATCTCGGGGTTATTTTCTGGTTTGGGTGTCGCTCCCGCCGTGACTCTCACTTGCTCGGGCGTGCTTGGATCCTTCGCGTGCGTGATCGTTATGCGCGTACCGGCGAGGGGTGTCAGACCTTGCGCGGCTGAAATGTAATCCAGGAGATGATGCGCTCCAAACGCTGGATAGATGCCTGGGTTCTTCACCTCGCCGAGCACGGAAACATTTTGCGTGGCATACTCGGCGATGAAGACCGTGACCTGAGGGTCTTTGAGATAAGCGCCATCGAGAAACTTTTGACGTATGAGTGCGGCTGCATCTTCAGCCTTCATGCCGGCAATATGCAGCTTGCCAATCAGAGGGAGAATTACTTCGCCGGTATTGCTGACGCGAAGTTTTCCACTTAGCTCTGGCGTGTCGAACACCGACATCTCGATGAGATCGCCGTTGCCGATTGGGCCCGCGGCGCCGCTGCCGAAGCCGATCCCACCAAGAGTCGTGGGCGGAACGGCAGTGGACATCGACATCTGCGGACGTTCCTGCGCCATGGCACTTCCCATTGAGATCAACGCAATCCAGACGTAGCACTTCATTGACATGCTCCTAGGCGTGATGTCCTTTGCCGTTGCTATTACCATTGCCGTTATTACCATTGCCTGACGGGTTGTCGTGGTAGTAGTAGGAATATTCGGATCCGTAGTGGCCGTAGTATTGGCGATATTCGACGGAGTTGAATGAAAGATCGTTGACCACCACGCCGGCTATGTTGGCGCGAACCTTGCGAAGTATGTCGCGAGTGCGGATTAAAGACTGGCGCCCGGTTTTTTCTGAGCGAGCAATTAGGACAACCACGTCCGCGATGCGGGCGCATACGACTGCGTCGGTAACGGCTAGTACGGGCGGCGTGTCGATCACTATATGACGGAACTGTTCGCGCCATCTCTGTACCAGTTGAGGCATGGCTTCGGACGCGAGCATTTCCGAGGGATACGGCGGCATGTGACCAGCTGTGACCACGTGCAATCCGGGGATTTGCTCGATGGCTAGAGGAGCTTCGTCGGCAGTTAGTGTTCCGGCCAAGCAAGCGCTAAGACCACGGCCCAGGCCAATCCCGAGATAGCGATGAACAGCGGGGCGGCGCATATCGGAGTCGACGAGCAGAACTTTCTGTCCGGTCTGGGCGAGAACTACCGCCAGGTTTAGAGAATTAAAACTCTTGCCTTCCTGCATCATGGCGCTGGTCACCATAATGACTTGAGGCGGGGCGCCAGGCGATGACAACAACAGAGAAGTACGCAATGCGCGGAAGGCTTCCGCGCTGCCCGAGTTGCGATGTTCCATGGTGACGGGAAGGATGAACTGGCGTTCGCCGCGTGCCAATGCCTTGCTCTGGCTGCCATTCAACGTGGCGCTGGGGATTACTCCCAGCGAAGGCAGTTGGCAGTAAGTTTCTATGTCTTGTGGAGTACGAATTGAGTTGTCGATATTTTCGACCACGAATGCGAGGGCAACACCGCCGAGCAGTCCACCCATCAGGCCGAGTGCAATGTTAAGAGGAATGTTTGGTTCGACTGGCTCGATGGGCTGGTTGGCCTGATCAACAATATTGATGTTGCTGGACTTGAGGCCGGCCATAATTCCGGCTTCTTTCAGCTTCTTTAGCAGGCCATCGTATAGGTCGCGGCTGGATTCGACATCACGGCGAAGTATGGCGTATTGAATTGCGTCTTCGTTCAGCTTGTAAGCTTCGCCCTTTTGCTTATCGAACGACGTCTGAAGCATCTGTTCAGCTTTTAAAGACGCTTGATAATCAGCGCGAACGGCGTCGCCGACTTTTTTGATCTCCTGCTGAATAGCGCCGTCGAGTTCCGTAAGTTGTGATTGAAGCTGAACTACGCGTGGATAAGAAGCCCCATACTTCGCGGCGAATTGTGCATATTCGGTACGGAGCTCCGCACGTTCTTTGTAGAGTGCGCCTAAGACGCTTTCGGGAGCGATGTTGGCGATAAGTTCAGGGTTCTCCGTCATGGCGATGCGGTACTTTGCTTCCTTTACGATGCGATCGCCTTCAGCGGCAGACAATCCTTTGTTGAGATCCTCCAACTTATCAAGAATGATGTTATGAGTTTCGTCGGTACCGAGGATGCCCGTTTTCTTCTGGTAATCGGTCAATTTCTGTTGGGATTCTTCTGCGTGCTTCTTGACGTCATCAAGCTGCTTGGTCAGCCAGTCAGCAGTCTGCAGCGTGGCCTTGTACTTAGTTTGGAAGTTGTGCTCAATATATGTGCTTGCCACCGCGTTAGCAATTTCAGAGGCGAGACGAGGACTCTTGCAGCGAAAGTGTACTTCGACAATTTGAGTTTTTGGGATCAACTGTACGTTCAGCGATTTGTGGAAAGTCTTCATTAACTTGGCGCGAGTTTCCAGGTCTACGCTGTCGAAGTCCTGGCTTCCTGAAACCATCAGCTTGCCAGCGAAATCCTTGTTGTGGTGCAGCCCCAATTGCTTTATGACACTGGTGGCGATGGTATCGCTCTGCACGATGCGAATCTGGGTTTCGAGTTTAGTATTCAGATCGAGCCCAATCGGCATGACAACCTGTTCGAGGCCAAAGTTATCGTTCCCGTCGAGATCAAGAAGGATACGAGCGGTAGCCTCATAGCGTTTGGGAAGAATCAGAGAGACTGCCGTAACCAGCAGTACGATGGCAATTAGACTCCCGAGCACGAGCAAGCGACGTTTCTGGAGGACGCGCCAGAACTGCACAATCGAGATCTGGTCATCGCGGGCATCAATCATTGCATGCTGGAAATCGGCAAAAGCCAACTTATCAATTTCGGCCTTTCGACTCAGCGCTATTGAATGTTCGTCAGTCATAAAATGTCCAGGTGGAGATCAGCGAATCTCAGGGCTTCGTGTATTCCTTGAGTGTGTCTAACTTTAGTGGACTTAAAGAGTAGGATGTTCGTAGACTGATTATTTCTCGATGCTTTCGGTTCTGGACAGGACATGCCAAGTCATACCATAGCTGCACTGAGGCGCAGATTTCCAACTTGAGCGCCGGGGCTGATAACCTCAGGCATTAACGCTCTGAGCCAAAAGTCGACGTGCACGGCGATAAGGTCATCGGTACTCAGAGCGGTCGATTTTTCAGGTGTAATTACCGATTGCAATGTTTGATGTGTTGCACAAAAACTGGCAATTCCGAGTGCTGCAATACCAGGGTCGAGGTTGCGAATCGAGCCTTTTGCGCTGCATCTTGCTAAATATTCGAGAACCGGCTTGAACAGTGGAACTAAGTGCTTCCGCAGGATCCTTTCGGCACTGCAGTCCAGTTCGAAAAAAGTGGAATAGAGAAGGCGAATGGTTTCCGGTTGCTGACGAACCGCTTCAACGAAGACGGTGACTATAGCGGGTATTGCGGTATTAGGGTTTTCATCATTGTCGAGGCGGCTGCGCAACTCCTCACTGATTCGCACACGCTGTAGCCGTGATTCAACAGCCGCCCAGAACAGGTCCTTTTTCCGAGAGAAATGCCGGAACACCGTGAGCTCATTGACGCCGGCAAGCTGTGCGATCTTGAGCGTTCCGCTGGCATTATAACCATGGCGCGCAAAAATCTGTACGGCCGCTTCGAGAATGCGATTCTCAGTCGTGTCACTCCTCTTACTTGAGAGAAGTAAAGAATTTAGTTCTTGGTTCTTTCGCATAATCCTACACGGTGAGCCAGCGGTTCTACGTCGTCGCTATTCAATTCCACCGCGACGCTTTGATGAATCAACCCTAATGTAATGACTACTCGTACGCCGTTCTTGTTGCGGAGCAAGATGCCATCAAGGCCGCTGAGCGGGCCCGCGATGATGCGTACCCTCTCGCCAATCGTGAGTCGAGGATGCGGTTCAAAACGGCGCAAATGTAGGCCGGACTGCAATGTCTCAATTTCGAAGTCATCCAGCCGAGACGGTCGTTGCCTGCTTCCAACGAAGGAAAGGACACCGGGAATATCCAGTATGCGAGCCAACTCGCGGCATTGGCTTTTCACAAATAAGTATCCTGGGAATGCAGGCAATTCCACTTGTGCTTTGCACCCGTTTTTCCATCGATGGATGGTGCGGTACAGAGGCAAGAAGCACTCAACTTGGCGATAGCGCAAAAACTCGTGGACCTTCTTTTCGTGTCGTGGCCTCGAACAGATAACATACCAGTGCCGCGATTGCTGGCCGGTCTCCATTATTTCCTGGGACGGAGGTCTCGGTACCGTACTTTCAATCAGAAGATCAGTGGTCTCCATAGCTTCCGGCAAGGCTTCGCCCCTCTCGCTTAGATAAGCGGTTTCTTAAGGGTGCCTAGTAAAAAGGTAGGCACCTACACGATTTCTTTGCAGGGGGAATGCCAATTAGGGAATTCGTGAAATACCTTGTACTTTCTGGTACTTACGAGACCCTGTCCCAAAAGAGGAAGCAAAGAGAATGTCTCAAACCGAGATGTCAAATCTAAGACCGAACCCACTGGTGCTCGAAGAGTTTCGAAAACGGGAGTCAAAGCAGTGCCGCCGTGAATCTTCTTAAGTTGCGGCATCTAGGGGGAAAAGCGACGACTTTCTTGTTGTGTCCGCGATGTGGCGTCGTTCTCCCGGCGGGACGCATTAATCGGAAATTGTCTTGGTTGTCTGACATGATTGTGTCTTGTAGCAGTCTGAGACCGACGCAACGCGATCAGCACGTGCCCGTCCCGCACGGGTCCGACCACTCAGTATTTTGACCGCAATGTTAGGAACTTTGACTTGCTGCAGCAACTCGATCCCTCAGACACACTCGTGTTTTCGAAAGCAGGCTTTCGGTAATTACCGGTGATTAGGACCCCAAAAAATAAGGCAAGATCCCGGCGCTAACCGTATCTTGCCTTGTAGGGCGTTCCGTTGCGGCCGGAACTGCGCCGGCTAACCCGATGTCGGCGCTGGCCGACGGTTCCGAACTCTGGGCGGCTGGCTTGGCAGATCGAGAACCACTTGTTGACGACCTGCGGCTCGATCCAGATCAGTTGCGACACTCTGCGCCATCAAGTGCTGAGTCGCGACGGCTGGAGGTGCCAATCTTGCGGCTCGATGTCCAACCTTGAGGTGCTTGGCAACCGGTTAGTCTACCTGTATGGAGTCGAATTCCTGATTAACCAGCAAGAGAATCGGCAACAGATCGCTCGACTAAGCCACAGCCTCAGGGACAACCCATCTCAGTCCTCCTAGTCCCAAGCAGCAAGTGACGATGCTCCAGATTCTTAAGCTGCGTACGCTCGTTAGATAACGCCGCAGAAAAACAGCTCGGCAGTCTGGACCATTGCGTACATATTGGAGTTGTCCTGCACAGGGCTAGTGCATGATCTCAAACACCATTCCCGATCCCTGGGCTCCGCCTGCCTGGGTGGTTCCGTAGACATTTCCGGCGGAGTCAAGGATCAGATCGCCGGTAGGATGGTATCCGTCCGTGCCGTGTCCGAAGACGTGGACCACTTTGTAGGTCCAGCCGCCTCCAGAGACAAGAGCTAGCTTGAAGAGC
>Ga0207046_10140_pt2 | contig 18498 bp, 13 predicted proteins | sample Alteio_BWMinCont_66_FD_153303 | JGI IMG/M metagenome (GOLD analysis project Ga0207046, IMG submission 153303) | Enriched cells from forest soil in Barre Woods Harvard Forest LTER site, Petersham, Massachusetts, United States -... | ecosystem: Environmental > Terrestrial > Soil > Temperate forest >...
TAGACCCATTTTTATCATCGTATATAATTACATGGCTTTTATTCTAAGGTCGGCCATTTTATCATTTAAAGCAAGTTGAGCGACTTCATAAACAGCCGCATTGCCAACACCATCTTTAAACTGGTTAAGTGCCTCTAACCTGTCTAAATATTTGGGTGCGTTTTTATATTGATAAACATAGTCGAGAGTGGTTTTGTTTTCATTTTTAATGCAAAGCAATTGTTTCTCCCCATCAAAATTAATTAAGGCAGGTTTTTTATCAGATAAAAAAACGAATTCTTCGCTTACTTTGGTAACCGTAATTTTTTCTCTCCTAACAGTTTTAGTTGCGCCATCGCCAAAATACAAATCAACATACACAGGTAGTTTGTATAATGGGTTTTCTTCAAAATCTTGTTTTTGTTCAACCTTTATTTTTACTTGTTTAGCGGCGTCATCGTAACTATAAGTAATGTCAAGTATAGGATGCCCTCCTGTCATATACCATTGGTTAAAAAACCAATTTAAATCTTCGCCGGTTACTTCCTCAAAGGCTAAGCGTAAATCGTGTACTTCGGCATTTTTAAAACGATTTTTCTCCAAGTATAATTTAAGTGATGCAAAAAATGCATCATCACCAACTTGTTTGCGTAACATGTGTAAAATTTGTCCGCCTTTGTTATAGCTAATGCCATCAAACATATCCTCGCGGTTTTGATATTCGAAACGAATTAGTGGAGGATCTTTTTGTGATGATTGCATCATGTAACCCATTCGACTACCATAACTATGTGCATCGGCTGCATCAACACCATGTTTATATTCTTGCCACAAATATTCGCCATAGGTTGCAAACGATTCGTTTAACGATAAGTTGCTCCAGCTTTCAGCTGTAACTAAATCGCCAAACCATTGGTGAAATAATTCGTGCGAAATAACATCTTCGCCTTTGCTGCCATCAAGTAACTCACGTTCGGTTTGATAAACAAACTCTCCGTGCAAAGTAGCCGATGTGTTTTCCATAGCCCCCGATACATAATCGCGGGCAACAATTTGAGCGTATTTTTGCCAAGCAAACGGAGTGCCTAAACGGTTAGAGAAAAACTCAATCATCTCGGGTGTTAAACCAAATATATTTTTCGCGTAAGGTTCATATTTTGCTTCTACATAATAAGACACCTCTTTTCCTTTCCAGGGTGCATCTAATACTTTTTTAAACTCGCCTATGCCCATCATTATTAAGTAAGCTGAATGCGGTAAATCCATTTTCCAATGGTCGGTACGTGTACCATCCGTATTTTTTTTGCTGTCGGTTAACAAACCATTTGATAGGGTAGTATATTTTTCATCCACTGTAATATAAATTTCATCCGTAAATTTTTCATTCGGACTATCTACCGTAGGAAACCACGCTGAGTTACTTTGTGTTTCGCCCTGTGTCCAAATTTGTGGCATTTTACTTTTGTCTTCGCCTTTAGGGTTAATAAAGTATAAGCCTTTATCATCGGTAATGGCTTGGCTGCCACCCGCTTTTAACTCGTTTGGTTTCGATTTGTAATCAATAAACACTGTGTACTTATCATTGCGTGTATATTCTTTATCTAAATCAATTTTTAACGAATCATTTTCATATGCATATTTTAAATCACTATTTCCTTTTGCGCCTACCAACTGCACTTTGTATATATCCATGCCACGCGCATTTAGATACAACTTTTTTACCGGATAGAAATAAGGTTTTATGTCAAGCGTGGCTTTACCAAATAACCATTGGTTTTGCCAATCAAATTTTACTTCGAGTTTAGTGTGTGTTATATCGTTGCTTTTAGTGTTTGTTGCCCGATATGTTTTAGGGTTAGGTAGTTCAGGTTTTTTGTCTACATAAACAGTATCTGTTTTTACAATAATTATTTCCTCTGCACCTTTCTTTTTTTTCTGAGCGAAGGCTATTTGTGAAACACATAATAAGGCAAAGGCACTTATAAATAGTTTATTGGCTGACATAAGGTTTAAATTTCCTGCAAAAATGCAATTTTTATACGATTTAGCGCTTATTTTATTACAAGTGGTTTAGTTTGCGGATAAGATGTCGGTAAACTAAAAATCCCCACAAAACTTGTGAGGATTTTTAGAAAACATATGTAAATTATTATTAGAAAGAAATTTGATACTGTAAGTATAACATACCGCGGCGAGCAGATTCGATATCGTCGTAATTTTTAGTAACTGCATTTAATTCATACACCGGACGGCTTTGGTAGTTTAAGCTTATTTTATGATAGCCCGAAATTAACCAGTTAACACCAGCATCAATTACAGTCATATTAGTGTATTGTAATGCCTGATATTGGCTAACTTGTATACCAATATAAGGTTGTAAGGTTCCACGTTTTTTAAGTAAATCGTTTTTAAATTTATAGGCAAGTTGTATAAACTCAGTATTACCTGTACCCATCATGGGAAAAGCGTTACCATATGCTTTGCTGTTTACGCCCTGACTTCCGTTTGAACCGTTTGTCATGTTCATTACTCCGTTGTAACGTAAGTAATTATTTCCATAATCTGCATACGACCATGCACCATAAGCACTAATAGCATTTCCTTTTTCTTTATTAACCGGGGCATCATAAAATAAATCGGCACCTACAATTAATAAATTATGATTAACTAAATGTTTTGCTATTGCAGCATTGTAATTAGCAATTTGTGTTGCACTAGGGTTAGTTGTTGTACTTGTTACCGCACCTGTAACAGTATTTGCAGTTGTTGTTACAGTAGCACTTGGTGCCGAAGGAATGTTACTGGTTGTGTCCCAATAACGCATAGCATTTTGTTGATACTGAATGCCTGCCCCCAAAGTAAGCATGCGTTTTTTACCCAAGTAAGTTCCAGGATTGTATGATACATCATTAGCCTCTATATCAAAAAAGTGCCATTTTAAGTAAGCCTGATATTGTAGTGCTGCAGGTGCCGGAGAAAATTTGGAAGCAGTAGCATACGCTGTATCAAAAGCTGTACCAGTTGTAGGCACTAATGCTGCACCATTTGGAGCTACGATAGTTTGCACCGGAAGTGGTTTACCTACACCTATACGGTAATCAAATTTACTGATTTGACCTTTTATATAAACACCCAATTTACGCCCAAACTGATCGCTTTGGTCGGTAGTTGTTTGTTGATAGATAGGCGCATCTGCCATTAAAATACTACCAACCGCAGGGGCTGAGTAACGTAAAGGGCCGCCTAAGCTGGTAAGCCCTGCGCCAATTGATAAATATTTTTTCTTTTTCCAAACTTTATACTCGGCCACCGCATCATGAAAAAATGCACCTTGTTTGCGTGGAGCTAAATAGTTAAAGTTGTTCATGCCAAACTGAACATATACAAAAAAATGATCTGTTACTTGACCCATTATCTGAAAACGTAATCTGCGTAAACCCACATCGGCTGTTTGGCTTTGTGCGTAACCATATACCGTACTGCCCGGATTATTCCAATCGTTACGCACTTGTGCTTGCAATACACAGGTAGCTTTTAACCAATGAGTGCTGTCGTCTGATAGATATACTTTCAAACCGTCTTTAACAAAACGTTGTTTTAATTTATCCATTGGGGTTGGAGCCGGTGTAACAGCCGGAGGAGCTTCTTGTGTTTGTGCAAAAACGGATGCGCTTGCCATTAAACCTAATGCTATTGATTTTATTTTGTTCATCTTTGCTTCTAGTTTATTTTTTAAATTGTGAATTGAAATAATCATTTTTTAAAGAATCTCTGTGCTACCTGTGCAAGTCGTTAACAAACAACAACGAAAAAACGAAGCAAGCACAGGTGGTGCACAGATTTTCTTTACATTATTTTTTTACGCGGGTTGATGTTTCATCGTGCCCCTTAGAGCTGTGTAATTCATAACCTGTTAAATTTACACTACCACCATCATTCTCGTATTGGGTTTTAAATTCTTTAAGCGATTGTAATGAAGTGTGGTCAACTACTTTACAGGCAGATAAATCAACCGTTACAAGTTTACCTTTTTCTATAGCGTATATTTTTTTCTTTAAACCTAAGTAATTAGAGAATAAAGCATCGCCACTAACTTTTACAATTACTTTATTTCCATTAGTGTTTATTTCCGAGCGCGATTTAAATAAATTACCTACACCTGCACCGCTTGCTATATTTAAAATCAGCTCAAGTACTATACCAGTTGCAACACCCATTAATAAATCATCGCCTGCACAAACAAGTATAGTTACCACAAATACAACAAACTGATCTAAACCAAGGTGAAACATGTGTTTAAATTCTTTAGGACTTGCTAAACGGTAACCGGCAAAAATTAGTAAAGCAGCAAGTGCTGAGTAAGGGATAACTTCAATAATGGGCACAGCCACTAATAAAGCCACTAATAAAAATAAACCGTGAAAAAAGTTAGCCCAACGGGTTTTTGCACCAAAGCCAACGTTAGCCGAACTACGTACCACCTCGGCAATCATAGGGCTACCGCCAATCATACCGGTTAATACATTACCAACACCAACACCGGTTAAATCTTTATTTGCGTTTGATTTACGTTTCCATGGGTCTAAACCATCAATGGCTTTTACTGTAAGTAACGATTCTAAACTACCAACCAAAGCAATAAAAATAACCCATTTAATAAATACACCAGGGTTGCTTGTTATACCATCAAAACTTACGTTAATAAAACTTTGGCTAAGTATATCTGTGATTTTTCCTGTTTTTACTAAAGCACCAGGGGTATCTTTAATAACAAATGAAATACCTAGTGATATAGCAATTACAATAACAACTAAAGGTGCAGGAATTTTTTTAAGAAAGCCCGACTTAATAAAAGAAAACCCAAAAACAATTGCCAGTGATATAAGACCAATGATAAGAATGTTTTTATCATAATTAGAAAGTATATCAGGCATGTGTTTTACAAGTCCCACAATATCATAACCTTTAGCTTTAGTTAAATCAGCAACGCCCGTAGTTGGGTCTATTGGAGCAGTGGCAGCATCTTTTAAAAATTTGCCATTAACACCAAATAAAATTGGCAATTGTTTAATGATAATCATTACACCTATAGATGCCAACATACCATGGATAGCTGCACCAGGAAAAAAATCGGCAAAGTTGCCCATTTTTAGTAAACCAAAAACTATTTGTAAAAGAGAAGCCACTACAATACAACCTAAGGCTAAATGCCAGCCTTGCTCGCCACCGCCAAAAGCAGCTACACAACCAGATATAATAGGAATTAAACCTGCTGCGGGACCTTTAATAGTTAAACGTGAGCCTGATAAAAGTGATACAATTAAACCACCTATTATAGCAGTAACTACACCAAATATAGGGTTGGGGATACCACTGGCTTTTCCTATACCTAAACTAAGTGGCAAGGCTAATAAAAAAACCATAAAACCCGATGTTAAATCCGCCATCAGGTTTTGTTTTAAGCCAGCTATACCGTCTAACGGAATTTCTTGTTTTGTTGCCATTGTTGTTGTTTTATTTGTTATTGTTTGGGTTGTTTCCATGTTTATTATTTAGAGCACACATTTATAATTTAAGAAGACCTGTAAGCTGTTTCGTGATTTGTTTTTATGTGAGGACCTAAGAACACGCGAGAAAAAATTCGTATCAATGCAATGCCAGATATGATAAAACTTAATGAAGTAAAAAAGGCAAGCCCGGCTTGGTCTTCGTGTATGTGCGTAAAAATTACATCTTCGCCAATAAAGGTTGGAGTAATTGGGAAGCCAGTTAAACCTAAACAGGAAAGTAAAAATACAAACGCAATTTTTGGGTGCTCGTATGCGTGTCCGTAAAATTGATTTAAATCGTAAGCGCCTTCTAATAACTTTAATCTACGAATACACAAATAACCAACTATTCCGGCAAACACCACACCGCTCAAATAAAGATACACTTGGTTGTGGGTAAACTTTTCATTAAACGAAATAGCTAGCACTAACCAAAAATGATTCATAATAATCATCATCCAGCTCATCAGTACATTTTTTCTTTCAGAAAAAGCCTTCAGTACACTAATTAAACCCACTAAAGCAAATATAGTTGGCACATACTCATGCAACTCATAGGGTAAAGTTATATGAGCATCTAAAACAACAACGCCAATTATGTAGGCGGGAATAAAGAAAATAAGCAATCTTTTGGTAGTAAGAAAATCTAACATTTTTCCGGCTTCATTTAAGGGTGTCCATAAAATACGATTCATAAACGAATCTAAATTCCATTCTTTAACTGATAGCATGTAAAAAGTGTTTCTGATTTTTCTCGGAAAAGAATTTTCAATGGTTTGTTTACGAGGAATAAAATTATAAAACTGCTCTCGAATTAAATAACTAACCGATGATGGCGAAACCAGTAACTGATAGGTTCTTAAAAAAGCATTGCCTGCAAAGTGGAACAAGGCTAATTTTTCGAAACCAATAGAAACTTCGACAAAAATTAAACCAATTTGTGCCACCGACGAATAAGCTATCTGACTTTTAATAGTTGATTGAACCCTGGCTGTTAATGTGGCTACTGCGGAAGTTAACAAACCTAAAACAACAATTAGTATGCGTACTGAAATTTGATTTTCCCAAAACGGAAATGTGCGTAGTAAAAGAAAAACACCTACGTGTACCGAAAGCGAGCCATAAAAAATAGCACTTGATGGAGTAGGGCCTTCCATAGCACGTGGTAACCATGATGAAAAAGGTAACTGTGCCGACTTAGCTGCTGCCGCAATTAAAATGGCTAGCGATATAAAAACACCTATCATGCTATGCGATGAAAGATGTTCATGCACTAAACTCTGATCATTTAATTTTGAAAAAGTAATGTTTTCGCGCCATAAATGATGGCTTGCCCACATGGCAAGAATTAAACCTACATCACCGATACGATAAACCGAAAAAACTTTGTACGCATTTTTTACCGGCAAATAACGATCACGATAAAATGCGATTAGTAAGAATGAACAAACACCTAAAATTTCCCAACCAATAAAAAGAGTTTCAAAATTTCCGGCAAAAATGGTAATGTTGTAGCCAAAGTAAAACAACATCATTGCATTAAAAAAGCGTTTGTATCCTTCTTCTCTATGCAAGTATCTTCTGCTATAAATAGTTACCAAAAAGGTTAGAAATCCTCCAACAAAAAGATAAACGGCGGAAATTTTATCAAAATAAAAATCAACTAAAAATACATAGTTATCGGTGCGATAAAGGGCAATATCAGGTAAGTTAAGTGTTGGGTGACCGTTTAATAACCAAATTACAAAAAACACAAGAGAGCCAATAAAGTGCAATCCAACAACTCCAAAAACTATCCACGAAATAAGCGACTCCTGTTTTTTAGGAATAAGTAAACTAATTATAAAGCCCACTAAAGGAAGAAGTACAAATAAGTGCAGGAATGATGACATATATCTTAATAAATTAATTTAATGTGTAAACAGGTAAATTTTCTTGCGAGGTTTCAATAACCTCAGTATCCGTTACCTTATCAATATTTTCTGCTAAAGGTTGGTACACAGAAAAGGCACCATCTTTAATTAAATAAAATTCTTTTGTTTCAGGATTCATAGCGACCAGGTGTACCCACTCGTTTACAAACCACTCGTACATTTCGGGTAATTTCTGAATAGTTTGCAGCACCACTTCCGGAAAATGTTCAACAATAACAAGCAAACGAAGCGGGTCATGTATCTCAATCATCTGGCTTGGAAGCCCCGGCCTTAAATCTCCATCGGTGCCGTTAGCTACACCAAATAAACCCATTACGTTATGTGGTAGTTTTGTACCGGCACCAAGTTTTTGATTATCTACACGCGAGAAAAAATATTCTAAATTAATACCGCCACAAACAGGGCCAATTGGTTTCATGATACCAAACAGTAATTTCCCATCAAGGTCGGTACTGTAATCATACGAATTCATAAAAGCTCGCCTGTCTAAAAACAAACTTTTTGTAAGTGCTCGTCTGCCTATAATACAAAGTGTGTTGGTTGCATGGTTATATTCAGGACGAGGTTCAAATAAAGAAACCGAACGGGTTTTTATTTTACTGTGAATTTTTTCGGGAGCTTGTTTGGTGCTGATAGATTCAAACCTTCTGGATCTTTCTTTAGAATTTAAATCTAAGGCCTTTGCAAAAAATGCTTGATTTTTTTTGTGTATTTCCAGGTTTTTTGCTGATAAGGTTTTTTCATCATAAAAAGCAATTTCGTCGCGTGTAGTATCGTGCAAGCCACCTAAAAATTGTGTTTCTGCGGGTATAACTAAACCTCTAGTGGCTAAAACTTCTCTTACTTTAATATGGTTTGCCATAAAGCTCATTACGCGCGAGTTAACCGAACCTGGTCTACCCGAACAAGCGCCACAATCGTAACCGGCATAGTATGTATTGTTTACGCTGCTGGCCCCATGCCCAATTAAATAAACTACAGGGGCAAAATCTTTTATTAGTGCAATGCTTCGTAACTGACCTTCAACACGGTTTGCCATTTCTTCAATGGTAAAACCTATCTGTAAACTATTTTCAATATCGGTAATGCTTTTATTTTCTATGGTAAGAGTTGAAACAGGGTCCATGTGCTCAAAAGAAGAAACCATAGTAGGGCTTTCTTTTGGACGGAAAATAGAAATCATTAATTTGAACGCCGACCAAAAACCAATCGTTTGCGAAACAAACCAACCTCTTACTAACGAATGTGTATGTTTAGTAAAAAGCACATCAGTTTCTTTTTTTGCTTTTGTGCCAAGTTCTTTAATTAAATATTTTGGTGTAACAGGTGCCGGACAAAGTTTGGTATAAAATTTTCCGTGTTCGGGCTGAAAATAAAACTCAACACCAAAAAAACCGGGCGTGCCAAAAGTTTCGCAGGCGGGGTCTAGTTTTTCAAGGTAACGGCGTATAGAACATTCTCTGTCATCAATACAAAACGCTGCCTGAAAACTTTTTGTTGTATGATTGTTTTTGTCGGCAGGTGTAATTTTAATTCCGGCAAGCACTTGGTTATAATAAGTCCACTCATACGCATTTTGCCAAATAGCCATAACCTCACCAAGTTCTGTTTCGGCAACTTCAGCAAAAATATCAATGGGTTTGCTTTCTATTCGGGTAGCCAAGGGCGCCCAAATTTTACCAAACTTATCGTCAAGTAAATCTATTTCAAGTAAAAGTTCAAAAATAATTAAATCCCTAAGCGATATTTTTTTTGTATCTAATAGGGTTTGTGGTTGGTCTTCAACCGTTGCAACCATGCCAGCCCAACCCTGGTGAGCAAATTGCTGGTCAAATAAATATTGTTTGTAAAGCGATTCGTCTCCAACAATAATTTTTAGCAAACTGCTAATATCATAATCTCCTTGTAGTAATAAATTTCTAACCCTTTCGGTTTTAAAAAAACTGGTAAAGCTGTTGCGCTCCAATTCTTTTATGGAAGAAAGAAAGCCTTTATCCTGCACAGGGAAGTTCCACATAGAAATTCCTTGGTCTAAGTAGCTACAAAGAATCCTGAAAAGAATGGGCTGTATAGATAAATCTAAATCTATGTGATATACTTTTTTCCAGTTCAAACGAAGCAAACCAATTCTTGGGTTGCCCATTGTATCGTATGGTTTGGTAGTTACCCGCTCCATCCACTTGGCAACATTTGTTTCACCTTTTCTTTCGCTAATAATTTTCTCCAGAATATCCTTTCGGATCTTCCCTTTGTCATAAAGCGAACGAAACTCGTTTAACGGAAGCGAAACTTTGTATCCAAAAATCTCAGAAGCATTATGCGTAGCTTTTTCAAACTTTAAATTTTGAAATGCGTGCAGGGTGTTGTGATGTATAAAATCTTTTAGTGGGGCTTGAGCAGGCAAAAAATGCTTTAACTCATGCAACACATCATGTTCGTTAAAAGAAATAGCAGTTTGATGAACTTCTGGCTCATCAATAACATTGTTGTTTGTTTTCATTTAGTAACACAAAAATAGAAATGCTTTTTTCTTAACTGTCATTAAATAGTACGAATTAGCAAAGCTTAACAATAATTAAGAAATGGAATAAAATGTTAAGTTATTTGCTGTAGTGGCTTTTGTAAGCTGCTGCTGCATATAAACCCGCTGTTTCAGTGCGTAAGCGACTATCACCTAATGATAGCGGTTTGAATTTAGTTTCGATGGCCAGTTTAATTTCATCTTCGGTAAAATCTCCTTCGGGCCCAATAAGGATAAGGTTTTTAATGTTTTGCACAGAATTTTTTAAATCTGTTTTATCTTCTTCTAAACAGTGCGCGATGTATTTTGATGAAGTGTTTTTATGTTTAACTATAAAATCTTTAAGCAATTGTGCTTCATTAATAACAGGTAGTACAGCCTGAATTGATTGTTTGACAGCACTCTCGGCAATTTTTTTTAAGCGTTCTGTTTTAACTCCTGTTTTTTCGGTGCGCTTACAAATGATGAACGAAAATTCATCAACACCAAGTTCTGTACACTTTTCAAGCATCCACTCAATTCTATCGGCGTTTTTTGTAGGCGAAATAGCAATGTGTAAATAATAGGGTTTAGCAACGGCTATTTGTTTTTTACTGACAATTTTCGCGCTGCATTTTTGCGGATTGGCTTCGGTAATTTCTGCTTCGTAAAAATTTCCTTTGCCGTCTATTACATTTATAACATCGCCGTTTTTATGACGAAGCACTCTTACGCAATGCTTAGATTCTTCGGTAGATAAAAGAAGATTGTTTTCATCTGTAAATATATTGGCAAAAAAAATCTGCAATTTATTTAGTTGCCTTTATCAGATTTTTTTTCATGTATCGTGGGTTAGCGCAATTGGCTGCCATTTCTTTAGCCTCCTCAACACCACGGTTGGCTGCTGCTGTAAACATATCGCAGGCACCCAATAAATCGTCCAAGCCATTGTGTTTTACTAAGGCTACTTTATAATAATTCATACCAAAATCAGGACGCATTTTAATTAGTTGGTTATAATCAAAAATGGCGTTGTTCCATTTTTCTTGTTTTTCATCAACCTCGGCACGCAATAAATAACCATCATAGTAATCCTTTTTAAGTTCAAGACATTTGTTTAAATCTTCAAAAGCTGAATCTAATTTATCGGCTTTTATATTAGCCTGTGCGCGTAAATAATATACTTTATAATTTCTGGTTTTTTTTGCAATAGCCATATCTATATCTGCCATAGCTTTTTCAGCTTCATTTTTCTCTAAATAAACTTTGGCGCGTTCAGCATATATAGCACCCGAATCAGGAAGTATAGTTAAGGCTTCGTTTAATTTTACAAGCGCAGCATCGTATCTTTTTAAATTAGATTGGGTTAAACCGTCTTTATAAAGTGTCATGCCTTCGGTCCAGCAAAAACAATCTTCAAAAACTTTTTTACCAATCTCACTGCCTTTAATTATTTGCGTTCTTATGGTGGTGCAAGCTTCTTTTTTACTTCCGGCTTTGTATTTTGGATAAGCTAAAAGTGCGCGAGCATCTGTATTTGCAGTATCTAGGGCTAAAACTTTATCGGCATCTGCTTTCATAGCAGTGTAGTTTCCAGTATAATAGTAGCAGGTTGCACGGCGGGCATAAACATCTACCATACATTTTTTTATGTCGTAGTTTAAATCCGGTTTTTTTGCATCAGCCTCTATTAGGGCAATGGCTTTATCATACGCCTGAATGGCAAGACCATAACTTTTGCCTTTAAATTTGGTGTTACCATCTTCGTAATCTTTATTATTAGCGCAAGTGATATTTTGAGCATTAATTTTTACGATTGAAATCAATGCGATAATAAATAGGAGTTTTTTCATTTGTGTTTGTTTTTCTTAGCGATGCGCAAATTTATTATTTATTTGTAATGACTTCAAAATCTATAATGCTATCACCACAATTTATAGATGAATGTGCGCCAGATACAGGGGTTAAAGAACTTGTACCAACGTAATAGGAGTTTAAACTAGTGCCAGCCGCGGCAACAAGTCTGTTTAGTTTTGGTTGATAAGCTAATTTTTGTGCACCAAGCAATAGATTTGAAATACAATTTGAATTTGTGTACTGATAAGAATATATACTTGAAGCAGTCGAAAAAATAAAGTAACTGCTACTTACCTTAACAGCCGATAACATTTTATTGGGGGGCATGTTTGACAGTTGAATTGGAAAACTATTGCTTGGTACATAATAAATATAAGCTTGAGCTTGGTTATTGGCATCGTTACCTAACACATATACACTATCCTGCCCTTTTTCAAACACAGCAACTACAGTAAAATTTATAGTAGGTAAAGCGGTGCTTTGATAAGAAGCACCAAAGCCCGTAAATGAAACTATTTTATCGGGATTGTTAGCCGGAATTTTACTTTTAAAAACACCTACGCTATAATTGCTGGTTTTGGTAAACAAATAGGGATAAAAATTTATATCATTTAAACGATACGATGTACCATAAGCTCCTGTGTTGTCAAACGAGTTTACATCGCTGTTTAAAAAACCAACATAGGGTTTGTACCCATCGGTATAAAGACTGGCATAATCTACCTGATTAACCGTAGCACTTGCGCCATAGTTTAACTGATTAGCAGTTTGAGCTTGTAAATTGAATGATTGAAAAGGTCTGGTGCCTTTACCATTAACATATAGTTGCTGATAATAACCTCCATACTTTATACCATTGTAAGCCTGAGATAAGACAATGGATGAAATGGGGTTGCCTAAAGTATCTATTTGATTAATAGTTTGACTTGTACTTTTTAAAACCGTGCAGTAACCCCACAATTGTGTAGGCGATTCTGTAATAATAATTGGCTGATAGTACGAAGATGTGTTATAACCATCATCGGCATTAATTTGTATAAAATAGGTTCCGGTTTGTAAATGAAACTGTGTTAAAATATATTTTATGGTAAACGTAAAACCTGCTGATGGAATGGGTACAGAATAGCTTGCCTGTAAAGGGGCGTGGTTTAAATCGGTAAGTGTAACATTTACTGACGAAAGATGCTCGTTATCAGTAACTTGTGCGTTAACAATAATAGTGTCAAACATTTTGTAGTGTTGCCCAACAGCAGGTAAGAAACACCCTATGCCCGGAGCTTGAGTATCTTTTTTATCTTTTTTGCAGCTTATTAAAAAAAATATGAACAAAAAAAACGAGGCCTTAAAAATAAACTTCATTGGCAATGATTGATTTTCACGAAATTAGTAAAAAAACTCACATTCAAACAGTCTAACAACTTGTTTAAAAAAGGTGAAATATTTTTTCTACCTTGGGATTGAAAACATTGGTGCTATCTTGCACCTCCCTATGAATTCGATAAGTACAAATAAACCAAAATTAAAACTGCAAAACTATACCCCACCTACTTTAGATGGTAAGTTGCAACCGCAAGCTGTTGACCTTGAAGAGGCTGTGTTAGGTGCTATGATGCTTGAAAAAGAAGCACTAAGCAACGTTATTGATATTTTAAAACCCGAAGCTTTTTATAAACCTGCGCACCAAAGCATTTATCGTGCTGTTTTAGATTTATTTAATAACTCTGAACCGGTTGATTTACTAACAGTAACTGCCCAATTAAAAAAAAACGCCGAGCTTGAAATTGCAGGTGGAGCTTACTATATATCGCAGCTTACTAATCGTGTGGCCTCATCTGCCAATGCAGAGTATCATGCACGTATTATTCTGCAAAAATATATTCAGCGCGATTTAATTCGCATTAGTACCGAGGTTATCAATCACTCCTATGAAGATAGCACCGATGTATTTGATTTATTGGATAAAGCAACTGAAAGCATTTTCCAGTTAGTAGATACCAACGTACGTAAACAACAAGATAGCATTAGTAAATTATTAGCTAAAGCCATTACACAAATTGAAGAGGCTAGTCAGCAAACAAGTGGTGTAACTGGTGTGCCTAGTGGCTTTACAGGTTTAGACAGAATTACCGGAGGCTGGCAAAAATCTGATTTAATAGTTTTGGCTGCTCGTCCTGCCATGGGAAAAACCGCATTGGTTTTAACTTTGGCGCGCAATGCAGCGGTTGAGTTTAACAAACCGGTTGTGTTCTTTTCGTTAGAAATGTCTTCTTTGCAATTGGTAAATCGTTTGATATCTGCCGAAGCAGAATTAGAGCAAGATAAAATTCGTAAAGGACAATTACGTGATGATGAGTTTGTGCAGTTAAACGAGCGAATTAAAAAACTGGCAAGTGCCCCTTTATTTATTGATGATACACCTGCGCTTTCTATTTTTGAGTTACGTGCAAAAGCACGTCGTTTAAAAGAGAACAGCGATATACAAATGATTATAATAGATTACTTACAACTTATGACTGCCGGCGGAGAAGGTGGCGGACGTGGGGGTGGAAATCGTGAGCAGGAGATTAGTTACATTTCTCGTTCATTAAAAGGTTTAGCTAAAGAGTTAGATGTGCCTATTATTGCCTTATCGCAGTTAAGTCGTGATGTAGAGAAACGTGCCACGGGTAGCAAACGCCCTCAGTTATCCGATTTACGTGAGTCGGGTGCTATTGAGCAGGATGCCGATATGGTAATGTTTATTTATCGTCCTGAATATTATGGTTTAGATGTATTTGAAGATAACGAGCCATCACGCGGTATGGCAGAAATATATATTGCTAAAAACCGTCATGGTGCTATAGCACAACCTCGTGTTAAATTTATTGGGCAGTTTGCCAAATTTGCCGATGTTGATTATGTGGAAGGCGCACGAGACATGTATAATAACCAAACACAACCACTAGCTCCTAACAGCGATTTTATTGCACAACAAAATACAGTTACCGTACAATCTAAAGGATGGGATAAAGCAGATGATGATGTTACCGACATCATTAAAGAAAATCCTAATCACGATATAGACGACCCTTTTTAAAATGCATCTGAGAATAAATCCCGATAAAATTTTAATCGAAGATATTTTAAAGGCTGTTGAAATTTTAAAAAACGATGGCGTTATTGTGTATCCAACCGATTCGGTTTATGCCATGGGTTGCAGTTCGCAAAGTCCAAAGGCAATCGAAAAAATTTGTAGGATAAAAAGAATCACACCTGAGAAAATTAATCTTTCACTAGTTTGTGCCGATTTAAGCCAGCTTAGTCAGTACGCAAAACCTTTGCCTAATAATACATTTAGGCTAATGAAAAAAGCTTTACCGGGCCCTTACACTTTTATTTTGCAAGCTGCAAACAATATTCCTAAAATGTTTTTAAGGCAAAATAAAAAAACAATTGGTATACGTGTGCCCGATAATAATATTTGCAGAGAGATTATTAATCAACTTGGTTTCCCTTTAGTATCAACATCCTTGCACAACGAAGATGACGAAATAACCGAATATTTTACCGACCCTGAAATGATTTACGGTCAGTATCAAACTATTGCCGATGCTGTAATTGATGGGGGCTACGGAAACCTATATACCACCACCATACTTGATTGCACCGAAGATGAACCTGTTGTTATTCGCGAAGGTTTAGGAAGTTTAGATGTGTTGAGTTAGCGTTTATTGCAACTGCCTTCTGTATATCATAATGGTATTTTCTAAACCAAAGTATAATGCATCAGAAATAAGTGCATGCCCAATAGAAACCTCTAATAAATGAGGTAAATTTTCTTTAAAAAATTTAAGATTATCTAAACTTAAATCGTGCCCGGCATTTAAACCCAAATTACATTCATAAGCCAAGGCGCCTGCATCTGCAAAAGCCTGTATAGCTTTTTCTTTATTTTCATGAAAATTTTTAGCGTACGATTCTGTATAAAGTTCAATTCTATCTGTATCAATTCCAGCGGCGCCTTCAATCATTTTCAAATCAGCATCTACAAAAACCGAAGTACGTATGCCGTGAGATTTAAACAGTGAGATGATTTCTTTAAGATATGTTTTGTGTTTTACGGTGTCCCATCCATGGTCGGATGTTAACTGCCCATCGGCATCAGGCACTAAAGTTACCTGAGTTGGTTTTACAGCTAACACCAAATCAATAAATTTTTGCTCGCGGGGGTTGCCTTCAATATTAAATTCGGTAGTAACTACTTTTTTTAAATCGTGCACATCAGCGTAGCGTATATGTCTTTCATCCGGGCGTGGGTGCACGGTTATACCCTGCGCGCCAAAACGTTCACAATCTTTAGCTACTTGTATTAAGTTGGGCACATTGTGACCGCGCGAATTGCGCAGGGTAGCAATTTTATTAATGTTTACACTTAGTTTGGTCATTAGCACAAAGTTATAATTGTATTTTTTTAATAGCCGTATTTATTTTTCCAAAGATTTTTTAAAAAGGCTCTTAATTCATTTTCACGTGGGTTATTACTTGGGTTATAAATTTTTGTGCCACTAATTTCATCGGGTAAAAATTCCTGTTCGGTAAAATTTTGCTCATAAGCATGCGCATATTTATAGTCTTTACCATAGTTTAAATCTTTCATCAACTTGGTTGGTGCATTACGCAGATGCAAGGGTACAGGCATATTTGGTTTTTCTTTAACCAATTGCATAGCCATATTTATAGCCTCGTAACTGGCATTGCTTTTAGGAGAAGTTGCTAAGTAAGTAGCACATTGTGACAAAATAATTCTCCCTTCAGGATATCCAATTACATTTACTGCCTGAAAACAATTATTGGCAATAACCAAAGCGGTTGGGTTTGCATTGCCAATATCCTCACTGGCTAAAATCAACAAACGACGGGCAATAAATTTAATATCCTCGCCACCATCAATCATACGTGCTAACCAATATACCGCAGCATTTGGGTCGCTACCGCGTATAGATTTTATGAAGGCAGAAATTATATCGTAATGCAACTCACCACCTTTATCATACATGGCAATGTTGTTGGTAAGGCTTTCTTTTGCCATCTCGTCGGTGATGATGATGTCATCAGATTCGGCAGCATTTACAACAATTTCTAAGGCATTTAAAAGTTTGCGGGCGTCTCCCCCCGATACGCGCAATAAAAATTCGGTTTCTTTTAATTCAATTTTTTTGTGCTTTAGCAACTCATCTTTTTTAATGGCTTGCGCCAATAAATTTTTTAATTCAGTTTTGGTAAGATGTTCTAATACAAAAACCTGGCAACGTGAAAGCAAAGCGGGAATAACCTCAAACGATGGGTTTTCAGTAGTTGCACCAATTAAAGTAACGGTGCCTTTTTCAACCGCACCTAATAATGAATCTTGTTGCGATTTACTAAAACGGTGTATCTCATCAATAAACATTACAGGCTTGTTTTGCCCAAAAAAATGTTGACTTTGCGCTTTTTCAATAACCTCGCGTACATCTTTTATACCCGAGTTTATGGCACTAAGGGTATAAAATGGGCGTTTTAACATGTGCGAAATGATGTTGGCAAGGGTGGTTTTACCCACACCAGGTGGCCCCCAAAAAATCATAGATGGCAGCAAGCCCTGTTCTATGGCTCTACGTAGTGGTTTGCCCGGCCCAATTAAATGCGTTTGTCCGGCATAGTCGTCCAAAGTTTGCGGCCGCATGCGTTCTGCTAAAGGCGTGTTCATGACGTAAAAATGTTGAAAATAAAATTCTGTTGAAAACTATACAAAAAACCAATTCACTAATAAATTATTTTTAGCCCCAAACCAAAAAAAGATGACCCAGACAAAAAAAATAATAACCGCTGCGGCTTGCGTGTTGGCTTTCGGACTTTTTTCATTTAAAGGAGATAAAGATGCGTTAGACAAAAAAATATATACCCTACAGGTAGATGAAATGAAAGATGGTAAGCCAAAAGGTAAAAAACCGGCTGAAGATGAGCTTGAATTTAAAGATGGAAAAGTGTTTACCAATATTGCGTTTGAAAAACATGCCTTTAAATGGATGAAATATAAAGTTACTAAAGACAGCACCTATGATGATGAAGGGGAGCAAAAAAAATGGATAGAGGCTGAGTCGATGGCTACTAACGAAATGGATGAAACTATGATTATTAATGTTAAAGTTGATGGCTACGATATTTCGGGTACCTATAAACTTACCAAGCACGATGTACCTAAAAAATTGTACGAGTTTGTAGGTAAAGAAAAAGTTAAAAAGAAATAATTTGTAAGGTTTTTGGTTTCTGTTCGTCTACCTTTACATAAACCAAACACTATGCAAACATTAAATATAAAAGCAACCCTGGTTTTAGTGGTTGCTTTTTTTATGGGCGCTTGCGCACAGCAACCCAAATCGACCGAATATAAATCAACCGAAAAAACTAAAATGACTGAAACAAAAAATAATAACGTAACAGAAACAGCCACTTTTGGTGCCGGATGTTTTTGGTGTGTAGAAGCCGTTTTTCAGGAAATGAAAGGCGTTATAAAAGTAACATCAGGGTACAGTGGGGGTACAGTAAAAAACCCGGGTTATAAAGAAGTTTGTACGGGTTTAACGGATCATGCCGAAGTGTGTCAAATTGAATTTGATCCTAAACAAGTTTCTTTTAAAGAATTATTGGAGGCCTTTTGGCA
>Ga0207046_10178_pt1 | contig 18186 bp, 18 predicted proteins | sample Alteio_BWMinCont_66_FD_153303 | JGI IMG/M metagenome (GOLD analysis project Ga0207046, IMG submission 153303) | Enriched cells from forest soil in Barre Woods Harvard Forest LTER site, Petersham, Massachusetts, United States -... | ecosystem: Environmental > Terrestrial > Soil > Temperate forest >...
CGAGCAAAACTCCAGCGCCATCGACCACGCCTACAGCTACCCGGATGAGACCGTACTCACCTCGCTCTCACCGAACTTAGTCGATGTTCCGACCCTAAACGCTCTGGGCTGCTTTTAAATTAGTAACTGAAAACTGTACTTGAAAGAACACAAGGGACACCCCAGTGTCCCTTGGTGTTCTTTCAAATGTGGCGCGGGACATTCTCTGGTGACGCTGGAACGCGATCAACGCCGTCCACACCCGCGTCCGAAGAGTCGAGCTATGCCCAATGTTTTCAATGTGGCACCAGCCGTCTACGCGGTTTTCGCAGGTTTGTTCAAACTGATTAACTGATCACGAGTCTGTTGGAGAATCTCTCGCGAAAGGTTTGGGTCCGACACGGCACGAGAGAGGTTGATCGCTCCTAGCATTGCACTAATCGTGAGAATCGCACGGGCGCGGCGATCAGAGGTTCCATTCTGCGGAACAATGCCCGTCGAATATGCCAAGGTGCGCTTGAGTCGCGCGGTATACACAGCTTTCGCCGATCGACTCGCCCGAGACATGTCACCGAGCAAAGCGCCCAAAGCACAGCCTGTTCCAGGAGCATCCCGGTGCCCTTCGGACAGATAGTTCTCCAGAAGTTTCGTCAGCGTGTCAGTGTGTTCCTCCCAGAAAGGAGTGATGTTGTGAATCCCATCGTAACCGACGAAGGGATCATTGAAGATCTCGGTCTGCGCCGTTCCCGCTCAGAATGAAAATGCCGCGACGGGGCTGCTGAGGCGGACTGGCGCGAACTCAATCGTGTAATCCACGGTTATGATGCGGCCGAGCGGATCATCCACGAGAATGGAGACGACTATCGAAGGCGGTGGCCAGGGCGATAACGCCAGTCTTGATCCGGAGGGCGGTGCAAAAGCGACAAGTCCGAAATCGCGATTTGTGACAACCGGCCTTTCGGGGCAACCCCGCGATAGTCGGTAGAGGCGGCCAGAACGACGTAGGAGATGCCGGTCCGGCTGCGGGCGGAGCCACGGCCTTCAGGATTGGATGCCCCCGGGACTTCCCAACTGAACAGCGTGGCTTGCGCGCAGGCGAGGGCTATCAAGCATGTCGAGGAGAATGGCTCTTCTTTTCAGCAAGACTTTCCGCACGTTTACCGATCTTCTTCAGCATTAATGCAAGTTGTTGTAACTGTTCTGGCGAAAGGTCCTGGAAGACACTTTTAATGAGGGCAGTGTGCCGACGAAAGAGAGGGACGAACATTTCGCGCCCCTTTTGAGTAAGAGAGACCGTTCTGACGCGGCGATCATGCGGACTTTCGACACGGCTGACTAACCCCTTCTTGTACAGGCGATCCACCGCTACGCTGACCGATCCTGGGTTGAGGTCAACCCTCGGGCCAATGAAGTTTACGGGCATCGGTCCCTTGTGCAGCAGCACTTCGAGGACCCGGAAGTCAGAGTCTCCCAATCCCTCCTCGATGATCGCTGGAAGAGCATAGCGGGTAATCGATTGCCACGCTTTCAGCATGATCAACCAGGCGTGAATGGCTTCTGGCGGCTTTTGGCGGTTGTCCATAAAAATGTGAATCCACGCGATTATACCCGCCATCAGATATATCGACATCGATAGAAATGATATCGATGAGTATTTTAGCTCACCAACGAAAGGGGAGAACCACCATGACCAACACGGTAGTAGCTGCACCGCAAACCTCAACCACCACCTGGAAGATCGACCCGGCTCATTCCATTGCGGAGTTCAAAGTCAAGCACATGATGATCGCCAATGTGAAAGGCCAATTCTCCAAGGTTTCGGGAGCTTTATTTCTGGATGAATCTGATCTCGCGAACTCTAGCATCGAGGCCTCGATCGAAGCTGCTTCCGTTCACACTCGCGATGACCAACGCGATGCTCACCTGAAGAGCGCCGATTTCTTTCATGTGGAGAAGTTCCCGACCCTGCACTTCAAATCCAAGGGCATCAGCATCGTCAGGGATGGAGAGTTGTCGGTCGAAGGCGACCTGACCATCCGTGGCGTTACCCGCCAGGTCCACTTTGCGGTTGAAGGGCCAACACCGCCTACGAAGGATCCCTGGGGCAACACCCGGGTTGCGATCGCTGCCATCACAAAGATCAACCGAAAGGACTTCGGCTTGACCTGGAACGCTGCCCTCGAGACCGGCGGCATTCTCGTTGGTGACGAGGTCACCATCACGCTCGATGTCGAGTTCGTGAAGGCCTGATACCCAGAGGCTATTTCTGGTGCCCGAGGCCTTCGTCGATCTGGTGCGCATCTCGATCATGGCTAGGCCATGACCAGCCACTCCAGCCGGGGACAGACTGCCGACCGTGTCCTGATTTACGTGGACACTGAGTTGGGCGCTAAGGATCTGCTCAACAGCCGCATGGCCTATGTCTCGGTTTCACGTGGACGCTATGGCGCGTAGACTTATACGAACAACGTAGCGACGCTGGGAAAGGTGCCCGGTTCCTTTTCAGCCTGCTCAGCTTCGGTAGGATGGTCGAGGGAGACAAACGCATGTTTCGGAAACAGGCGCAAAAAGGTGGAGGTATTACCGGTCTGTCTGGCTCCGGTGATCACGACCACGGGCCGCGTTTTCGCGGAGCGTTGCAGGCGAGGTTCAACAGCACGTGGAATCCAGATGTGAAAAATTACGATGGGATCGCATATTTGGCACACAAATTCGACTGGCGTACGAGTGGGCGGTCCCATTGTGCCGACCACCTTTCAAATCAGCCAGTTACCGAGATTCTTCCTCACCAAGACCTCAAACTGAGCCTGTCAACTGCTCATCTTGGGGTTTACGATTGGTGCCCGAGCAACTGATTCAGAATCGCTTGCTCACTCGCGGAGTGAGCGAATTTATCCGACTTGTCGAGGTCATACGTCTTCTCAATAGAATGTGTGTCCAGAAGTGTGGCTGTCCTCCGCTCAAAAAACATCGACCTTCAACAGAATATCGATTTGGCCAAGGATCGTCCACCTCGACACCGTTATTGGTTCGGCTCCGACACCGCCAGCCGCTGGCTTGCTCACGGCTCCGCTTGGTTAGGCTGGAGGCCAGAAGATCTTCTCCGCGGCCCTTACCTCTAGGATTTCGAGGTACACCCCCGCGCCCACACTGAGTCGCACTCTTGCTACAAAATCCGAACCAGACCCGGAAAAATGACTTTGGTAATTAGCAGCTATGTATCTGCCATGACACGCTGGGGTTAACGTCAGTTGAAGTTAGTAGGTATTCGATTGTTTAGTAAATCGCAGCAGCCTGTCACGGGCACGATCTTAGTCGCAGACGACCGGATGTCCAACCGCGAGCTGTTGGAGGAATTGCTCACCGCGGAGGGATTCAAGGTGGCGAGTGTTTCAGACGGCGCAGCCGCCTTGGAGCAGTTGTCCATCGTTCCCATCGATCTGGTGCTCCTTGACGTCATGATGCCCCGCCTCAACGGCTTTGAGACCTGCGAGAGAATCAAGGCTAATCCGGAGACTTATTTGATACCGGTAATTCTGATTACGGCCCTCTCCGACAAACACGATCGCATCGAAGGTATCAAGGCCGGGGCTGACGACTTCCTGACCCGTCCCGTGGACCGCACCGAATTGATGGCCCGCGTGCGCTCGCTCCTCAAACTTAAGCTCCGTACCGACGAGCTGGAGCGGGCGGAATCAGTCCTGTTCACCCTGGCCCGGAGCATCGAGGGGAAGGATCCCTACACGCACGGTCATTGCGAGCGTTTGGCGGAGTATTCAGCTTCTTTGGGAGAACATCTGAAACTTTCGGAAGACCAGCTCACTGCTCTCCGGCGTGCCGGCGTGGTTCACGACATCGGAAAGATCGCGATACCCGATTCGATTATCTTGAAGCCGACCAGTCTTTCCCCGGACGAATGGAAACTCATGCGGGAGCATCCCGTGGTCGGGGAGCGTATCTGTGCTCCCTTGAAGTCCTTTCGCTCAGTACTGCCCATCATTCGCCACCACCACGAAAAGTTTGACGGTTCCGGATATCCAGATGGACTTGCAAGAGAAGCGATACCGATTACAGCCAGGGTGTTACAGATCGTCGATGTGTACGATGCGCTTACGACGGTGAGGCCGTACAAGCCCGCCTTCTCCATTACGGACGCATTGCAGACGATGAAGATGGAAGTAGCCAAAGGATGGTGGGACGCGCAGATCTTCGGCCTGTTTGAGGAGCTTGTCAGGAGCGGTACGGCTGATTTCCTATCGCGCGGCGCGGCCGCAGCCGCGAACAGCTAGAAGCAGGACAGCTTTTCGAAGGATGACATCAGTCATTAAAAGGATGACACCAGTCATTAATATGAATATGCGAATTCACCTGTTACCGACGCCAGGAAGGACGCTGCTGGCGCTGCGGCCGAAGCAGGTGGTCGGTCCATGCTGACATTTGTGCAGCGCGCTGCTCTCATCATCTTGCTCGCAGGGTTGGTCAACCAGAGTTTTGCCGCTCCGCAAGAAGACCCAGCGAATGGCGACCCTCTCAAACAATTGAGTATGGCAGAACTCGGCAATGTGGAAGTAACGACGGCATCCAAGGAACCGGAAGTGGTTTGGAAGACGCCCGCGGCGGTCTTCGTGATCACCCAGGACGATATTCGCCGGTCTGGCGCTACGAGTATTCCGGAAGTCTTGCGGTTGGCACCGGGAGTTGAGGTAGCGCAAGTCGACTCCGATCATTGGTCGGTGGGCATTCGCGGATTTGGAGCCGTGTTAGCCAGCAAACTGCTTGTCCTGATCGACGGACGGAGCATTTATGCACCGCTGTTTGCCGGAGTCTATTGGCAAGCCCAGGCTACTCCACTCGAAGACATAGAACGCATCGAGGTGATCCGGGGACCTGGCGGCACCATCTGGGGAGCGAATGCCGTCGACGGCGTCATCAATATCATCACCAAGAACGCGAAGGATACGCACGGGTCGATGGTGGCGCTAGGCGGCGGTAATGTTGACCAAGGTGCCGGTACCGTCCACTACGGGAGCGGGAACGGCCGGGGCTTCAACTATCGTGTGTACGGCCTGGGCTTCGTCCGTGGAGCCGACTTTCACCCCGACGGCACAATCTTCGATGAGTGGAGAATGGGTCAGGGTGGTTTCCGCACAGACTGGGACCGGAACGATCGTGATACGTTCACGTTTCAAGGTGACATCTACCGTGAGGGCGCAGGAGAGGCAACCACGTACTCGCTGTATTCGCCTCCCTCCCAAGTGAATGCTTACGGTACGGCCTACTTGACGGGAGGAAATCTGCTGGGCCGCTGGAAGCACGTCCAGAACGCCGGATCGGACTTCCAGCTTCAGGCTTACTTTGACCGCACAAACCATTTCGAGCCTGAATTCGGAGAAACTCGGGACACCTTCGACGTCGACTTCCTCGACCATTTGACCCTGCCGGGGCAGCAAAACTTTCTCTGGGGACTCGGGGCGCGGGTGAGCCCGTCGAATGTCAAACAACTCGTCCCCACGATCGATTTCCTGCCACAACGCCTGACGGACCTGGTCTATAGCGGTTTTGTGCAAGATGAAATTGCTTTCTTCAATCACCGGCTCTCACTAACCGTGGGAACGAAACTCGAACATAACAACTACAACGGTTTCGAGCTGCAGCCGAGCGGCCGCCTGCTATGGAACCGCACACCGCGAGAGTCCTTGTGGGGATCTGTCACCAGAGCGGTTCGAACTCCGTCCCGTCTCGACACGGACGTTGAACTCTCGGACTTCGCAACGGTGACGCCGCTGCCCATTTACTTGCGGGTTAATGGCAACCCTCAGTTCCAATCGGAGGAACTGATTGCCTATGAAGCCGGCTATCGAAGGCTGGTGACGCCCCACTGTTATGTGGATGTCGCGCTGTTTTACAACGACTACAACGATCTCTATGGCTTTCAGGTGGGTGCCCCATTTCTCGAGGCGTCGCCTTTGCCGGTGCATGCGGTCATTCCACTGCTTACCAGCAACGGAATCCAAGGCAACACAAAAGGATTCGAAGTATCGCCGGATTGGAAGCCGGTGACAGGGTGGGAACTGAGAGCGTCTTATTCTCACTTGGAGATGGAGTTGGAAAACAAGGCGAGTAGCAATGACCCTACCAGCGTTGCCGGGTATGAGGGATCGAGCCCGCGCCAGCAGGTGGTGATTCAGTCTTTCGTGAATCTGCCAAAGAAACTGGAGTTTGACCAGACTTATCGTTACGTCAGCGCCCTGCCCGCCCAAACGGTTGCAAGCTACCAAACGATGGACACCAGATTTGGCTGGCACATTACCCCGGAACTGGAGCTGTCGGTCGGCGGTCAAAACCTGTTGCAGCCACATTACGCTCAATACGGAGGCGACCCCGGCGGGCCGGTTGAAGTTAAGCGGAGCGCTTACGCGAAGCTCGTCTGGCGATTCGGTGAAAAGTAAAGTCCATAAGAGGTCCTCCGACTCCAAATGCACAACAGGAGACGTGAGGGTCAATTAACCCGTGACCGGACGACTGAGTTTCGTTGGTCGCGCAGTAAGTCTTCCAGTCTCAGCATGCGGAAATACGGTGTGAACTAACAAAGCAGCACCCATGAATCGCGAAAATCACAAGGCTGCTTCCTTCCGAGAGCATGGCAAGTTGTTGCGGGGTCGCGGCGTCTTGCTACTGCGCACAATGGCGGCGTTTGTGTGGCTGCTCTCCGCCGGGTCAAGCGCCTTCGGGCAACAAAAGCCGAGTGAATATCAGGTCGAAGCTGCCTACCTCTATAACTTCGGCCGATTCGTCGAATGGCCTGCAAAAGGCAGGACCGCCCAGACCAGTTCCTTTACCATCTGCGTCCTCGGCAAGGATCCATTTGGACAAGCTCTGGATGCGACTCTTGCAGGCGAAACGATAGGAAACCAGAGAGTGGCGGCGCGGCGAATCTCGAGTCCGCAGATGTCGGCCGACTGCCAAATCCTCTTCATAAGCTCATCGGAGGCTAACCGGCTCAACAAAATCATCGCGGCATTAGACAAAACCGCCGTCCTGACCGTCAGTGACATCCCGCAGTTCTCGCAGCGTCGCGGCATGATCCAGTTCGTCTTGGAGGAGAATCGAATCCGCTTCGAGGTTAACCTGACAGCAAGCCAGCGAGCGGGCCTGACGCTGAGCTCCGAGCTCCTCAAGGTGGCAACCGTCGTCAGAAAGAATCCTCAGCCTGGAGATTGACACACCATGCCCAGAAACCAGCAATATTCGATCTCCAAGAAGCTCACCTTGATGAACATGCTGGTCAGTGCTGTGGCCTTGCTTCTAGCTTGTGGTGGCTTTTGCGCCTATGACTGGTACAGCTTCCGCATGGCCCTCGTGCGCAATGTCGCCATGCAAGCCCAAATCATTGGAGACAATACCGTCGCTGCACTGCTGTTCAACGATCCGCACTCCGCGGAGAAGACGTTATCAGCGTTGCGCGCCAACCCCAACCTTATGTATGCCCAGATTTACACGCGCGACGGCCAGCCTTTCGCAGGATACTGGCATGATCGCGCGGGCGAGACCAGGGCCCTGCCCATTATTCCTGCCGGCCAGACCCAGAGCCACTGGTTCAAAGACGGGCATCTAGGGATGGCGCGCTCCATCATTTTCCAGGGCAAACCAGCGGGAACCGTGTATATCCGCTCCGACTTAGGAGCGATGAACGACAGGCTGAGGAGCTACGCTCTAATCGTCCTTGCCGTACTGTTCGTCTCCCTTCTGGTCGCCCTGGCTGTCGGCCTTGCGATCAACAGTTTCATGGGCTCACTCTATTCCAAGCTGGAAACCGGCAATCGTTTCATGGAGCTTTCAGTCGACTTGTTTTGCGTCGCTGGGCTCGATGGATTCTTCAAGAACTTGAACCCCTCCTTCGAGAAGACACTGGGCTTCACCACGAAAGAACTTATGGCGAAGCCCTATATGGAGTTCATACATCCGGACGATCGCCCGGCTACTGTCGTAGAAAAGGACCAGCTGCAAGAGGGTAAGGTCACTTTTGCATTTGAAAACCGTTATGTATGCAAAGACGGCTCTTATAAGTGGCTATTGTGGAATGCTGTCACTGTGTCCGAGCAAGAAGCGATCTATGCCGTGGCGCGCGACATTACCGAGCGCAAGCAGGCCGAAGAGTTGCTTCGGGAGAGCGAAGGGCGGCACCGCAAATTGTTTGACAACAATCCACATCCGACCTGGGTCTTTGACCGGGAGACGCTGCGTTTTCTTGCGGTAAACGCCGCCGCAGTGCGCAAGTACGGCTATTCCAGGGACGAATTCCTGACCATGACCCTCAAAGACATTCGCCCGCCCGAGGATGTTCCCGCCCTGCTCGAAACTGTGAGAGCCCCCGGAGACGGAAATGAGAGCAGCGGTGCCTGGCGGCATCGACTAAAGAACGGAACTGTCATCCTTACGGAGAACACCTCTTACGCTCTAACCTTTCTGGGCCGGGCCGCGCGCGCTGTGGTTGCGGTCGACGTTACGCAGAGAAAGCTGGACGAGGCAGAAAAGCGCGAATTCATGGATAGCTTGGCTGCTACGAATCAAGAGCTCGGGCTTCGCAACCGAGAGGTGGAGCGCGCTACCCAGATGAAGAGCAAGTTTCTCGCCAGCATGAGCCATGAACTGCGCACCCCGCTGAATGCGATCGTGGGTTTCTCGGACCTTCTGGCGGAAGAAACGTCGGGTGCACTCAACACTAAGCAGAAGCGATTCGTGGATCACATCAAACAAGGCTCAGCTCACCTGCTGCAGTTGATCAATGACATTCTGGACCTCTCCAAGATCGAGTCGGGACAACTGGAGCTGCACAGCGAAGAGTTTTTCGTGAAGGACGCCCTGCCGGAAGTACTCTCCACCATTGATCCTCTAGCAATGGCTAAGAATATCCGGGTAGAGCAGAAACTGGCGAGCAAATCTCTGGTGAAAGCCGATCGGGTGCGCTTTAAACAGATCCTGTACAACCTGCTTAGCAACGCGGTCAAATTCACCCCCGCAGGCGGCCAGATCAGCATCGAATGCGTAGACGATTGGGACTTCGTCCGCGTGTCGGTAGCGGACACCGGGATCGGCATCCGGCCTGAAGATCAAAAGGTGGTCTTCGAAGAGTTCCGGCAAGTCGAGGGCAATGCTGGCGACACTCAGCAGGGCACAGGATTGGGGCTGGCCATTACGAAACGGCTGGTGGAGCAGCAAGGAGGCCGGATTGAGTTGGAAAGCGAATTGGGAAAAGGCAGCCGGTTCAGTTTTACTCTTATTGCCGTGCAGCCGACATTGGAGGTCCGCCGGGTTGAAGAACCGGCAAAAGCCTCGGTCGTCACGCGCTCAGGCCGTCTCATCCCGCTGGTGCTGATCGTGGATGACGAAGTCCCGGCCCGTGAGCTTCTGGCGAGCTACCTCGAGCCAGAATGCCGGGTGGCGATGGCCGAGTCCGGCGCCGAAGCTCTTAAAGAAGCTCAACGATTGCGGCCCGACGCCATCACCCTGGATGTGATGATGCCCGGCAGCAATGGCTTCGAGACCCTGGTAGCGTTGCGGAAGACCCCTGAGACAGCTAACATCCCCGTCATCATCCTCTCGATTGTGGATCAGAAGCAGTTAGGTTTCGCCTTGGGGGCAGCTGATTATCTTATTAAACCCGTTCGCAAACCAATGCTGCTGCAAACGATTCGCAGGCATGTGCCGTCGCCGGCAGACGAGGATTCGTCCATCCTGCTGGTGGACGACGACCCCAGAGCTTTGGAACTGCTACAGGAGGCCTTGCGCTCCGCCGGATACGAGACTCAAGGCGTGCGCAGCGGGACCCGCGCCTTGGAGGTGCTCGCTAACAAAGTTGTGGGCGCGATCCTGCTCGATCTGCTGATGCCGGGCATGGACGGCTTTCAAGTCATTCGCCATGTCCGGCAGGAACCGGCCTTAAAGGAACTACCCATTCTCGTCATGACAGCCAAGCACCTGAGCCCGGATGAGATTGCCGTTCTCAGGCGGGAAACACAGGGGCTCCTACAAAAAGACGGATCCTGGAAACAGCAGCTCATTGCCGAGGTTGACAGAGTAATCCGAGGCCACAAGCGGGCCAAGTCTGCGGGGCAGTCATGATCAAAGTCCTCGTTGCCGAAGACAATGCCGTTAACCGCGAACTTCTCCGCGAGTTGCTGGAAGCGCGCGGATACACAGTACTTGAAGCATGCGACGGTCAAGAGGCGCTTCACATGATTGAACAAGCCCAACCAGAATTGCTGCTGTTGGATATCGGCATGCCCGTGCTGGACGGATTTGCGGTGATACGCAGAATCCGCGGGAATCCTCGCCTGGCGCTACTGCCAGTAGTGGCGGTTACGGCCTATGCCATGCAAGGTGATCGGGAAAAAATCCTTAATTCAGGGTTTGATGGTTATTTGTCGAAACCGCTCAACCCATCCTCCCTCACCGAGGAACTTGATCGCCTCCTCACTAAGGGTAGTCAGCCAACAAACTCAGATCAGGCCCGTAAGGGTCAACCTGGGGGGAAAGGCCGCGCTGCAGGCGCACGTGGCAGCGGCACCTAATCAATCGACCGACCGCGTCGGGCCTCGACCCTAGCATTCCATGTTTTCCACCTCGGTTATAAATTGGCGAATCGACTGCTGACTTTGCGCACTTACATTCGTGAATTGGATCCCTTGCCGCTTCTCCTTTCCCCACACGACGATACCAGCGACGTCAATGGTCACACCAGAAATTGGTAGTTGAAATGACAATCGGACAACATCTTTGAGCTTCAAGTCATCCACTTCCACCTGCATTCCTCCTTGACTGAGATTCCAACTTACCCCGCGGAGTGTTCGGGATCCCACCGTGCATGCGACACCAGCTTGGATTGGGGTACGTGTATACTTACGTCGATTCTCGATCATGCCGCCACTCACAGTCCGAAACAGGACGCTAAGCTTTTGCCTGTCCACAGGCTTCTGTAGAAAAAAGGTCACTCCGATCGCAAACGCATCTTGCATGGCTTGTCGGTCATCGCGTCCGGTCACGATGATGATGGGAGTGGATTTGTTCCATGTCGACTTGCGGATGAGTCGTGCAAGGTCAAAGCCATTCAGATTGGGCATTTCCAAGTCCAGGAAGATTCCATCGAACTTCTCCTGATTCACCACTGCGGCCGCTTTTTCGCTATCGCTGATAGGGCGAACCTCGGCCTTTAGAGACATGAAGACCTCCGTCATCAGTTCCAAGCTTGGGATGTTATCCTCTACGACAAGCAGCTTCAGCGGTTGCATACATCTGTCCTCTCTTTCGCGACCGTTTTCGCGACCGTTCCCTATACTACGAGTTCGCTGATCGCTTCTGTTCTAGGCCCAACGACCAGTTTTAGTAGTTCCTGCCCGGAAGGCCGACCGGGCTCTCGAATCATTTCCTGTGCCGTCAGGCGTCTTGCGGCCGCATCCCAACTTGCCTTACGAATCGGGAACACTGCCTCTTGAATCTTCCTCTGCTCGGCAAGATACGATTCTATAGGTTTGGAGGCACGCATGGGTTACGGCTCCTCTTGCCGGACGGGTGTCAGGAATAGACGACCCCGAAGAGAATTATTGCAAGCGATCGTTTGGCTTGAAGTGAAAGACATGTCGGTGGTTCCTCCAAATCACTGAGCGCATAATTCGGCAGATAATTTCTTAGTGACCTTGGGGGTTCTTGGAGAAAATTACGGTTTGACGCGGCCCGTTGGTTTTGCTTGACTCGGGGTAAGAGGGGTGGCACGCTTGGCAGGCGTTTTGAGGCACACGGCCCCACCGCCGCCGGAGTTGATTTCCGAGACATGCCCGGCTTTCAACAACTATCCGAATGCACTGTTCAAAATTGACACTTTTCTTCTTCGGATTGCGTCATTATCAACAACCGGGAAGGCCCAGAAACATACTCTCAAACAGATACAGGCCATCCCTTGTCCGACTTTTGGCGCGGGGCTGGGCGAGAAGTGTGAACTTAGGGCGGAACAGCCTCGCAAAACTCCGCGTCGTGACCGACGCTTAATTGCCCAGAATTGAGTCTTCGCGCCTAAGCTGCGGCTGAGCTGGTTGCGTTTCGAAGCACCGCACGGCGTGCATGAGCTGCAAATCCACCTCGTCCGCGATGACCACTATGTCCAAAAGCAGTTGGTCTTGATCGAGTTCGCCCTGATGACGATGTAATGTTTGGAATGTGACCACTTGGAATAACCTTGACTCCTCGACCAGCATGGCGGGAGAGTAACCTTGGTTTCGCCGCCTGTTCCCGTGTTCAGTAGCGGCGGTGGACTTGGGTAGATGGGCATCCTCGGCAAGGCGGAGGCGGCAAGCGAGGTCACGGAACAGCTTGGGCAAGTGGGACGCGCGGTCCTCATCGTTGAGCGGAATGTGGGCGGGTACTGAAAGAAGATTCACCCGCCTCAGCCATTCTTTGATCGTAGACTCGAGTTCTCGCTCCAGTATGGTCGCCACGCTCTTTGGCTTCTTAGTCATCCTGCCTCGCGTGATCCAATTCGGTCATGACACACCCCCACCACAGAATCGCTCAGTCGAGATTCAGGCGATGTTCAAAACAGACCACAATCATTATTCCCGCCGCGATCAGCTATCGAAGATGAGTCCGGTACGCACCATGGGCCGCCCTTAAGTGCCTCCTTTGGGCGGTCACAAGCAGAATAGGACTCAAACACTCAAACGGCTGCAAGACTGAGCCAGGGTGGGTCGTTGCCCACCACAGTGTTTTAGCACCTCTAAGGTGAGCTCGCTGGCGAAATGTAACTTGGCTACTTGGCCTAACTAAGGCTAAGCAAGTTTCAACCTGGTGCGAGAAGATTATGAGCGATATTGAACCCGCTATTATCGTTCATTTGCTTAAATGTAAGGTTATCTGGCTAGAGCTGCCTCCTCGTGGCCAAGGGATGCTTTCAGCGCGAGCATGACGCCTGGGAAGTTGAATCAACTTGTCGCTTTCACCCTTAACCGGCAACCGTACGCACTGCGCTTGGTAGACGCTAATCAGGAATTGGATGCGTTTTCCAACTGAGTTTCGCATGACCTTCGAACGCCTTTACTTCATAGTCAGTGGTTTTGCTCGCACGTTAGTGGCGAAACACAGTTCGCAGTTGGGGCCAGAGGCCCAGGAACCGTTGAAACTCATTCAAGATGCTTCGCAGAAAATGGACCTTATGGATAGGGACCTGCTCAACTTGGCCCGTTTGGATCGCCGCGAGGCTGTTTCGAAGATGACGCCATTGAATTCGCTCGCAGAGGACGTTCTCAAGGACCTTAAGTCTGAAATCGATGGACGAAAAATCGATTGGCATATTGGTTCGCTGCCCGCTGTCAATTGCGACCCAGGGTTGCTGCAACAGGCTTTCGCGAACCTTCTGTCCAATGCCGTCAAATATACCCTGCGCCGAGAGCGCGCCGTGATCTACGTTCCCGACAACGGTGCCGGATTCGACTCGAAGCATGTGGGCAAGCTTTTCGGAGCATTCGCTTCACACTGCTGAAGAATTTGAAGGCACCGGAGTCGGGCTGGCGACCGTTCAACGCATTATCTGCAAGCACGGAGGCCGAATTTGGGCCGAGGCAGAGAGTCGAGAAAGGCGCTACTTTTTATTTCACTCTAAGCGGAAAACCATGACCAAAAGGCCGCCGGGTATCCGGTGTGGGGATAGCTCTCGTCCAATTCATTTCGAGATGCAGCTTGCAAACGCATTGGCCACGATTAGCCAAATGGTTGGGGCACTCCAGTGGCTTGATCCGGGGATGAACGAGGTGGGCGCGGCTTCCGAGTTGCTGAAGCCCTACGATGCCCGGCTGATGAAGTGCTATCCCGTCAGCAGCAGGATCAACAGCGTGGCCAAAGACGACGAAGCATGCCGTGGACTCACGCAAACTCAGGCTCGTCTCTTCTTGTAGTGGAAGGGGAGTGCTGACGCAGCCTCTCGATCTTGAAACTTAAATCCTGCACGGTGGTCGATGGGTTCAGGCGCTAGTGTAGTGTCCAACAAATAACTGGACAGACAACCCAATGTAGTCGTATGCTGGGGCATGGCTTCTCGTTGCGAACTTTCTCCTTCCGAGCAGGATCAGATTCAGCATTGGGTGGCCGCCCACGGCACGCCTCAGCAGGCGGCGCTACGGTGCCGCATCGTGCTGGCCGCGGCCGCTGGGGAATCCGATGTGGCCATTGCAGAGCAGTTCTCGGTGAACCGCAAAACCGTCATTTTGTGGCGTACCCGCTTTGTCCAACAGCGCTTGGATGGATTGTGGGAGATCGCTCCCGGACGCGGTCGCAAGCCCACCTTCGGCATCGACAAAATCGCCGCCATTGTGGACGCCACCTTGCAAACTAAACCGGAAGGCATGACTCATTGGAGTTGCCGGACCATGGCTCAAAGTCAGGGAGTCAGTAAGTCCACCATCAGCAATATCTGGCAGGCCCATAATCTCAAGCCCCATCGCGTGAAGACCTTCAAACTATCGCGCGACCCCAAGTTCCTAGAGAAAATGACCGACGTGATCGGGCTGTACTTGAATCCGCCGCAAGAAGCGATCGTGCTCTGCATGGACGAGAAAAGCCAGATCCAGGCGCTGGATCGGACCCAACCCGGCTTGCCCATTAAAAAGGGGCGTTGTGGGACGATGACCCACGACTACAAGCGCAACGGCATCACCACCCTGTTCGCCGCTCTGGAGACGTTGCAAGGGAAGGTGGTCGGTCAATGCCAGCAACGGCATCGGCATCAGGAGTTCCTCAAGTTCCTGCGCACCCTCGACCAGGAGTTCCCCGGTAAGGTTCCCCTCCATCTCGTCATGGATAATTACGGCACCCATAAGCATGCGAACGTGCGAGCTTGGTTGCAACGCCATCCCCGCTTCGTGCTCCACTTTGTCCCGACCAGCTCCAGTTGGCTGAACTTGGTCGAGCGCTGGTTTGGCGAGCTGGACAACAAAGCCATCCGTCGCGGGGTCTTTCTTAGCGTAGAGAATCTGGAGGCTTCCATCAACGCGTTCCTGGCCTCTTGGAACAAGAATCCGAAGCCCTTTGTCTGGACTGCAACCGTCGAATCAATCACGGAGAAACTTTCCCGTTGTCGACGAACCCTGGAAAAGATCCTGCCCGGCTGCACCAGTCCACGCATGCGAAAACGGAAAAAATAGCTGTCCATCTATTTCGCAGACAGTACACTAGGAGCAAACTTCCCAATGGCGCTGGATGAGCCCGATCACAGGCTGTTCATCGCCCGCCCCACACCGCCTCGCTTGGCGGTGTTTGATACAGACTCCGGTCACCTCCGAGCTGCTCTCCCATGTGTGCAGGATTCGGATGACCTCTGTTTTGACTCCGAACGTCGACGCATCTAGGTCGCGGGAGGCGAGGACTATGGCAGCGTGTTCCAGCAGAAGGACTCCGACCACTACCAGCTTCGAGCCAAGGTTACCTCCTCCTTGGGCTCACGCACCGCGGAGTACTCTGGAAAGCCATGGAGGTAGGGAAGAAGGGTCTGGACCGTCTCTACGTGGCGATTTTCGCTCGCGTCGGACCACCATGAAGGTGCGGGCGACACATTCGGTCGGGGAAGACCCCGACGTGCTCGCCTCCAGCCGTTGATTCCGGCTTGAAACGGTTGTGCGTATCTGCTGCATCTGGGAACGTCACTATCTTTCGCGAGCAGGGCAAAGGTTGGTGAGCTAGGCTGGTCTGTCCACAGCCCATACTCACCCAGTTTGCGTTGACCCGGATACGCATCTGGTCTACTTTCCCCCGCACGACATTGACGGACACCCCGTCCTTCGGATCATGGAACCCACCCCCACTGATCTCGCTCATCGAGCGCCGTCATTCAGCTAGCCTTCAGTTTCAGATGGGATAATTGCAACTGCTGTAGTCAAGGAATTCGACGACTTGAATCCTTCCGCCCCACGCCGAAACGTAATTCTTAAAGGAGTCCTTGCGCTGCTCGCCGCTTGTGCGCTCGCCTTCATTATTCCGGGGAAAGTGTTTGCGCAGACCACTTCTCTCCGTGGCACGGTCACTGATTTGACCGGGGCCGTCGTACCCAATGCAACTGTCACTATAACGGACGCATCCGGAGTGGCTCAGACTGCACTCTCCGATCGAAAGGGCAATTATGCTTTCTTCCTGCTTGCTCCCGGCAGATACATCCTTCAGGCTTCCGCGCCTGACTTGGCACTCCCAGAGCCTATTCCCTTGACTGTCTCAGGGCGCCCACAAGTCATCAATCTGACCGTGAAGGTGCAGGTTGCAAAGGAGAATATCACCGTCGAAGACCAGTCCGGTCCCACCGTAAGCGCCGAAAACACCAGCAACGCAAGCTCAATTGTTCTTCAGGGGAAAGACCTCGAATCATTGGGCGACAGCCAAGAAGACCTAGCGACGGACTTGCAGGCTCTTGCTGGGCCTTCCGCAGGGCCGAGCGGGGGTGCGCTTTACGTGGACGGATTCAGTGGCGGCAGTCTACCAACGAAGGAGTCGATCCGGGAAGTCAAAATCAACCAAAACCCGTTTTCTCCCGAATACGACAAGCTAGGCTATGGGCGGATAGAAATTGCGACCAAAGCCGGGGCGGACCAATATCACGGGCTTAGTTATTTCAATTTTGGCGACAGCCTATGGAATTCTCGCGATCCCTACACACAGCAAAAAGCACCCTTCCTCCTGCGCGAATACGGCGGAGACGTCGGCGGGCCGCTGAACAAGAAGTTGTCGTTCTTTCTGAACGTGGATGGCGCGGCTATTGATAACGGCGCGAATATTGATACGGTCACGCTTGATCCACAGACACTGGCGATCACCCCTTTCAGCGGCGTTTTCTCAGTGCCGCAGCGACGAATCATTGTCAGCCCCCGTCTAGACTACCAATTGAATACGAATCACCTGCTCTCCTTTCGCTATCGAGTTGAGCAGGCGGACATAACCGATTCCGGCATCGGCAGTCTGAACCTCGTGTCACTGTCAAATCACGTGCATTCTCTCAGCAACACCTTCCAAGCCAGTGAAACTTCTACGCTCGGCAGCAACGCGATCAACCAAATAAGATTCCAGTTTTTCCGCGTCGCCAGTTCGACCTTGCCCAACACCCCCGGCTCCGAGATTCAGGTGCTGGGCGCGTTCAATGGAGGCGGCTCCCAACTTGGTCCGGTGCACGACACCCAGAACAACTACGAATTTCAGAACTACACCACGATCAGTCGCAAGAGTCATACGTTCCATTTCGGAGTCAGGGTGCGAGAAACCGGAGACAGTAACGTTTCACAAGCAAACTTTGGAGGCACGTTTACGTTCGGCGGTCAGATCGGGCCGGAACTGGATGCCAACAATCAGCCTGTTTTGGACAGTTCTGGCAACCCCATTCTCGTTCCTCTTCAATCCATCGAAGTGTATCGCCGCACTTTGTTGTTCCAGAGTTTGGGTGACGCGCCTGCCCAGATTCGAGCGTTGGGCGGAGGAGCGACACAGTTTTCTGCTTACGAAGGAGTTCCGCAGATTTATGCGAATCAGACGGACATCGGGGCATTCTTTGGCGACGAATGGCACCTCACGCCCCATCTGATCGTCAGCCCCGGAGTTCGCTACGAATGGCAAACCAACATCGACGATTTGCGTGATTTTGCGCCGAGGATCGGGCTTGCTTGGCAGCCGCGTGGAAACTCGAAGTTCGTGATAAGGGCTGGGTTTGGGATTTTCTATGACCGCTTCGCACTCGCCAATGTGGTCACGGCTATGCGTTTCAACGGCGCCATTCAGCAGCAATTTGTGGTCAACAAACCCGATTCATTTCCGAATGCCCCCGCCATCACGATTCCATCGGCGCTTCAAGAGATCAGTCCTTCCCTGCGATCACCCTACATTATGCAATCGGCGTTGACTGCCGAGCGGCAGTTGCTACCCCGCACTACGCTTGCGGTCACCTGGGCGAACTCTCATGGCCTGCACCAACTGCAGACTCTGGACGTGAACGCGCCTCTTCCGGGCGCCTTCAATCCATCCGCTCCCGGCAATGGCGTTTTTCCGTTGGGTTTTGACGCGCCCGTGTTTCAAATGGTTTCTGACGGTCTCTACAACCAGAACCAGCTAATCGTTAACGTGAACGCAAAATTGACCTCGAAGTTCTCGTTCTTTTCCACCTACACATTCAACCGGGCACTCAGCAATACCGAT
>Ga0207046_10184_pt1 | contig 17952 bp, 13 predicted proteins | sample Alteio_BWMinCont_66_FD_153303 | JGI IMG/M metagenome (GOLD analysis project Ga0207046, IMG submission 153303) | Enriched cells from forest soil in Barre Woods Harvard Forest LTER site, Petersham, Massachusetts, United States -... | ecosystem: Environmental > Terrestrial > Soil > Temperate forest >...
GTAGGAAATACAGGCCCTTCGAATGAAGATTGGTTATAAAAACTTACGTTACCACCTGTAACCGGGGTTTGAAATTTTAAACAAGCAGCACTCATTCCTTTAATAGATCCAACAAATTGCCAGTAAACTTCCGGGTTATATGGGTTACCAAAATTTAAACAATTGGTAACCGCACTTGCTTCTCCGCCGCTACAAGCAATATTGCGCGAAGCCTCGCTTACTGCAATAGCGCAACCAATTTCAGGGTCAGCATTTACATAGCGACTGTTACAATCAACCGAAAGGGCTAATGCTTTGGTAGTTTCTTTAATGTTTACAATAGCAGCATCACTTGGGTTATTGGTACTTTGATTAACCGTACCAACCATGCTATCGTACTGATTAAACACCCAGCGTTTTGATGCTATGTTTGGATGAGAGATAAGATGATTCATCACCTGTTTATAATCAGTAGGCTCTTTTACAGCTTCAATTTTAAACTTTTTAGATTCTGCATAATAAGCAGGCTCTTTATATTCTCTTTTGTAAACAGGTGCCCCGCCGCCAAGTACAAGCGTTTCAGCAGGTACATCAGCAACTAACTCTTCGTACATATAATATTTTAATCTGCCTCCTTTAGTTACTACACCAATTTGCTCACAGTTTAAATCCCATTTTTCAAATACTTTTTTAATGGCTTCTTCTTTACCTTTTTCAACCACAATTAGCATACGCTCTTGCGATTCTGATAACAAAATCTCGAAAGGCTTCATGCCTTGCTGACGGGTAGGTACTTTGTGTAACCAAACATCCATTCCATGTTCGCCTTTGGCACTCATTTCAGAGGTTGAGCAAGTTATACCCGCAGCACCCATATCTTGCATGCCAATAACAGCACCTGTTTTTATAACTTCTAAAGATGCTTCTAATAATAATTTCTCTTGGAATGGATCACCAACTTGTACTGCAGGTAAATCATCAGCACTATTCTCTGTAATATCAGTACTGGCAAAAGTTGCACCATGTATGCCGTCTTTGCCGGTAGCAGAGCCAACAATAAACACAGGATTACCTGCACCATAAGATGTAGCTGAAACGGTTTCTCCTGCTTTTACAATACCAACACTCATGGCATTTACCAATGGGTTTGTGTTATAGCACTCATCAAAAAATACTTCGCCACCAACGGTTGGTATACCAAATGCATTACCATAATTGCCAATGCCTTTTACTACGCCTTTCATAATCCACTGTGTTTTTGGCGAATTAATATCTCCAAAACGAAGTGAATTTAATTGTGCAATTGGGCGAGCCCCCATAGTAAAAATATCGCGATTTATACCACCCACACCTGTTGCAGCACCCTGGTAGGGCTCAATAGCACTTGGGTGATTATGAGATTCTATTTTAAAAGCGCAACCTAAACCACCTCCAATATCAACCAATCCGGCATTTTCTTCTCCTGCTTTTGCCAGCATATGAGGGCCATCTTTTGGAAGAGTTTTTAACCAGGTAATAGAGTTTTTATATGAACAATGCTCGCTCCACATAACCGAATAAATAGATAACTCAGTAAAGTTTGGGATACGACCTAATATTTCTTTTATTTTTTCAAATTCTTCAGGAAGAAGCCCTAATTTTTTAGCTGTATCTAAAGTTGGTAAGGCTTCTTGTTGTGTGTTTTGCATGAGTTTGATATTTTGCCCGAAAATAAGACATTTTACGGGGATACAAAAGGCAGGTTTTGAACAAAAAATAAAGTTTTATCCTTAATAATTCTCGTAAATTTTCAGAAAAATCTGCTCCATTTTCTTTTTGGTATCAGAGGGTGAGCCATTAAAGTTGTTTATAATAAGGCTAAGGCAAATTTCTTTTCCGCTTTTGGTTTTCATATAGCCTGCATACGAGCGTACACGGGTTATGTAGCCGCTTTTTGCTTTTAAATTATTTTCTAAAGCGGTGCCTTTACCTAAATTTTTTAAAGAGCCGCTAACCCCTGCAACGGGAAGTGAATTTTGAAAAGGTAGTTTGGTAAGGCTATCGCTGCACATCATGTACAGTATTTTGGTAAGATGCTCTGATGTTACTGCATTGCTACGAGATAAACCACTACCATCATTAATAAATAAGCCATTTGTATCAAAACCTTTTGTTTTTAAATGGTTGGTTATAGTTTGAATGCCTTGCCATGTACTACCAAAACCACCTTTTTTTAAAGCCATGGTTCTGAAAATACTTTCGGCATATTGGTTATTGCTATGCAGGTTGGTAAAGAAAATTATTTTTTCGAGTGTTGCAGATTTATAGGTGTAAAGTGTAGTAAGCTGTTTAGTGTATTGCTTTTTAGTATAAGCTGTAACTTTTAAAACGGTTTTATTACTTAACTCAATATTTTGAGTTTCAAATGCTTGTTGTAAATGCTTGGCTAAAAGTTGTTCGGGAAATGGCAGAGACCCTTCAATTGAAAGAGGTTTTGCGCTTACAGGTAAAGTGCCGCTAATTTTTAAATCTGTTCCAAAAGGTGCGCGATACACTATAGCATTGTCTTCTACTCCCCCCGCTTTTACATAATTAGTAATGGTTAAATTATCTATTTGAGGCACAGTTTTACTTATAAACATACTGTCTCCGTTTTTGGCAGCAGGTTTATAAACAATGTAAAATTTATTGTCGTTATAGGATAAACCACTGGGTCCAGCTCCAAAATAGTTACCCATATCGCCCCACACCCAGTTAGTAGGAATGTCTTCTTCAAAGCAACTAACATCCATAACTAGCTGACCGGTAATTTTTTTAACGCCTTTTTCTTTAAGAACTGCCGTCCATTTGTTGGCTACATAAAAAGTATCTTCGGGTTTTCTAAAATATTCTGAGTTAAGTGAGGGGTCTCCACTGCCTTTTATATATAGGTCTCCGTTTATAACACCACTTGCTTTATCAAACGTGCCTGAATACTGCAATAAAGTTTCATATCTAAAATCTTTACCTAATAATTGCAAAGCACTGCCTGTAGTAATAATTTTCATAGTGCTTGCAGGCGTTAAGCTAAACTTGCTGTTGTATTCGCAAACTTGCACATCTGTTTGTGCATCTACCACGCATAAACTTATCGATGCATTTTGTAATTCATTCTCTTTCTTTAAATCGTTAATGAACTCGTTTACTGTTTGTTGCGAAAATGTACGTAAGGCAAGGAAAGATATGCTGAATAAAAAGTATAATTTAATTTTCATGGTCTTGTATCAGTGATTAAATTTACCACATTATATTGTAGGAAAGATTCATATGGAAATAAAAGCTAACAATCCCTCGTTAAAATCATGGATAGACGTAAAACCTGATTCGGATTTTTCTATTCAAAACCTACCATTTGGAGTTTACTCAGATAAACAAGTTACACATCATGCATGTATAGCTATAGGCGAACAGTTAATGGATTTGCACGTGGCACATCATTTACATTATTTTAAAGGGCTAAGTTTACCTGAAAATATTTTTGCCAACCAGCATTTAAATGATTTTATTTCTTTAGGCAAAGAGGTTACTCGTAAATTAAGAGATAAAGTTTCTGAGCTTTTAAGCACTGGTAGCACAGAGTTACAAAACTCACCTAATAAAGACCAAATATTAAAAAAACAAAGTAGTGTGCAAATGCTAATGCCTGTTCACATTGGAGATTATACCGACTTTTATTCGAGCATAGACCATGCTACCAATGTGGGTAAAATGTTTCGTGACCCAGAAAATGCTTTGTTACCAAATTGGAAACATTTACCTGTAGGTTATCATGGTAGAGCTTCATCTATCTGTGTTTCGGGACACAGTTTTCATCGCCCTAAAGGGCAAATGAAACCGACTGATGCGCCCCCTGTTTTTGGACCTTGTAAATTATTAGATTTTGAATTAGAGACTGCTTTTATTATTGGCAAACAAACACAAATGGGTGAAAACATTTCTACTGAAAAAGCTGATGATTATATTTTTGGGATGGTGTTATTTAACGATTGGTCGGCCCGCGATATACAAACTTGGGAGTATGTGCCACTAGGGCCTTTTTTAGCTAAGAATTTTGCATCGACCATGTCACCATGGATAGTTACACTAGATGCTTTAGAGCCTTTTAGAGTAGAAGGTTATAAGCAAGAACCTAAAGTGCTGCCATATTTAGAATATACAGGAAACAAAAATATAGACATAAACTTAGAAGTTTTAATTCAGCCTGAAAATGTGGAAGCTATTACTGTTTCTCAAAGTAATTATAAATATATGTACTGGACAGCCGAGCAACAATTGGCACACCACACTATAAATGGTTGCAATGTTAATGTGGGTGATATGATGGCTTCGGGCACCATTAGTGGGCCAGATAAACATCAGTTTGGCTCTATGTTAGAGCTTACCTGGCGCGGTACAAATCCTATAAAAATGAAGGATGGCAGCGAGCGTAAATTTATTAACGATAATGATAGCGTTATCATAAAAGGCTACTGCCAAAAAAATAATGTACGTGTTGGTTTTGGCGAGTGTAAAGCAAAATTATTACCGACTATTTAAAAATAAAAAATTGAAATAAATAAATTATGGATTTATTAAAACACCTTAACTGGCGCTATGCTGCCAAACGCATGAATGGCAAAAAAGTTGACCAGCATAAAATAGATACTATTTTAGAAGCAACTCGTTTATCGGCATCTTCAATGGGTTTACAACCTTATAATATTATTGTTATTAAAGATGAAGCTCTGTTAAAGAAAATACATGAAAATGCTTGTAAACAGCCTCAAATTGTTGAGTGTTCTCATTTGTTAGTTTTTGCAGCATGGAGTACTATGACCGAGAAACATTTTGATGATTTTATAGCTGATATTACTACACAACGTGGTGTTACAGTAGAATCATTAGCTGCATTTAAGGCCAATTATATGAACGGGATTATGACTCGTTCGGTTGAGCAAAATTTTAATTGGGCTGCTCGTCAAACATACATTGCTTTAGGCTCGGCTTTAGTTGCTGCTGCTATTGAAGAAGTAGATAGCACACCTATGGAAGGTTTTAACGCCCCTGCTTTAGATGAATTATTAAAACTTAAAGAAAGAGGTTTGCAAAGTGTATCCTTATTGCCATTAGGTTATAGAGATGAAGCCAATGATTATTTAGTAAAGGCTAAAAAGGTTCGCAGAGCTAAAGAACATCTTTTTATAGAAATGACAGATAAGTCACTTAATTAGTAATTTATTTAAGCCAGTACTTTTTTAATTACCCTTAGGTGATGCGAGTATTTTTTAGTGTCTACATTAAAAATACCGTAGTGGTCTATTTTATCTATACGCACTTTACCTGAAGCATGGATTATTTTACCTTCATCCAAAATAATTCCTACATGAATTATTTTGCCCTCTTCGTTATCAAAAAAGGCTAAATCGCCTGCTTGTGCTTCCTCTACAAAAGATAAGGGAGTGCCTAAAAGTGCTTGCTGAGAGGCATCACGTGGTAATTTAAACCCGTTTAGTTTAAAGGCAATTTGTGTAAAGCCAGAGCAATCTATTCCAAAAAAACTTCTGCCACCCCATAAGTAAGGACTGTTTAAATAATTAAACCCCGTAGAAACAATTTTGGCTCGCGTTATTTTTTTTTCATCAGGTAAAATATACTCACCCGAAAAATCATAGGTGTAATTTTCTATCTGAATAGAATTTTTGTTCAAAAAAGGAAGTGTACTTCCGGCAACAATAGGAAAAAAACTAGTCGTACTTTTATCTTGAATAAGCTGCATGGGTTCAGCGCACATTGGCTCTAGCTGACTTTCTAGTTTTTTAAATGTTTCTTCTTTTATGGGCAAGTACTGCTTATTACTTATCCAACAATCATATTTATCGTAAGCAGTAAGTATATGTAACCATTCTTCAGTTTCTTCAACAATGGTAAAATGTTCGCCAAATAAAAGTTGCGTAACCATTTCGCTGCGATGAGCAGCTTCGTTTCGGCAAGGCACTATACTTTGGTTACAAATTCCGAACATATAATTGATTTGAAAATTAAGAGTAATAGGTTGTAAATCTCTTACTCTTAACTAATAATTTTATAGTTTCTCAATAACTAAAGCGCTTCCGCCACCACCGCCATTGCAAATACCGGCAGCACCATAACGTGCATTTTGTTGTTTCAACACATTAAGTAAAGTAACTACAATACGTGCGCCAGAGCATCCTAATGGATGTCCAATAGCTACTGCACCACCATTGATGTTTACTTTAGTGGGGTCTAATTTCATTAACTGATTATTAGCAATAGATACTACAGAGAATGCTTCGTTTATTTCAAAATACTCAATGTCGCTCATTTTTAAACCTGCTTTTTGTACCGCAGCCGGTATAGCTTTAGATGGGGTAGTAGTAAACCACTCAGGTGCTTGTTCAGCATCAGCATATCCAATAATTTTTGCAAGTGGCTTTAAGCCTAATTTTTCTGCTTTTTCTTTGCTCATTAAAATTAAAGCAGCAGCTCCATCATTTAATGTTGATGCATTAGCCGCAGTAACTGTACCTGCTTTATCAAACACAGGTTTTAATTGTGGTATTTTTTCGAAGTTTACTTGTTTGTATTCTTCATCTTCACTTACAACAACATCTCCTTTTTTAGTGCTTATAGTAACAGGTACAACTTCTTCGGTAAAATTACCTGCTTTCCATGCTTTAGCTGCACGTGTGTATGATTCAATTGCGTAAGCATCTTGTGCTTCTCTTGTAATGTTATATTCTTTAGCGCAAAGCTCAGCTGAATTACCCATGTGGTTTTGATGATAAACATCTGTTAAACCATCTTTTACTACACCATCAATAACAGTTCCGTTACCTAAACGGTATCCGGTGCGCGCTTGGTCTAAATAATATGGTGTAGCACTCATGTTTTCCATGCCACCTGCTACTACAACTTCAGTATCGCCTAACATAATGTTTTGAGTGCCTATAACGATAGATTTTAAACCCGATGCACAAACTTTATTTATGGTAGTACATTGTGTTTCGTTTGGTAAACCTGCAAATTTGGCGGCTTGGCGGGCAGGTGCCTGACCTAAATTACCTTGCAATACACAGCCCATATAAGCTTGTTGTACTTCGCCCGGGCTCAATTTTATCTTATCTAAAGCGCCTTTTATAGCTGCTGCGCCTAGTTTAGTAGCTGATACACTTGATAACGCACCGTTAAACGAACCTATTGGGGTTCTTACGGCTGATACGATATATACTTCTTTCATGATTTTATTTTTAATTGCGGCTGCCAAATTAACCATTTGGGTTAATTAACAAAACAAATTTAGACTAACAAGTTATAAGCAATTATTAAGCCAAAAAGCCTGTAGTTACAATGACTTAACGTACCCAGGTTTGGAAAGTAAACGGGTATTTGTTTTTTTCGTCGGTAGGTACATTTTCCTGACTAGTTAATTTCCAATCCGCTGTTAATGTTGGAAAAAAGGCATCACCTTCAAAATTATGGTGTATGCGGGTTAAGTAAATTTTATGGCAAGTTGTAATTGTTTGCTTGTATATTTCTGCACCACCAATAATAAATACTTCTTCGTTGGCATGATGTTGTTTTACATATTGCATAGCGGCTTCTATAGAAGCAACAACAATAGCTCCGGGTGCTTTATAATCTGTTTGGCGGGTGATTACAATGTTTGTTCTTTCAGGTAACGGTCTGAATTTTTCAGGAATTGATTCGTAATTTTTTCTTCCGGTAATTATAACATGCCCCTTGGTTTTTTCTTTAAAAAACTTCATATCGGCTGGTAAGCTCCAAATAAGTGTATTGTCTTTGCCAATTACATTATTTTCGGCAACAGCAACTATAATAGATAAAATCATAAAACAAAAACGTTATTTCAGTACTACAATTCGTTGGGTATAAATTTTAACCCCTTCAGCAAAAACGTTTACAAAATAAATGCCTTCGCTTAAACCTGTTAACTGAATTTCTTTTTCACCAACATTTATGTCGTTATGCAGTACAAGTTCTCCAATACTATTATACACATCTGCGCTAACTTGTTTTAAAGCATCAGCAACTTTAATAGTAAAATTACCATTGTTAGGGTTTGGGTAAACGGTTACCTGATAATTGCTACCTGCTAATTGATTAATGCCGGCTGAGCCAGCTAACACAATAACACCATCGCTATTAATAGAATCGCAAACCAAACCTGCACCATCAACAGCTTTTATACTAAAGTAGTAATGCTGACCAATGGTTAAACTTAAACCTGTTTTTGTTACAGATGCACCACTATTATTTGTCCATGCAACAGTATTTTGCGCTCCTGGTGTAGTGCCAATTGCATATAAATAATTTGCAATGCCCGAGTTAGGGTCATTTGCGGCTGCCCAATTAGCAGATAATTGCGTGGTGGTGTAAACTGTATCAACATCTATACTTATTCCATCATTAACAGATATTGAAGCATTTGGTTTAGTCCAATCAACATTTAAAGTTTTTGTTGCTACGCTTGAAAGATTGTAAGAAGAATCTTTTACCAAAGCACTAATACTTGCCGCATAATTTGCAGGTGCTGTGTTTTGATACTGAATATCATTTGTAGCTCCGGCACCAACGGTAACATTGGTTGTTGATGTTCTGCTACGATAAACTTTAAAATTATCTACAGCGTAATCGCAATTGCCACTACGGAATGAAACATAAGCTCCGCTGTTTATTGGTGTTGCATCGGTATATGAGCCAATGTATTTATTGTTTATCCAAATGGCAATTTCGCCGGTTATTCTATCATAAGTAACCACATTATTATACCATATACCTGCATTAATTGTTTGCGGAATTGATTTTACAAGCGCAAAAACATTGTTAGTTGTTTTATAAATTTCAACCACGCTTTGGTCAACTCGGTACCAAACAAAATAATTGTTTCCTCGGTTGGTAGAATCGGGCATATCGCAAAAGAAATGTAAACCTGCACGACGATTAGCGCCTGTTCCTGTTATATTTGCCTGCCAACTATATACATAACGGTTACTTAGCATTTGCGTTAAAGGAGCATATAAATTGGTGTTGCTATTTGTTTGATCGGTTTGTTCTAAATGTTGTGAAGTAATTGTCCACGTACCAACTTTTTGTGTCCAATCTGAATTTATAGTCGCGTCAAAATTATCAGTAAAAAAACCATTGCTATGGTTTGAACGCCATTCTGTTCCGTTATTAGCAGATACATTATAGAATTTCTTTTCAACCCCTGAACCACCCACGTTATCAGCATCAGTATAAGTTGCTGTAAATGTTTGCGTGATCCATCCGGCAGGAACGGTTATAGAAGTAGTTGGCGCGGTTGTATCGGGCGGAGTGCTTATACATTGCCATATAGCCGTAAAGCCCGGAGTTACAGTTGCTCCATCAGATTTAAAGCGAACGGTTAATGCATTCCCAGTTGATGTAACAACAGATGGAGTAACTGTTCCTGTATATCGACCTAATAATGGAGCGGTGATAGATGAACCATCATACAACCAAAGAGAATCAAAACCTGCTTCTGTATTAAATTGCGTAAAAGTTAGTTTTACATGGCTTGCTCCGGTTTGGGTTATAGTGAAATTGTAACTTTCATTGCTGTAGTAATTTCTGTTAGGGCCGCCCATGTCATAAATAGTATCGCTACAAGGTGTAGTGGCACAGTTAGATATTTTGTTTTGTATTTCATTCCAAAAATCCAAGTAACCATCATCGTAACCAAGTGCCCAAATACCCATACCGCCAATGTTACGTTCGTTTATAACATCTAATTTATGTCCTAAGCTGCGTGCATCATCAATCCAACATTGGTACCAAACTCCGGCACTTTGATAAATGTAAGCAGGGTTAAAACTGTTTACATCCCAATTATAATTTGCGGCAGAATAATTGCCCGATGTATTTGCTTTTGCAGTAGAAAATAACACTGTATTACTTGATGCCCCTGTTGTACTTGACGGAATGACATTACTATTGGTGCTCCAATCTCTACCATAATAGGGTAGACCTAAAAGTAATTTACTATTAGGAACACCCGCATGTAAATAATAATCAATTGAACTTACGCAGGTGTAATTATAACCCGTTTGAAAATTATACAAAGGCGATTCTGGACCTGCGGTTGTGCTTCCACCATAATAATAATCGTAGCCCATAATAATAAATAAATCTACAGAAGGTGTAAGGTTGGGTATATCAAACACAGCATTCCAGTCCACAGAATAAAGTGCAATGCTAACTTCATAATTTGGATTAACCGATTTTATTTGAGTAGATAAATTTTGTACAAAAGCAGTAAACTGTGCTTTGTTTGATGCGCCCATGCCTTCAAAATCTAAATTAACACCTTTTGCTCCGCGTGCTGCTAAAAGGGCTTTGGTGCTATCAATAAAAGTTTGTTGAGCCGTAGTACTGCCAAAAAAGGTTGAAAAACCACTAAATAAGGAAGCGCAAAAATGTATGTTGCTTCCGTTGGCTTTAGCTGTAGTTACAGCAGCACTCGTTCTCCACACAAAAGAAGTATTTGAGTTTTGCCCCGTGCTTGAATTTATTTCGTAATCAAAATAGCAAAAATCGCTAAGTAAATTCCATTTGTAATTTGTATAGGTTGTGCCTTGCCAATATGGATGCCAACCAAATACGCGTTTATTTAAGGTGCAGGTACTGCTTGTTTGTGGCAATTGTTTTCTTTCTGCTGGTAATAAGTGATCGCCTGTTTGGCGTAGAGCATCCCATTGTTCATCGGTAGTATAATGATACTTTGAGAAAAACTGCTTTTGCTCTTGCATAGATGATGATTGACCATATCCACAAACTGAAACAATTGTAACTGCAAAAAACGAGAGTAGTGTTTTATTCATCTTCCTTCAAACCTTAGAATATCAAAAATAAGAAAAATTAACAAGATTTACTTGTTAATTTATGAATAGATAATAGTGTTTACTCCAGTTTTAAATCGTGACCTAATTTTTCTTTTTTTGTTTTTAGGTACAAGCTGTTGTGCATGTTGCTTTTAATTTCTAAAGCTACATTATCAACTATTTCTAAACCATAGCCAATTAATCCGGCACGTTTTTTAGGATTGTTAGTCATTAATCGTAATTTACTTACACCTAAATCTCGTAGTATTTGTGCGCCAACACCATAATCGCGCTCATCAGGCTGAAAGCCTAATTCTGCATTTGCTTCGACAGTATCTCTGCCTTGTTCTTGTAATTTGTATGCTTTTAATTTATTTAATAAACCAATACCACGCCCTTCTTGATTCATGTAAACTAAAACACCCTTGCCTTCTTTTTCAATCATCTCAAGTGCCTTGTGTAATTGTGGCCCGCAATCGCAACGACAAGAACCAAAAATATCGCCCGTAACACAAGATGAATGTACGCGTGTTAAAATAGGTTCGTCTTTTTTCCAAGTACCTTTGTATATAGCTAAATGCTCTTGCCCTGTTGTAACCTGTTTATAAGCAGCCATTTTAAATGTACCCCATTGCGTAGGCAATTCAACTTCAACCTCTTTTTCAATAATGCTCTCTTTTTGTAAACGGAAAGCAATTAAATCTTTAATGCTTATAATTTTAAGATTGAACTTTTCTCTAACCTTTACCAAATCAGATAAACGAGCCATAGTGCCATCTTCGTTCATAATTTCAACCAATACGCCACAGGGTTCAAATCCTGCCAGCTCAGCTAAATCTACAGTTGCTTCGGTATGACCAATACGGCGTAACACACCACCTTTTTTTGCTTTTAAAGGGAAAATATGGCCCGGTTTTCCAAACTCTTCGGGCTTTATATTCGGATCAATTAATGCTTGCACTGTTTTTGCTCTATCTGATGCTGAAATACCGGTAGTACAACCATGTCCTAACAAATCTATAGAAACAGTAAAAGGAGTTTCGTGTAACGATGAGTTACTGCTAACCATCATTTCTAAATTTAATTTATGAGCAAGCTCTCCGCTGATAGGAGCGCATATCAGACCTCTGCCGTGGGTGGCCATAAAGTTTATAATTTCGGGAGTAACATTACGCGCGGCAGTAATAAAATCGCCTTCGTTTTCACGGTCTTCATCATCAACCACAATAACCAATTTACCGGCTTTTATATCGGCAATGGCAGCTTCAATTGTATCTAATTTAATTTCCATCCTGCAAAGGTACAAAAACCTTGTTTTATCATAGAATTAAAGTAGTAAATGATTTTATGAGATTAATCAACCAAAAATCCAATAAAAAAGCCCTTGTTCATGAAAACCAGGGCTTTTTTTAAGGTTATAAAGACTTATTTTACTTCAAGACCCATATTATAGAATATAAAAGAATAAACATCAGTTAACTCTTCTATAGTTTTAGATAAAGGCTTACCGGCACCATGCCCGGCTTGTTTTTCGATATACAACAAAGCAGGACTTGATTTATCGGCAGCAGCCTGTAAACGTGCACCAAATTTAAATGAGTGTGCTGGTACAACCCTGTCATCATGATCTCCTGTAGTTATTAAAGTAGCCGGATACTTCACACCATCTTTAATATTATGAAAAGGCGAGTAAGCGTGAATGTATTTGGTAAACTTAGCATCATCAGGATTTCCGTAATCATCTATCCAGCCAAAACCAACAGTAAATTTGTGGAAACGCATCATATCCATTACACCAACCATTGGTATAGCAACTCTAAACAAATCTGGGCGTTGAGTCATACAAGCACCAACTAATAAACCTCCGTTAGATCCACCTTGTATGGCTAAATAATCAGAAGAGGTATATTTTTCTTTTATCAAATACTCGCCACCTGCAATAAAATCATCAAATACATTTTGCTTGTTAAGCAACATACCACCCTCATGCCATTTTTCGCCATACTCTTGTCCGCCACGTAAATTAACTAAAGCATATACGCCGCCTTGTTCTAAAAAGGCAATTCTGCTAGGGCTAAAAGATGGATTAATTACTATAGAAAAACCACCATAGCCATACATTAAGGTTGGATTTTTGCCATTTAACTCGGTGCCTTTTTTGCAAATAATAAACATAGGCACTTTAGTGCCATCTTTACTTGCAAAAAATACTTGCTTAGTTTCAAAGTCGTTTTTATTGAATTTTACATCGGCCGTTCTAAACACTTCTGATTTTCCATTCGCAATATCGTAACGGAAAATTGTTGGAGGATATAGGAAAGATGTAAATGAATAAAATACTTCTTTAACATCTTTTTCTCCGCCAAAACCATTAGAAGTACCAATATCGGGTAAGGCAATTTTTCTGATAAGTTTTCCGGTATAATCGTATTGTTCAACTTGCGAACAAACATCTTTTAATGAAGTAATAAAAATATTTTTCCCTGCAGCTGTTGCAGTTTCAATAAATTCAGGTCTTTCAGCAATTATAGTTTTCCAACTTGCTTTTTCAGGATGTTTTATATCAACAGTAACTAATTTATTGTTAGGTGCGCCATCGTTTGTTATAAGTATAAGGTTGTCTCCATCTGCATCTACAACCCCGGTACGGCTACCATAATCAAAAGTAAGTTGTTTCCAATCTTTTTGAGCAGCATTGTTTTTATCCCAAAAATACAAATCGCTATTTCCTGTCCCTTTAGATTTGTCTAAAAACCAATAGCGTTCATCTTCAGATGAATAAACACTATAGTACATTTGTTTTACTTTTTTGTCTTCATAAATTAATTTATCATTTGCCTGTGCATCGCCCATTTTGTGATAATAAACTTTTTGATACTCGTTTGCCGCAGCCAATGCACTACCGGTAGGTTTATCAAAACTGTTATAAAAGAAACCATCTTTATACCACGATGCGCCCGAAAACTTTACCCACTCAAGCTTATCGCTCATTTGTTTTTTGTTGGCAACATCCATTACATACAACTCCTGCCAATCGCTGCCGGCACGTTGTAATATGTAAGCAATATATTTATGGTCTTTAGAACTTCCTGCCATTTCAATACTAACAGTTCCATCTTTAGACAAAGTATTTGGGTCTAAAAAAACTTCCTCTTTACCATCTAAGCCTTTTTGGATATAATACACATACTGGTTTTGTAAACCATCGTTTTTAGCAAAAATATAATAGTCACCAATTTTAAAAGGTGAACCATATTTAGGATAGTTAACCAACTCGGTTATACGTTTTTTTAGTTTATCTCTAAACGGAATTTTCTCTAAATAACTTTGTGTAGTCTTTATTTGCTCATCAACCCAAGCCACTGTTTCAGCCGATGTGTCGTTTTCAAGCCAACGATAGTCATCTTTTACTACCACACCATTAATAGTATCGGCATGAGCAACCATTTTTGTTTGAGGATAGTTTATTGGAGTAGAACTCATTTCTTTTCTTTCTTTATTTGGGTTATTGCAGGCTGCCAAAAAAGCTAACGGAGATAGCACAATTAGTTGTTTTAAATTCATGATGATGTTTTTATGAGATGCTTATTGCGCTCAAATATAGATTAAAATGTAAATATAGAAAATGCTTACTTTTTAACGCACGTAACATCTATGCTAATTACTACATCATCTGATAGAATAAAGCTAGATGAGCCAACAGTATAATCTAATCGGTTAATGGTAAATGAGCCGGCAAATTTTGTTTTCCCCTGTTGTTCAGTAACCGTAAACAAAACAGGAACTATTTTACTTATACCTTTTATAGCTAAGGTAAAAAGACCTTTAAATTGTCCGTTAGTTTCTTTTGTAATAGTTGTTGTAGACATACTTATTTTCGAAAATTTATCTACATAAAAATATTCTTCTTTTTTTAAGTGTCCATTTCTGGTTGAATTATCTGTATCTATAGTATTAGCATCTATACTTGCCTCTATTTTATTACCCGAAGTTTTAGTTGCATCAAATTGAATGGAGCCGGTTACACTACCAAATTTCCCATCAACTGTAAAACCTGCGTTTTTAATTTTAAAAGTTATGTTAGATGAAACTATGCTCCATTGTTGGTTTTGACTAAAACCAACTAGCATTAAAAATAGAAATAGAGTTGTGAAAAACGTTTTTTTCATTTGTATATATTAAAAGGGTTGTCCGTGTGTTAGTGAAATTATTTTTTTAATTAACGAAGGTAACTTATCTAAAGCTTTTAGTGTGTAATGTGTAGTGTTTTTTTTACCAAATAAATGCTGTAAATAATAACCTGATTTAATGCGGCTGTTAAAATTTTCATTCCAGGCTTTATCGTACTCTTTTATTAATTCAGCTTTTGTGATTGATTCATTAAAGTAACTGATAAGCAATTGTGCCAGTATTTTTGATGCCCGCATAGCCATACTCATGCCGTTACCGCAAAGTGGAGTTATGGAGCCTGCCGCATCTCCTGCTAAAAAGAAGGAGTTTTTATAGGTGTCTTTTTTTTGAAATGAAATATTACTAATCACTAAAGGAGCGTCAAATAAAAATTCAGATTCGGTAAAATATTTTTTTACGAAGGGGTTTTTATATAAAATTTTTTCCTCCATTTTTTTTATATCATTACCACATGCTTGCAAATTCTTTGATGTAGATAGATAGCACAGGCAATAAGCATCCTTATCAACCTTAGATACTCCGCAATAACCATCTTTAAAGTTGTGCAATTCTATTCGGTTGGGTTTCAAACTTGTTTTAATATGATATTTAACTCCAATGTAATTTAGTTGATTTGGCTTTGCATCAACATCGTCTTTTACAAATGCAGGAGTATATTTGCCATAAGTGCCACAAACAATAGTAGAATTATATAAACCAAGTGATGTATTTATTTGACAAATATCTTTAGATAGAGTCTGTATATCAAATACTTTACAGTTATCTACCACCGTAACATTTTTTTTGCGAGCTAACTCAAATAAGTAATTATCTAAACTGTATCTGCTTATACCAAAGCCGCCAAGTTGAAGAGGGGCGTTTAGCATAAAACCATTTTCTGATGAAATGCCTAATTCATTAATGTGGGGAAGGCTCAAATCAGCTAAAGGCAAACCCAACTCAGTTAAAAAGTTCCAACTTTCCATAGATATGTACTCACCACAAACTTTATGAAAGGGATATTTGTTTTTTTCAAATAACACAACCGATATTCCTTTATCGGCTAATTGTATAGCCAAACATAAACCTGCTAAACCACCCCCAATAATGGCGCATTGATATGTTTTATCCTTGGTTTCCACGCACAATTACTTCGTGTCTAAAAGCCCATTTATTTGTTACGGTATATTTTTTTACTCCTGATTTTGCAAGTATATCTAACCACTCTTTCTTTTTAAATCCACGAGCTACAGATAGGGGGGCATCATTTTTTACCAAATACGATTTAGAAAATAATTTGGTTAAAATTTTTATGGCATAATAAGCAATTATATTTCGCTCTAAATCATTTATAATTAAGGTTGTTTTATTTTTTTCTGCAAACTGTACTAACTCTATTAATTCTAATTCAGTTAAATGGTGACAAAATAAACAAGCGTGTATAACATCTACTTGTTTAAGGTGATGAAATACATTCCTATAATCATCACAGATAAAGGTTATATTTTCTTTTGCAGTGTTTTTACTTGCGTACTCAATACAAACGGGCTTTATATCTACTCCATATAAATTAATGGCTTGCTTATTTTGCTTAGCCCATTTATTAATGTGTTTCAAAGTATCACCACCACCGCAACCAATATCAACTAGCGAGTAGGTGGTTTTAGGATTTAGTGTTTTTTTTAATGCAGAAAAGGTAATATTGTAGCCACCCAATAAAGTGTTTATAGTATTGAGCTCTTTTAAGTTTTGAAATAAATCTTCTTTAGGAATATCATCCTCGTCCAATAATTCTTTTTTTGTACTTCTATGCTTAAGCATAACTTACCTGCATGGTTTCTATACTTAAACCAGGACCAAAAGCTGCTGAAAAAATAGTTTCCCCCTTTTTATGCGTTTTATTTTTCTCAATAACTTGTTTTAAAACAAATAATACGGTAGGAGATGACATGTTTCCATAATTCTTCAACACATCATATGATTCAGAGGCTTTTTTAGTGTCAATTTTTAAAACGTCAAAAAAATCATCTACTATTTTCTTCCCACCAGGATGTATAGCCCAATAATCTACAGTTTTAGAGTTGATGTTTAAAGAATCAAGCATGGCTTTTATATTCTCCTTTATCAAAGTAGAAACATACGATGTTAAGTTCATAATAAACCCGGTTTCTGATAACTGCCAGGCCATATCGTTATACCCGTTATGCAATATCAATGAATTAAAGGAATCTATTTTTAAGGCTGTTTTTTTTGCCATTTCACTTGGTTGGGCATTTATTAAAACTGCAGCACAACCATCTCCAAACAGCATGTTAGAAAGCAAGTAATCGTCGTTGTACTGTCTTTGGAAATGAAGCGTACATAATTCTGTACATACAATTAAAACTTTAGCATCAGGGCTACTTTTGCAAATGGTGTCGGCGTTTTTTAGAGCAAGTATAGCAGCATTGCAACCCATAAAATTAATGCTCCCTCTGTTTATACTGGGAGATAAATTCAAATGTCTGATTAATTCTATATCCAAGCCGGGAGCAAATAAACCTGTGCAAGTAACTGTAATTAAATGGGTAATAGATTTTTTTAGGGTGGCAAACCCTTTGATTTTTTTCACTGCATCAATAGAAAGTAGAATGGCTTTCTTTTGATAAACCTCCATTCTTTTTGATAAAGAAGGTTCTGGTAATAATGTTTTATCTTTTTTGTAAAATTCGAATTTAGCGGGAGCTAAACTGTAATCCTTTAAAACTGAATAGCGGGTGCTTATACCTGATTTTTTAGATATGATTTTTATTTTCCTTTTGGATGTAGAATTATCAGTAGCATTTGAAAAAAAATCTGCAAAGTCTTCTTGTTTGTGTTTGTACTTAGGTACAGCTGTTTCTATGGCTACTATATAACTCACTATTTATTTATAAAATATAAT
>Ga0207046_10110_pt2 | contig 17948 bp, 12 predicted proteins | sample Alteio_BWMinCont_66_FD_153303 | JGI IMG/M metagenome (GOLD analysis project Ga0207046, IMG submission 153303) | Enriched cells from forest soil in Barre Woods Harvard Forest LTER site, Petersham, Massachusetts, United States -... | ecosystem: Environmental > Terrestrial > Soil > Temperate forest >...
ACTTCGAACCCCAAATATGAGAATCAGAAGTCTTGCTTTTTCCTATGTTTAGAGTTTTGCTTCAGTGAACAGAACGGTGAAATTTAGCCGGAAAAAGTAACACGGAAAATCGCCAGAAAAAAAATCTGCATTATCAACCACTTACATTTTCTGGCGGAGAGGGGGAGGTATATTGACCCAGTTTTCGCAACTCTCTTGTTTTCTGTCACTTCATTCGTAAAACTCGTATTTTCTGTCGTTTAAGGCCGAGTCTCAGCAGTCGCATCCGTCTCAGCAATGCCCTCCAGTCTCCCCCATGGACATCGAAAGTGTCCGAAAAAAGTAACATGAGTAACAAACCCGGAGCTCCTTTTGTCCCAACCTCGGACAAAGTTTTCCGGGGCCAGGCAAGAGACGGGATGCTCTACGGCTCGTCGTTTTGATCTTCGATCGAGTGAAGTTCGGGCAGCATGCGCTGATGCAGGATTCGAGAAATCAGAATCCCTCCACGCTCCTGACGGTAAAACACGACGTGCTTGCCGTGCTCCAGACGACGCAAGCCAGGGCGAACCTCATCACAGAGTCGGCCTAACGCCGGATTGTCGGACAGCGTCTGGCAACAAACTTCAAGCTCGTCGAGGTAACGGGCGGCTTGAGCTTTGCCCCATGTGCGAAGGGTGTAATCGCCGATGCTCAGTAAGTCGGCCTCAGCATGCCGGGAAAAACGAAACGTCGCCACGGCTAGCGCGGCGACACAGGAAGCTTAAGGGCCTTACGGACACGTCCAAATACGTTGCCCTCGGCGATACCGCTGGCGTCGCCAGCGTCAATAGCCGCTCTCAGCGCGGCAATCTTCGCTTCGTACTGCTGTTCCTCGCGCTCCAAAGTCCGCAACCCAGCGCGCACGACCTCACTGGCGTTTTCGTAACGACCGGTCTTAACTTTCTTAGCGACGAAACGGTCAAGCTCGTCGGTCAAATTGACGTTTCGTGTAGGCATGACCTGATCCTTTTCATGGATCCAGACTTCAGGCTCACTGTACCACGACTGGCAAAGATTGCCAATACTAACAATCTTTCGGTCTATAGGGAACTCCGGTCCGCCCAAAACAACGATTGGCGGTGATTCCTAGAAACTTAGGCGCGTCAACCAGGATACCTTGACTATCGACAGTAGTTATTGTAGATAGTCATAGTATGGGCAAACCAAATGATCTCGTACAGGGTACGCTCGACCTGCTTATTCTCAAAACCGTCTCGCTGGAGCCGAAACACGGTTGGGCCATTGCCAAGCGCATCCAGCAGATCTCCAACGAAGTGCTCCAAGTCCAGCAAGGTTCTCTCTACCCCGCTCTGCACCGCCTCGAACAGAAAGCGTGGATTAGAGCCAAATGGACCGAAACGGAAACCGGCAGACAGGCCAAGTTTTACTCGCTGACTGCCGCGGGCCGGGCTCAGTTGGAAAAGGAAGCGGCCACTTGGAGTCGCCTGTCAGGCGCGATCAATCTTGTCGTTGAATCCACGTAAGGGGTGCGACGCCAATGCAATGGTCCCACCAATTGTGGATGCGGCTCCAAACGCTCTTTCGTCGCAATCGGTTCACCGAGCAACTGAGCGATGAGGTTCGCTTCCACCTGGATGAACAGATCGCCGAAAACATAGCTGCTGGCATGAGCCCCGAGGACGCGCGTTACGCCGCGATGCGGCTTTTTGGCAACCCGACATGGCTGAAGGAAGAGACACGCGCGACTTGGGGATGGATGTGGCTGGAACAGATGGGCCAGGACATTCGGTATGGTTTGCGGACGCTGCGGAAGAGTCCGGGATTTGCGGCGATTGCAATCTTGACGCTGACACTTGGAATCGGGGCCACGACAGCGATTTTCAGCGTCGTGCAGGCGGTGCTGTTGCGACCGCTGAACTATTTCGAGCCGGAACGCATCGTTTCGTTTTTTGAAGATCAGGCGCGCCTTGGATATCCGCGGACGCGGGTTTCGCCGCCGACCTATCTCGATTTGAAGGCGCAAACGCAGATTTTTCAGGATGTGGCGGCAGTCAATGAGACGGGATTCAATCTCGTAGGCGGCTCGGACGGGGCGAGACAACTGTCCGGCGCGCTGGTGACCTACAACTTGTTCGGCGTGCTGAGCAGCCAACCGATGATTGGTACATCGTTTTCGCCGGAAGAGGACCGGCCGGGAGCCAATCAAGTCGTGCTACTGAGTTTTTCGCTGTGGAAGACCCAATTTGCAGGAAATCCGGCGATTGTCGGGCAGACGATTCGGCTGAACGACGAATCGTACGCGGTAAAGGGAGTAATGCCGCCAGGATTTTCGTTCCCGGATAAGGAGCCGAATTCGATCGACGTATGGGTGCCGCGGGCGTTTACGCCGGAGGAGCTCACGAATCGGCGCGCACGTTATCTGATCGCGATAGGCCGACTGCAACCGAGAGTTTCGTTGCCTGAGGCGAACGCGGCGATACGCGTTGTGGCTAGACAGAATGCGCGGCAGTATCCAAACGAAATGCAAGGTGTGAGCGGATTTGTCGCCGAACCGCTCCAGGAGAGCTACGTTCACGATGCCAAGCCCGGCTTGCTGATGTTGATGACCGCGGTCGGATTCATTCTTTTAATCGCGTGCGTGAACGTGGCGAATCTGCTTCTGTCGCGCGGGGCCGGACGGCGCCGCGAAATTGTTTTGCGTGTGGCGCTGGGTGCGAGCACGAGCCGAATCGTGCGTCAGCTCTCGGTAGAGAGCGCGTTGCTGTCGGCGATCGGCGGAATTGCGGGGACGGGAGTGGCGATTGGCAGCTTTGCGTTTCTGAAGCGGTTGATTCCGGACGATCTGTTACATGCGACGTCGTTACAATTCAGCTTGTCCGTGTTTGGGTTCACGGTGCTGGTTTCGCTGGCGAGCAGTTTCTTGTTTGGTTTGGCGCCTGCGCGGCAAACGGCCAAGGTGCAATTGAATGAGGCGTTGCGTGAAGGTGGGAGGGGGAGTTCAGGAGCGCGACACAACCTGGGAAACGTATTTGTTGCCGCGGAAGTGGCGCTGTCACTCGTGCTGTTGGTTGGAGCCGGGCTGCTACTCAAGAGCTTTTCGAATCTGCAACATGTGGATACGGGATTCCAGCCTGCGCATGTTTTAACGCTGGATTTTGACCTGGCCGAAGCGAGATATCACGACTACGCGCGACGCACACGATTCTTAGAGACGGTATTGCAAGGCACGCGCGCTTTGCCTGGCGTCGAAAGCGCGGCGCTAACGGGTGGGTTACCGCTGACTTCGAAGGGCGGGTTGCGCGAAGAGGTGACGCCTGAAGGATCGGCGGCGGCGGGCGCACCGCCTGCGCGCGCAGTTTATCGCGTGATTTCGCCGCGATTTTTCGAAACGCTGCGGGTACCGCTGATTCGGGGAAGATTCTTTGGCGAGAGCGATCGCGAGGATGCTCCGCTCGGGGTGATCGTCAATCAGAAGGCGGCACAGGATTTCTGGCCAAATCAGGATCCGATCGGAAAGCGCTTGAAATTTGGCTGGCCGGACAGCGGTTCGCCGTGGCTGCAAGTCGTGGGCGTGACGAGCGATTTGAAGCAGGTTGGGCTAGATGAGCCGTCGCGCGACGAAGTGTATTGCCCGTATTTGCAGTCGCGGGAGAGCTGGGAGTGGCCGCGATTTTTGGTAGTGCGGACGAGCGGCGAGCCGTTGGCGGCGCAAGCGGCGTTGCGCCAGATGGCGGCGCGGATCGACCCCCAGGAACCGCTCAACCACGTGATGACGATGAGTGACATCGTCGAGCGCGAGACGTCGCAGAGCGAAATGCAGACGTTGCTGTTGGGCGGCCTCGCAGTACTGGCGTTGACGATGGCGTGCGTCGGGATTTACGGTGTCATGGCGTACCTTGTGTCGCAGCGGACGAACGAGGTAGGGATTCGTCTGGCGCTTGGCGCGAACCGCGGTAGCATATTGAGCCTTGTGCTGGGTCAAGGGATGAAGCTGGTTTTGATTGGCGTCACAGTGGGTCTCGCTGCGGCATGTGCGCTGACGGGGCTGATAAATACGCTGTTGTTTGGCGTTAGTCCGTTCGATCCGCTGACGTTTGTTGCGGTTCCCTTCTTGCTGATGGGCGTGGCGCTGGCGGCGTGCTACGTTCCTGCGCATCGGGCAATGCGTGTCGATCCGATGCATGCGCTGCGTCACGAATGACTCGAACAATCCTATCGCTGAAGCGGCGCGCAGGACGATTGTGGGTTGGGCTGCTGTTTATCGTTTGAGTGGTGCGGAGAAGGCAAACTTCGAACCCCAAATATGAGAATCAGAAGTCTTGCTTTTTCCTATGTTTAGAGTTTTGCTTCAGTGAACAGAACGGTGAAATTTAGCCGGAAAAAGTAACACGGAAAATCGCCAGAAAAAAAATCTGCATTATCAACCACTTACATTTTCTGGCGGAGAGGGGGGGATTGAAACCCCAGTTGGTGAGTGGGAGGTGAGGGGTTGGTGAGCGTTGGTATGTCTCTTGTTTTCAACACGCATTTTTGATTTTCTCCAACCGCCAGATTCCAATGGGGATACAGTACCCTCAAATCAGTCGAAATTAGTAGCTAGATTAGTAGCACGCAAGGCGGCGGGCCTGCTCTCGTCCGCGGCACGGAAGGTCCGTCTGAGCCGCGATGCTGTTGGAGAGAAAAATGGAGGAGCGGCGGCGGTTTGCTAAACCCACCTGCCCTGTTTGCACTCGCTGATTTTCCAGTGTTTTCAGTAATTTAAAGTGCTCTCATTTGCATTCGGAGAGTCTCATTTGTAGGTTACAGTGCACCAAGAGTGCACCAAGAAAACGGCATCCACACTTCCCCCCCACTCCCCCGAACGGACTTCTGGCCCGGAATAACTGTCGCCGCCGCTACACCATTGACGCTGTGACCTAGCGGTGTCCTCCCTGATAGCCCTGCCCGCGTAGCGGTCGTCCCGGGCGCTCCTCGGTAATGGCGCCATCCCAAAGCACCGGGTGGCCATTCACAAACACGTACTTCACGCCCACCGAGTAATGCATCGGATCCTGGAACGTGGCGACGTCCTTGATCGCATGCGGATCAAATACCGTCACGTCCGCGAACAACCCGGGCCTAAGAAGGCCGCGGTCCATCAGCCTCACGCGGCTCGCCGCAAGCGAGGTCATCTTGCGTACTGCCTCTTCCAATCGCATGGTTTGCTCTTCGCGCACGTACATCCCCAGCACGCGCGGAAACGTCCCAAACGCCCGCGGATGCGCCCGCGATTTGCTCAGTGGACCGTCTTCGGCATGCTCTTCGGAGTCTGAACCGAACGTCACGATGGGGCTGGAGACGGCGGTGCGCACATCTCCTTCATCCATGATCGAGGTCACCTGCCCCGTGTGGCCGTGATCCGCGATCGCAATGTCCATCGCCGCATCCTTGGGATCCTTGCCCATTTCCTTTCCGATCTCTTCCAGCGTCATGCCCTCGTACTTCCGCAGTGCGGGATTCATGATTCCCACAAGCATGATGCCCGACCCGCCGCCCGACCCGCGCCATTCGTTCTCCCAGGTCAGGCTGGGCTCATCCATTTCTTTCTTGATGCGCTCCCGCGTAGTGGGGTCCTCCAGGCGCGCCATCATCTGTTCCGTCCCGCCTTCCAAAACCCACGGTGGAAACGAGGAAATCAGCCCGTTGTTCGCGCGCGTGTACGGATAGACGCTCGCCGCAACGTCGATCCCCCGTGCGCGCGCCGCCTCGATGCGATGCAAAACTTCGGGCATCTTGCCGAAGTTCTCGTGATACGCCGTTTTCAGGTGCCAGATCGTTGCGGAAATCTTCGCGCGCGCAGAAATGGCAAACACTTCATCCATCGACGTGAAAATCGCGTCCGTCTCGGACCGCTGGTGCGTGAAGTACACGCCGCCGTACTGCCGCGCCACCTTCGCCAGCTCCACAATTTCGTCCGTCGAGGCAAACGTGTCCGGCACGTATTCCAGTGCCGTGCTGATGCCGAAGGCCCCGTCCTTCATCGCGTCGCGAACCAACCCGCGCATCTGCTCGAGCTCTGCCGCGGATGCCGGCCGGTTCACCGATCCCATGACGTAGTTACGCACGCCGCCCGCGCCGACAAACGTCCCCAGGTTGATCGTCGACTTCGTTCGCGTGAAGTGCTGGAAATACTCGCCCAGCGTCGCCCAATCCACGGTCACGCCAAATTCGCGCGCCGTGTCTTCATTCGCGTAAAAGTCCGCCTGCTTTTTTAAACGGTCATTCAGCGGAGCGATGGACGTTCCTTCGCCGGTGATTTCGGTCGTCACACCTTGTGTGATCTTGCTGGCCGCGCGATTGTCCACCAGCACATTGAATTCCGACTGCCCCTGCACATCAATGAACCCCGGCGCAACAGCCAGCCCGTTCACATCCACACGCTTTTTCGCAGACGCCCCGCTTAAGTCGCCGATCGCGGCAATCCGGTCGCCGCTAATCCCCACGTCGCCCGCAACCCACGGCGCGCCCGTGCCGTCGACGATGTGCGCATCCGACAAAATAAAATCAAATTCTGCGTGCTGCGCCGGAGCATGCCCGGCAAGCAGCAAGAGAGCGAACAAACCCGCGAGCAGCGAAACGCCAAGTTTCCATTTCAAGGTGCACCTCAAGAAATGCGAAGCCGAGGATAATACACCGCCGACGTGGAGGCCAGAGGCTTTGCCAGCCCGTCACTTCTTCCGCAACACATGGATGGATCGTGTGAGCGCGAATGTATCGGCCAACAATTGACGAAGTGTCGCTGAGATTTCAGCAACACCTTCACGCCTTCACGGCTCAGGGCAGTTGTTCTGATTTATCATGAACGTGCGCAGAGTGATGAGTTCCGGCTCAGGGCAGCGACCAGGACCAGTTCTTTGTCCATACCGGCACGTCTTTCTCGCTGGCAGCACCGAGGTTACTCTGTTAGAGCATCGTAGATTCGCCTCGCAACCTCTTGGTCATCGAGATAACCTGCGATGCCATGCCGATTAGCGGTGCGGTTGCGTACATCCGTCTTGTTCTCGATTGCGGGATTTGCTGGATCGAGTGGGAATGACTTCGATCCGAGGTAAGAGCCGCATGCAGTAATCCTGCACGTGCGGATCCGTGCGGGGGGCGTCAGGTCAACTGGCGTCCCTACCGCGACCTGAAGTGACTTTGATTGGCGCAATGGCGCTCGTGCGCTCCTCGTCGGAATGTGCAGATGGCAGTCTAACTCCAACCCTTCGGTTAACAGCCGACTAAACAATTTAATCAAAATCTTGCCGGAGTTTGCGCTAATCGAGGGAAATCAGCAAGTTGTCGTGATGAAACGGAGCGAGTCGTTTTCTCCTTCTCTTTTTATTTTTTGTTCGCAATTCGCTGCGATTCGTATGACGCATTTTTATGACAGCGCGGACTTGACTCGTGGAGTTGCAGCAGCGCCGTGCAGCGCAGTAACCATCGTTGAGGGCCACAGGTCAGGTTGCTATACTCTGGACGATGCCGCATGCTGAATGACTGTCCTAAAGAGGGAATTCTATGAACGTCTCGCTGACTCCAGAGCTGGAACGGTTTCTAAACGAGCAAGTCCGAAGCGGCCGATACTCTTCCAAAGAGGAAGCCTTGGGCAAAGCCGTAGAGCTGCTCAAAGAGATGGAAGAGGCCGAGGGCCGGCTCGAAACACTGCTGCAAGAAGCCGAAGACAGCGGTCCGGCGACCGAGATGACGGCGCAGGATTGGGCGGACATCGAAAAAGAAGGCTTAAAGAGGCTCCGGTCCGGCAAGTCCGCCTGATTCCATGGCTCGCGTGATCAAGCGCGTTGCCGCAAAACGAGATCTGACGGACCATTTCGTATTTCTGGGAGACAATGCCAGCGTGGACGTGGCGCGCCGCTTTCTTCACGCCTGCAACGTCAGCTTTCAAGCCTTAGCGCACATGCCTGAACTGGGCACGCCAAGGAGCTTTAGGAATCCACGCTTCTCTTCCGTCCGCGCCTGGCCGGTGAAGGGCTTCGAGCGCTACCTCATCTTCTACCGCCCGCTCACCGATGGTGTTGAGATTCTCCGGGTCATCCACTGCGCCAGAGACATCGAACGCCTTTTTCGTTAGAGTTTCTTGATTACTTTATTACTTTACGGTGCTTATCTGTGGCTTTCGGCATGATCGTGGCCTTGGTCTTTCTCTTCTCTGCTGTGGTTTCCCTGATTCGGCCGGGTCAATTCGCGAGCCACGAGCCGTTTTACCAGGCGTTCGGCATCGACGAAATCCCTCTTGCGTCCTCGTCGTGCGCGAACGGACTGCGCCTGCGCCAGATGCAACGTTCCGGACCTGCGCCTTGCGCCTTCCCGCTTCTCGCGTATCGGTTTCCAATACCGTTCCAAAGCTCCCGGAACACCTGACCCGCGGAATATCCTGCTCGAAGTACAGGCCGAAATTCCTTCTCAGGCCCTGCTTCCCAAGTGACAGCGAACAATTGCCAGTATTCTGAGATCCACTGCGACGGAACGCAACCGAGGCAGGCATGTGCCTGTCCGCTAGTCCCCGTTCACGCTCGGTGCATCCGAGACTACCGATTCAGGTCGCACGATTAGGGGCAAACCGTGCCAACCGCGAGGTACAGATGCTCGACAAACAAACGCGTGGCGCCATTCTTGTGCTCCGGAGGAAGGGGCACAGTCTGCGTCTCATCTCACAGCTTCTCTCTTTAAGCCGCCAAACCGTAAAGAAAGTCATAAAAATCGGTTCGGACGTGCCCCCAGTCATCCATCGTCTATGTAAACTCGATGCCCACCATGAACGAATCGCGCAGATGCTGGCCGAATTTGACGGAAGCGTTGTCAAAGTACGTCGGGCACTGGCCGATGCCGGTACGAGCGTCGGATACTCAACACTAACTCGTTTCTGCCGGAAGAATCACCTGTTGGATCGTGCCCGAACTCCCAGACGCTCCGTCCAGGCGACACGACAATGGTTGCTGGAGCTGGTACACGGAGCATATGGCGGAGAACGCTTTCACTCCCAGCTTCCTCGTACTATTGATCTCCAATTCCTGCTTTCCAAACTGAAACATGGCCGATCCCGAGATCGTAAGAAAGCGGCTACCATTCTCGCCAGAAAACGAGGCATTTCGAATTCTCTGATCGCAAAGGCACTTCTGTCTTCACGCAAAACTACAAGGCGATACTACAAGATGTATCTTCAAGCCGGACCGGAAAAGCTCTTCGCCTGGAATACGACTCGGCACATCGGCATCGAAGCCCAGTATTTCGAGCGAACAAAACGCATCTACGAAATCTTCCACCATAAGCCAACCGCCTTCGGAATCAACCGCACGAATTGGACGCACTCCGCCCTCCTTAAAGCCTATGAGCAATCATCTGGCGAGGTTATCTCCCGATGCACTCTTGTCAGAATCCTGCGGCGTGCTGGTTTCAGGTGGAGAAAGGCACGACGAGTACTTACCAGCCCGGATCCTCGTTACCACGAAAAGCTCGAGCTGTTGTTGAATACATTGCACCACCTTGGCGAAAATGAAATGTCTTTCTTCCTCGATGAGTGGGGGCCGACACAAGTCAGGAAGCGTGGAGGAAAGGCGTATCGAAACGAGCACGTAACGATTCCTCGTCACCAAGTTTCTCGCGGCAACGTGTCGCTGGTTGCCGCGATCAGCGCCACGACAAATCAGATAACATGGCAATTTCTCGAATCAAAGGATTCACACGCCATGATGGACATGATCGAAGTCTTGTACAACCAGTACCCCACAAAAGCGAAGCTCTATATCACATGGGACGCCGTCGTATGGCACAATTCCGGTCCGCTCCTTGAAGCGTTGGATCAGTTCAACGATGACACTAAAGCGTTATCGGTTGGGCCGATTATCGAACTGGTGCCGCTCCCGACATCCGCACAGTTTCTCAATGTGATTGAGGGAGTTTTGAGCGGAATGACGCGAGCCGTCATCAATAACTCCGACTACTCTGACGCCGCTGAAATGAAGCAGGCGATCTCAAGGCACCTTACCGAGAGGAATGAGCATTTCAGAGACAACCCCAGGCGAGCCGGCAAGAAAATCTGGGAACTTGATTTCTTCGAAGATTTTGATGCACTTCGAGCCGGGAACTACAAGGAGAGGTAGACACTCCAAGGCAACACTTCAACGCGCAACAGCCCTCAATAACGCACAAGCCATCTGATGGCAGACGTCGTCGCCATATTCTTTTTTTCGACGTCGGAGCTCCGAAGGCCCGCGAGGTATATCCGCTGGCCATCATGTTCCGCGTAACCTCGTGCGATCGACTCCCGTCGAAAACGATCAAGCCATTCGAAGAGGATCGGGTACCGTACCTGCAAATTTGCCTTAATCCTCATCGCCCTTTCAGGACTGATAAGGAAACGGCGGCACACGGCCGCACTCGGAAGGCCAATAGCAATGGAGAGCAGCACCTCTCCATGTTCCATGCCTTCAAGCAATGACTCTCCGGAACACCGGAAATCTGATCGCGCGCAACGGGTTAGTTCCGTCCGCAGAGCTTCATCTTTGGTGATCTGCTGCAACCTTCGCAATGCGTGCTTGGCGTTCCGGTAGTCTTGGCTTAAGAGTGCGTCCTTTACCGCATTACCTCGCAATGCTTCGTCGAGATTTGGACTCGACGAGGTTGCACTCATGTGCGGTACACGCAGTTGACTAAACAGGGGGAAAACCCTTCCTCTTCTCGCTGCATTCCGAATTGCCTCGAGTTCACGCAGGCGCTTACGAACTCTCCTGTACTTTACAATCTGCTCGATGATCCGATGACGCCACGCAAGTTGTTCCATCTCTGACTGCGTTAGCGATCGAGACGCGATCCATTCCCGTAGGGCTTCAACCTTTGTCAGGGCATCCGAAGTCGCCTTCCGAGAGTCTAGATCGAATTCGCAGCCTGCCGCCTGAAAGATCAGTTTCTTCAGGACATCCGCCTCCCCGAGACGTAGATTTATTGACATTTCGATCTTCTTTGCATCTATTCGGACACCGTCACATTCCATTTCGGCAAGCCTCGCTAACACGTGCATTCTGACCCTTAGGAAGTTGTCTTCCAATTCACGATTCCGAAGCTCTACGTTCAAACGATGGAATAACCGCAGCGACATATCGGCGTCGGTGCACGCATGTTCGACGAGATCTTTGAACGGAACGTCGAGGAATGTCTGCTCTTTTTCGACAATTTCGCTGTACCGCTTGATCCTTGTTCCTAATAACCTTCGAGAGACATCAGCAAGATTAAAAAAGTCCCAATCGCCGAAGCACTCGCCGGCCGCCAACATCGTGTCGAAATGTATGTTTCGGAGGCGCATTCCATGCTTCCGCAAAATCAGGTAGTCAAACTTGATGTTGTGTCCAACAAATTTTGTCTTGGCCCTGAATAGTTTATTGAGCCGAGTTCGAACTTCCTCCTGAGATACCCGATCTAGATCCGACTGAATGAGGGGTACGTAAACGGCCTGCCTCTCGATGACAGAGAACGCAATGCCGTAGAGCACCGCATTCCTCGGATCTCTGTCGCTGGCCTCAGTGTCCAAAGCGCATACCTCTGCGGCCTTGACCAGCTTGTGGAGTTCATCCAATTCCGCCGGCGTACGGGCAGCCCTGTAATCCGGCCGTGTAGGATTCTCTTCGGCTCTCACCAGCTCCTGCTCAGGCAACGGGAGAAGGCGAATCAGCGACCAGAATCCACACTCCTTCAAGACGGAAGCGGCAGATTCCACATCCTCGATAAAGTTCGTTTCCCCATACCTGCCTTTCAGGTCCCCAAGAGATGCCGACCTTAAGTGGAGTTCACGGCAGCGGTCACGGAGGGCATCACCCCTCATAGCCAGCTTGCGCCCAACTTGTCCGAGATCTCCCGCTGCGGATTTGGTCAAAACAGTTTCGAGAGTCCCGTGTACTTCGAGGATGCGCACAGCCTGTCTTTGTGTCAGCACCGAATCACGTCCGTTCTTCTCGATTAGCGCGAGCAAAGATGGCACCTGACCAGGACTGACGCCTAGCTGATCTTTTATAGAGCTCATCGTGACGACATCCAGTTCACCGCTCTTCTTCGGAAGAATGACACCACACCGATCATTGACAAGCTGAAGCATCGCTTTGTTCCCTGTTATGATCCAGGCGCCGTGCTCCGCCAGAGCAGCACAGAGATCTCCCACTCGCACACCCTTCGCATACAGGACAGGTGCCTGAAGCCGCTTCAACAAATCTATGGTGTCAGAGACAAGCTGCCCAGGCACGCAGGATCCAGTATCGCCGATGACGATGAGAGCTTGTCGCATGCCGAGTTGTTTGCGGAAGCGCAGCAAGTCGCGAGCAACTCCAAATAGCATTGTCGTGTCACGGCCACTCGAATCGTGCAAAAGTGGAGCGCCATAAAAGGCATTGTGGCTCGTCTCGAGAAGAAATGTGGAGTCTATGACGAACAGGCTATCGGCCATAGCGCACTACCATTCACGATAGTTTCCGGAGTTCAGGTTTTCCACGTCCTGAAAGAAATCGATCTCCCAAATCTTTTTCCCGGCGCGCTTCGGATTATCACGGAAATAATCGTTGCGCTCGACGAACTGTCTTGAAATGGCCGTCTTCATTTCGTCTTCAGATTGATAATCTGAATGATGGATCACAGCTTTCTTCATTCCGCTGAACACCGCCTCAATTACGTCCAAAAACTGTGAAGATGTCGGGAGCGGAACGAGATGAATAGTCGGTCCGAAACCTGCCGAGGTGGTTTCGACGTTTAACGGATCAAGCCACTCCACAAGCGATCCTGATTTGTGCCAGGAAGCGGCATCCCAGGTCAAATAGATCCGACTCGTAAACGGATACTGATTGAACAGAATCTCAACAAGATCGATCATCGCTTGCGTATCTTTTGCGCTGGAATAGAGCCAGCTCACCTGGTTCTTCGTCGCGCTCAGCGCTCCCGACATGATCACCGAGCCCTTGCCCGGTTGTTCCTGTGGGACGGTGTGTACGTCCTTCTCGTGAACAATCCCACGACCGCCGTATTTCTTCACTCTCAGCGGACCCAGTTCATCAATGAAGAAGAAAAGCTCGTTTGGCTGAAGATTTCGAAGAGTGGTCAGAACTAGATCTACCTTTTCTCGATACTCGGGATCAGGGCTGGAGAGGACTCGACGTGCTTTCTTGATCTTGTAGCCAGCTTTCTGGAGGATGCGACCGACAGTGGCTTTTGAAATCGTCTCTTCGTAGCACTGCTTGTACGCGGTTGCCAAAGAAGCATGATTCCAACTGGCCCGGTTGATTCCGTAAGCTTGAGGCCGGCTGTGAATCAGGCCAAGAACCCTCACTCTCTTCCGTTCAAGGGCAACCCCCTTTTTTCCTGGAGATCTCTTTTTCCGCGGACGATTGAGCCCCGCCAATCCTTGATGGTTGTAGATCGTTATCCACTCTCGGATCGCATCAACTGGCAACTCTACCTTCTTGGCTATTTCTTCGGGGATAAGGCTGCGGTTATCCAGAATGGTGACGGCCTTTTGCCAGAGACGTTTATCGTTGGATTCTCGCCACTTAACCAGTTGTGGCTCATCTTCTTGACGCACGAAGCGAATGCGCCATCGATTTTTCGGGCGGCCTGGGGAATCTACTGTAGGTAGCCGACTCCGAGCAGCGGAGGCAGCGTGTCTCGATAAAACCCCAGGATATTGAAGGATGTTCTTGCCTCGGTAGGAAAGGACGCGGGGTGTTGAAGAACACATCCAGGTAATGGAATATATTGCGATTAAGGTGAGGCGAAACGTATGCAATTCGCCGAAGTCAAAGATGAATTCGAATGAATCCCCTCTGGTGAGATCGGTCAGGTGTATTGGGATCGCGCAGGAAACGCACGGCTCCTTCGCGTCAACAATGTAATCGTCATCATTGCCAAAATTCACGTAGCAGCAATTCTTGATCTTGAATTCATACAGGTGATCCTCGGACCAGCCCAGGATCTCTAGAATTATCGCGGCAAGTTGTTCGAGGGTTGTCTTGTCCGCGATCTCAAAGTCTCGATACCAATTCGGATGTAGGAATTCGGGATCTCTCGGACATTGACCTCTGTATTGTATGCGGAGTTTGAGGATCTGTGGGGTGCGCCATTTCCGCTTTCTCGATTTTCCTTCGATGTGAATCGGCCCGTTCGATTGTGCATCGGTGCCCATGTTCGGCAGCCTTGGAAGCATCGAACCTTGTGATCCTTAGTGACAGAAAGCAGAGGGTTGCTTGTGTCATCTCGCACGATTCTGCGCCGCCGACTTGAATTCGTCAATTATTGAATTCCGAGAAGGACTCACAATGCGGCACCGAGTCGAGACGGTCGGCGCCACGCAAGGCTTATCTTTTCTGCGCCGGCTATCGGCGAAGGCGCGGAGGTCCTTCTCCCCCGAACGCAGGAAATCCAGAAAGCCCAAACCGATGTATCTGCAGGTTTGGCGGAGGCTCAAAAGGACCAAATAGTCGCGGAGGCCTTTTTCCCTGGTAACACCTCCGATGGTCTGCCGGAGCTCTGCAAACGATTTGACCGCAAGCGTGGTCCGAAGTTTTCACAGCGCGGTTTGTCCACTGGGGCTGCGATGTGCGGGGGTTCCGAAAGGACTCTTCCAAGTCTGATAGCAACGGTTTTCCAGACCGTTGCTCCGACGAAACAGCGTATAGCCCTTGAACCGAATCTGTCGCAAGAGCTCTGGAAGTTCTTGTAAATCAGTACGATTAGCTACCAGGTCCGCTGACCTTTCGGGTTGTGAAACGGCTCAAATTTTCAGCAGCTGGGATAGCTGGGATAGCACTGGGATAAGAGAGCCGCCCAATTACTCGCCTGAACCGACTAGCGAATTCTTCCTAACTCCAATGCTGGCAAGAATCTGGCGCAGAGGGGGGGATTGAAACCCCCATTGGTGAGTGGGAGGTGAGGGGTTGGTGAGCGTTGGTATGTCTCTTGTTTTCAACACGCATTTTTCATTTTCTCCAACCGCCAGATTCCAATGGGGATACAGTACCCTCAAATCAGTCGAAATTAGTAGCAAGATTAGTAGCACGCAAGGCGGCTGTGCTTCTCTCGTCCGCGGCACGGAAGGTCCGTCTGAGCGATGCTGAGAGACAGAAATGGAGGGGCGGGGGTTTGCTAATTCACCCTGACCTGTTCGCACAGACGAGTTTTCGTTTGTTTTGTTCGCGTTAAAACGTTCTCAGTTGCGCCGAAGGTCCCTAGTTGCCAGTCTATTGTTCAGCAATTGTTCTGCAATGATTCCCGCATCTAGACCTTCGGCTGCACTTCCTTTTCTACAGTTGCGCTCAGCGGAGTTCCGCGCGCAGTCCGGGATTCTTAGACTGGATCGTCACCGATCCGTCTTCTAAGCCTTGGGTTTTCGCCGACACGGTTATCGCTCCAGGCTGCCTCGAAGTTCGCACTACGACGAGTGCGCGCCCTTGAAACAACTTGCGTCTATCACCCTGGTAGGAGGCGGAGTCTTCGCCGTCCCCATTTCCCACCGCGGCAATCGCACCTGGTCCGCCGATCGCGAATTGCACTTCTTGGTCTGCATCCGGCTGGAATCGGCCCTCTGCATCCAATGCTTCCACAGTGATAAAGGACAAATCCTGGCCGTCCGCTTGAACCACCGTGCGGTCCGCGGCCAGCCGCAACTTCACCGGCTTGCCGGCACTTGCGAGAATACTCTCCGCAACGGCGCGATCACCACTTACTCCTACTGCCTTCAACGTACCTGGTGTGAACGGTATAGAGAAACTCGCCTTAAACTTCTGATCGCGGCCGGTTGGCTTCTCCCCAATCAGCTTGTCGTTGAGAAACAATCGGACCTTTTCGGCACCGGAATAAACTTCGACCTGCATCTCCTTGCCTTCTTGTCCGGGCCAAGACCAGCTCGGCAGTGTTGGATACGACGCCCAACCCACGGCGATGATCTTCTTTCCTTCCGACTCAGGGAACCGGACAGTGGCATACACGCGATCTCCGCCGTTCCACAAAATGTCTCGATAGTAGGACTGTGGTTTCCGATAACCAGTCAGATCAAGGTCTCCGCACGCCGACGCATGCCAGGGAAACCCGTGAAACAGGACCGCCATCGCGGCTTTCATGGCTGGATCGGCTTTGCCCTGGTCCATCACGGCCATCATATCCACGCCATTCACCATTCCCAGAAACATCTTGTCCACTGTGGAATTGTTCATCATCGCGCCCATGATCTGCGCTCCGATCTGGGCCTCTTCCGGAGTTCCATAAGACCACGCGCCGATACCGGACTCACCCAGGTAGTCCATAGAAGTCCATGCGAAATCACCTAGAACAAACGGATTGTCTTTCGAAATTTCCCACAATGGAAATGCCTTCGCTGGAAACGACTCAGTTGCCAGCATGATTCGCTTTGGCAAATCGCGATGATCCGCTGCATAGCTCGGAAGAATGTTGTAGTTATAACCGGTAATGTCCAGGTTCGAAAAAACAGCTTCTGCGTTCGGTGTAGTGGTTGTGCCAGGAAACGCCAGCGTGAGCGGCCGCGTATTATCGAGCGATCGAACTTGATCTGCTAATTGCTTACCGATTGCCCCACCTGGTTCGACCTCCAATTCAGGGATCTCATTGCCGATTCCCCAAATCACGATAGAGGGATGATTGCGATCGCGCAGGACCATCGAAGAAATATCACGTTGCCACCATTCGTCAAAGTCGCGGCCATAGTCGAACTTAACTTTGCTCGCCTTCCACGAGTCGAATGGTTCGTCCATTACCAACAGCCCGAATCGGTCACAGGCATCCAAAAATGCCGGTGACGGTGGGTTGTGAGCCGTTCGCACCGCATTGTGCCCGGCAGCTTTCAGCAACTGTACCTTGCGCTCTTCCGCGCGATCGAACGCAGCGGCTCCAAGCGGACCGTTGTCGTGGTGAACGCTTCCTCCGGTGAGTTTGATGCTCTTGCCGTTCAGGAGAAGTCCTTTTTCCGCTGACCATGAGAGCGTCCGGATGCCAAAGGGCGTGATGACCTCGTCCACAATTTTGCCGTTCTTAAGAACCTGCGTGGTCGCACTGTACAAAGTGGGTGATTCCGGCGACCACAGCGCAGGTTGAGCGACGTTGATCGACTGGCTTGTTTCGATATCTTTTCCCGGCGCGATCGTTACGATCGATTGTGCTGTCCCCGTCTGCTTACCGCTGCGGTCCTTCACGATTGTCTGCACTGTCACTTCGGTCTGTTCGGCTGATTCATTTGCGACGCGCGTGCTCAGGGAAAGCTTCGCAGCGCCAGCCGAAACCTCTGCCGTGGTGACAAAGACTCCCCAGTGAGCTACATGTGTGGAATTCGTCACTACCACTCGGACATGTCGGTAGATGCCCGACCCGCTGTACCATCTGCTGTTCGGCTGCGCAGAATTGTCCACGCGCACTGCCAGCACATTAGGCCCGGAAAAATCCAAGTAATGCGTAAGATCAAGAGCGAAGCTGGTGTATCCGTACGGGTGGGTCCCTAGTTTTTTACCGTTCAGAAATATTGTGGCGTCTTTGTAAACTCCGTCGAACTCAACGCTCACACGCTTTCCATTCCACTCTTTAGGCGCGGTAAACCTCTTGCGATACCAGCCCGTTCCCGCAGGGAAGAAACCACCACCGCTGCCGGTCGGATTGTCCTTGCCAGGCACGCCCTCAATGCTCCAATCGTGCGGGAGAATCACAGTGCGCCAGGATGCGTCCGCAAATTGCGGAGCCTCTGGACCACTCGGATCGCCGAGCACAAATCGCCAGTCGGCGTCCGCATTCAACTCCAATCTGGACGTCTGTGTTTGCGCTGGGTACAGAGGAATACTCCCCAGCGAGACTATTACAATGCAGATCGCGATTACTTTACAGAGAATCGATTTCAAGTGAAGCTCCTTTGCCATCTTGCGTCCACTCCCTCCAAACCATGGTTCTCACGCATTACC
>Ga0207046_10183_pt2 | contig 17607 bp, 19 predicted proteins | sample Alteio_BWMinCont_66_FD_153303 | JGI IMG/M metagenome (GOLD analysis project Ga0207046, IMG submission 153303) | Enriched cells from forest soil in Barre Woods Harvard Forest LTER site, Petersham, Massachusetts, United States -... | ecosystem: Environmental > Terrestrial > Soil > Temperate forest >...
GGGTGTTGCACCGGTTCAGGGTGGGCGCTCATGAGCAGCATGATGGCATATATCCCGACACGGCAGTAGTTCGCGACGCTGAAGGCAATCTCTACGGGACCACTGAGGAGGGCGGCCTCAGCAGTGCCGGCGTTGTATACGAAATCACTGCGGACGGCACAGAGAAGATTCTCCATAGCTTCTGCTCTGGCGACTGCTCGGACGGGGCGTACCCGAACGGTTTGATCATGGACGCGAAGGGAAACCTCTACGGCACAACCGCCGCTGGCGGCGTCAATAAGAGCGGAACGATTTTCATGATTACTCCTCAGCCTTCCCACCCCCACGGTATTTAGCGGTCAGGTGCATGTGCAAACGCGCACCTTCGTCAATGTGTTCGGGCTGTGCAACACGCAGTCAAGCGGCTGCCTAAACTAGCGCAAGGGGGGAACTATGAAGCTCGTCCAAGTCACAGCGCATCGGGCTGCCGCTCTGGCGCTAGCTGCTGTCGCCGGCCTTGCCCTCGGCACGGACCGGCTGGCCGATGCGCAGACCTTCACCGTGCTCTACAGCTTTGCCGGCTACCCAACAGATGGGGGGCGGCCCGTGGCAGGGCTGTCCATGAATGCTACCGGCAACCTGTATGGCACCACAAGGTACGGCGGCAATAACAAGAGCTGCCCAGGCTACGGGATCGGCTGCGGAACTGTCTTTGAGTTGGATACGAACGGCGTGGAGACTGTATTGCACAACTTTACCGGAGCGGATGGGGCAAATTCCAGCGCGAACCTGATCATGGACGCTGCGGGCAATTTTTACGGGACCACAGAGTTCGGGGGCATCACCAACGGCTGCAGTGGCACCGGCTTTGCCGGTTGCGGGGTGGTATTCAAGTTGAGCGGGCGGAAGGAAACCGTGCTGCACCGCTTTACCGGAGGCGCAGACGGGGCGCTTCCATGGGCTGGCGTAATCGCGGACTCAAGCGGAGCCCTCTACGGCACCACCAACGCCGGCGGGAGCGTTGGGGGCGGCGTGGTATTCAAGCTGGCTGGCACAAAGGAAACCGTGCTGCACAGCTTTACCGGGGGGAAGGACGGCAATTATCTCACCTCCGGGCTGTTGCTGGACGCCACGGGAAATCTGTACGGCACCAATGCTTATGGCGGTGACATCGACTGCGATTACCCTTACGGTTGCGGGGTGGTGTTCAAGCTGGGTGGCAAGCAGTTAACCGTGCTACACCGTTTCAAGGGACCTCCCGATGGGGAAAGCCCGGTCGGGGGGCTGCTGATGGGCGCCGACGGGAACCTCTATGGCACGACCGCCCTCGGGGGCGAGAGTTACAACGCGGGGACGGTATTCGAGTTGAGCTTGAGCGGCAAGGAGCGGGTGTTGCACCGGTTCAGGGTGGGCGCTCATGAGCAGCATGATGGCATATATCCCGACACGGCAGTAGTTCGCGACGCTGAAGGCAATCTCTACGGGACCACTGAGGAGGGCGGCCTCAGCAGTGCCGGCGTTGTATACGAAATCACTGCGGACGGCACAGAGAAGATTCTCCATAGCTTCTGCTCTGGCGACTGCTCGGACGGGGCGTACCCGAACGGTTTGATCATGGACGCGAAGGGAAACCTCTACGGCACAACCGCCGCTGGCGGCGTCAATAAGAGCGGAACGATTTTCATGATTACTCCTCAGCCTTCCCACCCCCACGGTATTTAGCGGTCAGGTGCATGTGCAAACGCGCACCTTCGTCAATGTGTTCGGGCTGTGCAACACGCAGTCAAGCGGCTGCCTAAACTAGCGCAAGGGGGGAACTATGAAGCTCGTCCAAGTCACAGCGCATCGGGCTGCCGCTCTGGCGCTAGCTGCTGTCGCCGGCCTTGCCCTCGGCACGGCCCGGCTGGCCGATGCGCAGACCTTCACCGTGCTCTATAGCTTCGCCGGGTACCCAACAGACGGCGCGGGGCCCGAGGCGGGATTGCTCATGGACGTCTCCGGCAACCTCTATGGCACCACTACGTTTGGAGGCAATGTAAACAGCGCTCACTGCGGCGGCTCCGGGTATATCGGCTGTGGAACAGTGTTCGAGTTGGATACCAACGGCGGGGAGACTGTACTGCACAACTTTGCCGGCCCGAACGGGGCAACTCCCCGTGCGAACCTGATCATGGACGCCAAGGGAGGCCTCTACGGCACAACCGTGGCCGGCGGCACCGGTTGCGTTGGCGAAACTTTTGAAGGTTGTGGACTAGTGTTCAAGCTGAGCGGGGGGAAGGAAACCGTGCTGCACTACTTTACCGGAGGCAAGGACGGCAAGTGGCCTATGGCCGGGATAATCGCGGACGCAAGCGGAGCCCTCTATGGCACCACTTACCTTGGCGGGAAACTCAACGACGGAGCGGTGTTCAAGCTGGTTGGAACGAAGGAGATCGTGCTGCGCAGCTTCACTGGGGGTAAGGATGGAATTACCGACAGCGGGGTTGCTCATGGACACCAAAGGGAACCTCTTCGGCACAGCCACCTACGGCGGGGACATCAACTGCGACTACCCGTATCCCTGCGGAGTGGTGTTCGAGCTCGCTGGCACAAAGGAGACTGTGCTGCACGCCTTCAAGGGATCTCCGGATGGAAACACCCCAGCCGCAGCCCTATTCATGGATGCTAGAGGGAACCTCTACGGCACCACCGTCGACGGGGGCGAGAGTTACAACGCGGGGACGGTATTCGAGTTGAGCTCGAACGGCAAGGAGCGGGTGTTGCACCGGTTCAGGGTGGGCTTTCATGTGCAACACGATGGCATATATCCCGGCACGGCAGTAGTTCGCGACGCTGAAGGCAATCTCTACGGGACCACGGAGGGGGGCGGCCTCAACAGCGCTGGCGTCGTGTACGAAATCACAGCAGAAGGCCAAGAGAAGATTCTGCACACCTTCTGCTCCGGCGACTGCTCGGACGGGGCGTACCCAAACGGATTGATCATGGACGCGAAGGGAAACCTCTACGGCACAGCCTTCGGCGGCGGCGTCAACAGGAATGGCACGGTCTTCATGATTGCTCCTCAGCCTTCCCACCCCCAGTGACGCCGTTGAGGTCCGGGGCGCCCACTCGTCGAACACCACGACGAGTGGGGCAGCCGCTTTCGTGGCGTATCAAACCAGTTCTAATCGCAACTGTGTGCCAGCCCCCACTCTTACGTCGCTTCTCGGCTCACACTTCTCGACTTTATGTTTGTAATGGAATGAGATGGTTGAGGGGGGATTGGGTCCTTTGGGGGCTTGACAAGATTTTGGACGAGAGGGCCGTCGCTCCGGAGACGGTGGCAAATGAGGCGACGCCCGGACTTCACTCTTCGTGGTCGAGAGGTTTTCCGTCCGGACCGACTTGCACTTCAGACCGCTTTCCATCCTTTATGATCTGTGCTTCGTAGGCCACGAGTCTGTCGTGCTTCACTATGGACTCGACCTTAAGGAGCTTGCCCTTGCCTGCTTTCAGTTGCAGCCCGTCTTTGACCGCTACAGGGAGCGAGTCGATTGCGACCTGCTCCTCGACTTCGACGATCGCGCCGGTAGCATCCATCGCGACGTCCTTGCTGTGACCGTTCACCATCAACTGCGCTTCGTAATTGATTTGGCCGTTCTCCGTCTCTTGTGCAAAGCCGCGTATAGTTGCTCCCTTACTCTCGGTAGCCACGGTTTTCTCAACTGCCGGGGGCAGATCCGATCGCTTGATTTTCTTTTCCTGTGCCGTTGCCATTAGCGAGATCAAAAGCATCATGACGGCCACAAGACCGACAACGCGGAGAATTTTCATTGAGCTTCCTTTAGAACACGAATGACTGCAGGGACATCGTCCGAATATCCACCCTTACACGCCCAACCTTAAGCGAAGCTGAAGACGCATTCATCAAGGATTAACGCACCTGTAACGGAAGCGAAACATTTCCCTAATAAAACTTTACAAATCACTTCTTTGGTTCAAAGCGTAGACGGTTGTATCGCGTCACCACTAATCCTCGTCAATCGGGAGGCATGAAAATGCGCGAATCTAGATACTCGCTATTCCTTGGTGCATTCATAGTCGTCGTGCTCGGGCTGACTCCAGTCAGCGCACAAAATGCTGGCAAGATCAGCGGCTCGGTGACGGATGCGAGCGGCGCCTTCTTACCTGGCGCCGAAGTGGAAATACAGCAGCGGGGTCCTTCGACCGTTTCTGACAACCAGGGTCAGTTCACGATCGCTAACCTGGCTCCGGGTAGCTACACCGTGATGGTGTCGTACGTCGGATTTTCACCGTTCCAGAGCTCAGTCACCGTCGCGGCTGGCCAGACGGCGCACCTCGATGCCGTTCTCAAGGTTGCTTCCGAGAGTGAGAGTGTCATCGTGACAGCGGAACGCGCACATGGCGAAGCCGAAGCCATCAACGAGATACGGACCGCAGATAACATTCTCAATGTTCTGCCCGCCGAGGTAATCACAAGTCTTCCGAACGCAAACATTGCGGATGCCGTGGGCCGCCTGCCTGGAGTCACGCTGGAGCGTGACGAGGGCGAAGGCAAGTATGTGCAGATCCGCGGTACGGAGCCTCGTCTGAGTAATCTGACGATTGACGGCGTCGAGGTTCCTTCGCCGGAAGGTGGCATACGACAAGTAAAGTTGGATGTCGTCCCGGCGGAACTGATTGATGCGGTACAGATCAGCAAAACGCTCCAGGCCAACCAGGATGGCGATGCGATTGGTGGATCCGTGAACCTGGTTACCAAAGTGGCTAGCGACCGGCCTACCCTGTCCGTCTTCGGAAGCGGCGGGTTTACACCGATCTTCAATACGGTTCCGGTTGCCGAGGGCGGTTTGACCGCCGGCCAGCGCTTCGGCGCCCAGAAGCGCCTGGGCGTACTTGTTAGCGGCTCCTATGACTACAATGGCCGCGGCATTAATGACATTGAACCACTCCCGACGATTTTACCGGGTACCACTTTCACTCCGGACTACTTAGGCATTGCCATTCGCGATTACAAATACAACCGCAACCGTTACGGCGCGGGCGGGAGCGTGGATTATAAACTTGGAGAATCCTCGCTCGTCTACGTTCGCGGCCTCTTTTCTGATTTCAAGGATTCTGGTCGCCGCTGGGAATACACGCTGGTAAATAATGATCCCGCTCTTGGATCGCCGGGTAGCCCAGGTTTCGATACCGAGATACGCGCGGCGCACTATCAGGTCGGAAGCGTACTGGTCGGTGGGAACCACGTCTTCGCCAAATACTATTCGAACTGGGGACTTTCCGCGTCGCGTGCCCGGGTCTTCAATCCCATCAATGGAGGCGAGTCGATTGACACTTTTGCGTACACCGGACCAACCAGCCAGTGTCAGTACGATCCGGCTGCAACCAAGACTGTTTATCGCCCACAGTGGACTCCGGTCTGCTACGCAGAAGCTTACAATCCTAACAATTTCCAACTGACTACGGTCGAAGACGCCGCGCACGGACAGGCCAGCCAGCTTAATCTGCAGGCTCAAGTGTCAGGCGGCAGAATTTATCAAGCCGGATCCCACTCCGGGCGATTCGAGATTGGCTTCCGGATTCGCAACGCCCACAAGTTCGATGATTCTTTTGAAAACTTCTGGGCGCCCAATCCCGCATGAAACTTGAATTTGCCGATAAGCGCCTTTCCCACGGGACTTACCGACAAGAATTATTATGACGGTTCCTACCCACTCGGTCCGCTAGGCAGCTGGGACAAAATTAACCGCTACATAAGGTCGAACCCGGGTAACTTCATCCCGGATCCGAATAACACCAGCAACACCTACGGGACAAATCCGGCCAATTTTGACCTGGTAGAACGGGTCACGGCGGGTTACGTCATGAACACCATTGATTTCAGCCGGTTCACGTTTGCTGTTGGTCTTCGTATCGAAGGCACGCAGTTTTACTCGTCCGCTGTTAACACAACGACGGTCAACCCTTGTCTGGGCCTGTGCGTGAAGGCTGGAGGCGACTACATTGATGCTTTGCCAAGCGCCTCGCTGCGGTACCGGCTCGACAATAACTCGGGGATCCGCTTTGTCTACAGCCGCGCGCTGTCGCGTCCGCTCCCGCAGCAGCTCACCACGGCGATCTCCGAAGATACCAGCACAGCACCTTCGACTTTCAATGTTGGCGCGGTGCTGAGGCCTGAGCACTCGAATAATTACGACGCCCTTTATGAACGGTACCTAACCCCGCTCGGCATCATCCAGGCAGGGTTCTTCTATAAGAGCATCAGCAGTCCGATCGTTACCAATGTCATTCTCGCGAACTCAGGACCTTTCACGGGCCACTTCGTGGCGACCCCGGCGAATGCCGGAACAGCCTACGTAACTGGCTTTGAGGTTGCCTTTCAGCAGCACTTCACGTACCTTCCCCGATTGCTGAGTGGGCTCGGCGTCTCGGCAAATTACAGCTACACGACTTCGGGAACTACGGGAGTAGACCCGCTGCGCACCGACAACCCTGCCCTGCTTCGCCAAGCACCAAACACTTGGAACGTTAGTCCAACCTACGATCGCCATCGGCTCTCGGTCCGCGTAGGTCTGGCTTACAACGGCCCTAACATCTTCCAGTATCAATATCACGATCTTGCCCCTAACCCCACACCACCGCCGGCTACGATTCCGAACCAACAGCCTGGTGGCCTCAAGGGTCCCAACGGCGACAACTATCTTTACGCGCACTTTCAGGTTGACGCACAGGGCAGTTACTACCTTGGAAAAGGGGTCACTGCGATCGTATCGGGTCTCAATCTGAACAACGAGGTTTTCGGTTTTTACAATGGTAGTCCTCAGTTTGTGGTCCAGCGCGAGTACTACAAGCCGACGTACTCGTTTGGATTCCGATGGGATTTGCAGCATGAGAAATGACGGGAGTTGGCACGACCTGCCGAGGCGGCGGGGGGCTGGCCCCCGTTAGTTGCGGGTCAGCTCTCCTTCTTTTTTGCCCGCTATTGTGACAAATCTGATTACGCCTTCGCTGTCCTCAAAAATCAGTCCGGTTCCCTCGGAATTGACGACTGCCGTAACCAGACGACCGTAGGACTTGGGAATGCCGCCACGGGTCGGGGTTTGATCGTAGCGTGGCAATTCTCCCTCTTTCATTCCGGTGATGCTTACAAACCGAATCACGCCCTGGGTGTCTTCGAAGACCAGACCGGTTCCGATGGAATCGGAAATCGCTGTAACCAGACGGCCATACGATTTTGGCACGCTCCCCCGAGTGGGCGGAGTAGCGTAAGCTGCGGAGTCCTTGTCTTGCGGCCTGGCGTAGGCGACAACGTTCCTGCTCCCAATCAGGTATCCAGCCAGCAACAACAACGCGCTGCTGATGACAAACAGAATGCTCTTTCGCATTTCTCCTCACTCTTAATTGTGGTCGATCGCTATTGTGGTCGATCGCTCAGCCTGCTACCGGCGCTATTTCGGCAGTACCAGAATTTTGTGCATCATGCCCAAATCCTCATGGAGCAGGATGTGGCAATGAAACACAAACGTGCCCGCAATCGTGGGATCGCGAAAGTCCATGCGGACCTTGACGCTATGGTAAGGATTGCCGGGACCTTCCCAGAAAGGAATCTCGATGGTATCGCGCAAATCCTGATCCGCAGCCGGCTTTCCGTCCACTTCCATAACTTTGAAGTGGATCTGATGCATGTGAAACGCGTGGGTCTCAAGCGCGCGATTCTCAATGATCCAGTCTTCGACGGCGCCAACGTGAGTTGTGATCACCGGCTTTTCATTCGCTTCAAACACCTTTTGCTTTTGTCCGTCGACCGTGATGTAGAACTGAATGGGCCCGTTGGTCCCGCCAAATTCCTCGGAGAAGTAAAGGTTGCGCTGCGTGGTCGGCTTCAGTGCGTCCAGTCCGGTGAATTTTATGGCGTTTAACGCTGGGCCACTATTGGCGTCTGGCGTCTTCGTAGTTTGCGTTTCCTCTGCATCCGAGGTGACCTCGATCTTCGCCAGTTCCTGTTGCAGATCGGGGTTGCCCGTTGGACCAGTTGAATAAGCGTTCGACATAAACGTAGCTACGTTGTCTTGCGACGGAGCCTGCACGATGAACTCGGCTCGGCTCGCCGGAGGCACGAGAATGGTGTCTTCAAATCTTGGCTTCGCCAGCGGATAGCCGTCGAGAGCGATCAATTCAAGTTGCTGCGGCTTGCCATTGAACTGTACCTGCAGCGGCATGAAATCCTGGATAGTGGCATTGGCCACTCGCCAGAATTCTTTTCCATTGGCCTTCATCTTTATGATTGGATCAGGGAAAGTAGGAGCCGCCGCGACTTGGTAATTGATGGTTAGCTGGTAAGGCCCCGGCACCCATGGAACCAGATACTGCTGGCGGATAACAAACACGCGCTCGGGTAGCCCAGCTACCTCTGGACGTACTTTCTCCATTCCCGCAACTACCAGCGCACCGGCAGCGCCTCCATTCACTTGAAACTCAGTGAACCCATGCACGTGGGGATGGTACCAGTACAATCCCGGCGGCTCGTTGGTTGGAATCTGCATGTCAAATCGAAATGCCGGTTTGCCCGGTTGGATCAGAGTTGTGAGCACATCGTCCTGATGGCAAATGGGCGGAACATTCAGACCATGGAAGTGCATGTTTGTCGAAGACAAAGTCGGCGTTCCGGTGTCACCGCAAACCGGCACGCCCGACATGTCCATCGCCATTCCCGACGAGTCATCATCGCTTTCAATGCGGTCTTTGACGTCAAGAATCAAGCGGTCGCCCTGATTGAGGCGCAAGGTCGGAGCCTCAACTTCTCCTTTGCCGGTTTCGTAGTTCATGCAATAGTGATTGTATCCACCGGTATCGACCGAGTGCCGCATAGTGAATTCGGCACTGAGAACGCCGTTCACGCTGTTGAGGCTGAGTGCATCCTGAACCACGCTGCCGGGATTGGGGCGCGCCGGGCACTGGGCCTCAACGCGCACAAAAGAAAATACGCATATCGAGGCGGCGAGCAAATATCTGGCACAAGAACGCATACTCAACTCCTTTATCGCTTGTTAAAAATATCTCCTGCTAAAAAGGCCTGGGCGGTAGTGGATTGTTCTCGTCCACCGGAATCCCGGTAGCGGCAAGCACTCTCGGCTGCAACGCCATCACGCGCAATGGCCATAATTTAAGGGGGAGTCTCATACCTTTCGGTGGCAAGAATGACGCCGAATAAAGGTAAACCCAGTAGCAGTGAAGTTCAACAATAAACCAGCTATTTCGATGTCCGAGTGACGATTGCCAGCGAAAATGTTTGCAGAATAGTGGAAAACTGCAACACTCGGGATTCCTGCGGTTCGCCGGGTTGGGCGAGCGAGAGTACAAGCCGATTCTGGTTTTCTATCGTGAACACGTGGTGCAGTATCCGCCGATTTCCAATCTCGATACCACAATCCGGAACCGGCAGTCTTTCTCCACCTGCCCCTTCAGCTTCTCGAAAATGTCGCTCACGAATTCCATGATTTTGCCGCAGCGCAGGCAGGCCATGTGGATATGGTCGCGGTTCAGTTTGCGCTCGTAGTAGTGGCCCTCGCCGTGGATATGCATCAGATCGAGTTCGTCGATCAGGCCTTGTCGCTTGAGCAGTTGCAGCGTTCGATAAACCGTGCTGCGATCGACACTGGCATCCAGCTTTCGCGCCCTGCGCAAAAGTTGTGCCGCATCCAGGTGTTTGCTAGCCGTCTCCATCACGCGCAAGATGGCGCGGCGCTGCTGAGTCATACGAATTCCGCGATCCGCGAAATGAGCCTGCAAACGGCCCGGCATTTCAGTTTGGGGTAGTGGCATAAGGATCACTTCTCTGCTGTCGCAACTGGTCGCAATCGCACTGCGACGGAATCTTTACCGGAATTCTTGACGGTATTGTGAGACATCCGGCAATATCGTAAATGTACGTTGAATGCGACTGAGTTGCAACTAGCAGCGATAGTTATTCTGGCCGTCATGATAAATTCGCTATCTCCGGAGCGGACCGACGGGATGCAACGCGCTATCACCCGGGCAAGAATTTCTGGGCACCTTTGTCGACTCCTCCGCCTTCTGGGGCTGGCCGTGGCCGCACTCGCATTGCCTGCGAGAGCGCAGGAAAGTCCTTACATCGTTACTTACGATCACTATCTCGAAGAACCCGGCAGCCTTGAGGTGGAATATTTTTCGACCTTTGGCACACAACGTGGCGGCAACGATTTTAATGCCTTTTGGGCAGAGTTCGAATATGGAGCAACGGCCTGGTGGACGACAGAGCTCTATCTCGACGGTCAGACGACATTCGACGACAGCACTCTTTTCACCGGATTTCGTTGGGAGAACCGCTTTCGTCTACTTCAACTTGAGCATTTTATTAATCCGGTTCTGTATATCGAATACGAGCAAACCAATGGTGCAGATAAAATCCTGAAAGAAGTCGAAGGCCATGACGTTGAATCTGATTATGCCGCTTTCAACAGTGTTTTACGGAAAGAACACAATCATGAGTTGGAATTCAAACTCCTGCTTTCAAAATCTTTCAAGGGCTGGAACGTTGCCGAGAATACTATCGCGACAAAAAATCTTACTGGCGGAAACCCCTGGGAGTTCGGCTATGCTGTCGGCGCCAGCCGTCCGTTGGCTCTGAAAGCGTCCCCTAAATTATGCAATTTGTGCAGAGAGAACTTCATTGCCGGAGTAGAAATGTATGGCGGCCTGGGAGATCGCTACAGTTTCGGCTTGCACGATACGTCGCAATACCTCGCGCCGGTCGTCGCTTGGAACTTGCCGTCAGACTGGACTTTTCGCCTTTCGCCAGGCTTTGGCCTGAATGATAATAGTCATCGTTTCCTGATGCGTTGGGGGATATCGCGTGAGTTCTCTGGCTTCGGGGAATTGGTGGAGCGCCTTTTCGGAGGGGCCAAGCCGTAATCTACGCCGTGATTTCCAAGGAGAGAATGGCCACAAATCAACTGGAACCCAACATGAAAATTGGCAGGCGTTGTAACCACGTTGCCGCAGTTTTTGCGATTATTGCCTTGATATTGGCCAATTATTTGGCTGCGGCGCGCAACCAAGATTCTGCCCAGAAACAGCAAAAGTCCGTTTATGCTGTTCTGTCAAAAGCTCCCCAAAAAGCTGTCACTCGCCGCAATCCATTGGAAAACGATCCCGACGCTGTCGTCGCCGGCGGTAAACTTTTTGAAATCCATTGCTCTGAGTGCCATGGCGGTATGGCGGAGGGTGGACGGAGGGCGCCGAGTCTGGTCGCCGAAGAGGTGCAACAGGCCACGCCTGGCACCCTCTTCTGGATACTGACCAACGGAGTTGTTCGCCGGGGTATGCCTGTGTGGTCGAAATTGCCGGAGCCGCAACGTTGGCAGATCGTGCGCTATCTTAAATCCCTGGCTCCGCCGAAAAGTCCACCGATAAGCCCGGAAAACCACTCCAAGACGCTAAGCGCTTCGCCCCATGCCGCTGTCAGGCGTTCGCGTCAGCAGCCCATAGCAGTTTGAACATTGTCATCTCTCCGGTTATTATGCTACGGTAGTTGAAAGTTCACGCCTTCAGAATCACAACACAGTCGCGCCGGGTTGTGGCCCGCGTTAAAAAGCGTGTCGGATAGGTGGTGCAGCTATGAAAGATGCGGTTGATTCCATGCCGGTCGAACGTCCCATCGAACCGGAAACTTTTGCCAACCGGAAGCTGATTCGCCCCTCGTTAACACGCACCGACCACAACCATTCTGGCCCGCCGACGGCTGAACGCCGTGACCGTCCCGAGCGCTCAGTGGAGCGTAATGACCGCAATGACCGCGGCGATCGCAATGGCGGCGGTGGCCGCAAAGCGGCTCCAGCAGAACAAACCAATGCGGAAAACTTTTATTATCAAAAGCAGATGCAGGCGAGAACGCCGATGGTCATCGTTCTCCGCGATGGCGAACAAATCCGCGGCATCATCGAATGGTACGACAAGAGCTGCCTCAAGATAAATTGCAGCGGCGCCCCCAATCTCATGATCTACAAGCCTGCGATCAAGTACATGTACAAGGAAGGCGAGAACGCCAGGAAGTAACGGCCTTCAGGCGGCAGGCTTCAGGCTTCAGACGCTGCTTCATTTCGCAAAACATGCGCTCAGCAGGCTTTCACCTAACAACTGAAATCAGGATTAGGGGCTGCGAATGCAGAGCCGCGCCGTTCGGAGGTTTAGCCTGACGCCTCACGCCCGAAGCCTAGAGCCCAACGCCCGAAGCCTGTTGTTGACAATCTCCTATATCTCCCTTAGCATCAAGCACTTGATGAAATCCGTTGCCGGGAGCTAACCTTTGATCAAGCTCGACATCATCAACGAAGTGGTCAACAAGACCGGAATCACCAAGACCAAGGCCGAACTGGCCGTGGAAACTGTCTTCGGCAGTATGAAGCGATCGCTCGCCAAAGGTGATCGCATTGAGTTGCGCGGATTCGGCGTATTCAACGTCAGGCCGCGCAAAACTGGAATCGGGCGCAACCCACGCACAGGCGCCGAGGTTTCCATTCCGCCAGGCAAAGCGGTGCGCTTCAAACCCGGCAAGGAATTGCAGTCCATCGACTGAGGTCGATTTCTCCGGTACGATGGAGATACGGGCGTTAGCGTCCGCACTTGCTCTCGAACCGTAGAATCCTGATGCCTGAATTTCTTCCCCCAGTTTCTTCGACTACCACCGATTATTACCGCCCCGTAGAAGTGTTCGTTGTAGAGCCGCTGAAGCAGCGGTATTGGCTGCACATCATCCTTCTGTTGGCGACGATCTTCACGACCCTCGTAGTCGGGGCGCGCATGGAATATAACTTCCAGCACAATCAGCCTGCCTTTTCCTTGAATGATGACGAGGTTCCGTTTTTCCCCATGCGATGGATGCTGCATGATCCGTCGCGACTGCTTCTAGGTTTACCGTTTGCGTCGACGCTGATGCTTATTCTTCTGGCGCACGAGATGGGACATTACCTCTGCTGCCGCTATTACGGTGTGAATGCGACCTTGCCTTTCTTCATTCCAGCGCCTACGTTAATTGGGACGCTTGGCGCATTCATCCGCATCCGTTCGCCAATTCGCTCGCGCGCCGCGCTTTTTGATATCGGAATCGCTGGGCCAATCGCGGGATTCGCAGTTGCCGTGACGGTATTGATGTTTGCCTTGCCGCTGTCGAAGCCGATGCCGCCCGATCTCGCAGGTCCCGACATTCAACTGGGATACCCGCTGATTTTCCGGCTGGTCTGGTACATCCTGCCGGTGACGCAGCTCAAAGCCAGCGCGGGATCTGCTTTGCACTCGATTTATTTTCATCCGACCGCGATCGCGGCCTGGGTGGGAATGTTCGCTACCGCGCTCAACTTGCTTCCCGGCGGTCAACTGGATGGTGGACACATCGTGTTCTCTCTGGCTCCGCGGGCGCACAAGATGGTGTCGCGCTTGACCATCCTCGCGCTTATTCCCATGGCGCTTTATTTGTGGGCAGGATGGTTGATCTGGGCAATTTTATTGAAAATCAGCGGCATGCGGCATCCCATGGTCGCGGAATGGCCGGAAGTGAGCGGTGCTCGCCGCTGGTTGGCCGGGTTCGCTCTGCTGATGCTGATATTAACGTTGGCGCCAGCGCCCTTCGCGCATAGCTCTTTGCTGCAAGTATTGCGCGAGCTGCGGTCGGCACAGTAGGAGTGGCGGCCACAGTACCAGCGCCGACGCTAAGTATTTTCTTTAACTCCGGCGAACAAATCCGTCTCCTGCTCGATCAGTCCAGGAGTAATCCTTGCCACGAGATGAAACATTTCCCGCCCTCCGCGCTGGCGTACGTGTGATTCGAATAGAGGCCACAAAGGCGCTTGTGTGGTATGGGCCTTGAATGCGGCGACTTTTGTTTCCAGGTTATTCCCAATGTCGATGATCGCGGTTGCAGGGGGCAGAGTAACCGGTTGGCGGTCGGGCAGATTGAAGTCAACTGTTCCGTAGTAAAGCTTCTGGGTTCGGTGTGGCGAAACTCCTCCGGCAAGCTGATCCGGATAACGATTGGTTCGCCCCGCCCAGTGAAACGCCAAAGTGGCGAACACTGACGCCATGGAATGATCGATGTGGCCGGTGACGGAACCGTCGGGGCCGAAGGTAATTAGCACATGCGGACGAAAACGGCGAATCTGCAAGGTCAACTCGCACACTACTTTATAAAGATCCTGCCGATAGAGCTGCCCATCGGGATAGTCCAAAACGATTCCGCTGGAGATTTTCAGAATTTCACAAGCGGCCGCAAACTCTTTGCGCCGCATATCTGCTAGTTCCTGATCATTTGCGGCGTTGCCACGATGGCTCGCCGCCTGCCCCGGGGTCAGGCAGATTACACATGTCTCGACGCCTCGGTCGTGGTATAGGCGGAGGGTACCACCAAAGCCTCCAGCTTCATCGTCGGGATGGGCAGTGATGCACATCAAACGCAGCATAGCGTTATTGTAACTTGCTGGTTGGGGGCACTGGATTCCGGACTAAATATGCAACATCTTGCATTGTCATTTAACTGGACACGTTATTGCCTTAACAAACTGCTGGTTTAGCACTAAAATGGTGCCGCTTGGCATTCCCTTTATCATCCCGAGCGAAGCGAGGGATCTGGGTGTTTGCTTGAGGCTGCAGTAACGGTAGTGCAGGCAAGAACCGAGATCCCTCGCTTCGCTCGGGATGACAAGAGTATTCAGTCCGCGTACAGCCCGGGCGGGGACGCCCGCGTCAACACTAACTGAGGACGCCAACCTTAACAGGGGACAATTGTGCACGTTCTGGTGACCACGGATACGTTAAGCGGGGTGTGGGCTTATACCCAGGAACTGGTCACCGGCCTGGTGAGCCGCGGTGTGCGGGTCACGCTGGTCAGCCTGGGCGATATTCCTCTGCCCCATCAAACCGCATGGATGGACGAACTTCAAGGCCTTGAATACCGTCCGACTGCGTTTCGTTTGGACTGGATGCAAGAAGCCGAACAAGACCTGACAGACTCATCCGCGTATCTGACCGCACTGGTAAAGGAACTCAAGCCTGATCTGCTGCACTTGAATCAATTGTGCTACGGAAACCTTGCGGTCGACGTCCCGCGCGTAGTCGTGGCGCACGGCGATTTAATCAGCTGGTGGAAGGAAGTGCATGGACACGAACCGCGCGAGGGCCGCTGGATGCGGTGGTATCGCGAGGCGGTGATGCGCGGCTTGTGGCATGCCGACGCGGTGGTGGCGCCGTCGTTGTGGATGCTGGATGCCATTCGCGATTGCTACGCGCGCCCCAGACGCGACGCGGTCATTTACAACGGGCGCAATCCGGCCTTCTTTAACCCCTACGTTAGTAAGGATGATTCTGTGCTCTCAGTCGGGCGCCTGTGCGATGCTGGCAAACAAGTAAGCTTATTGACCCAGCATCTTCACCCGTTGCCGGTCTGCATTGTCGGGGCGGAAGCGGCGGTCGCGGAAGCGAAGATTCCCATTCGCACCGATGTTAAGCTGGCAATCGACCGCGTCTCCGTGGCCTTGAAGGGACCGCAGACGGAAGCGCAGTTGCGTACCTTGTATAGCCGCGCATCAATTTACGCTGCCACCTCGAGATACGAGGCCTTCGGCATGGCCCCGCTCGAAGCCGCGTTCTCGCGATGTGCTATCGTCGCCAATGCCATTCCTTGCTTCCGCGAGATTTGGGGCGATGCGGCAATTTATTTCGAGGCCAACGACGCGTCGAGCCTGGCCGATGTGATTCGCCGAATGCACGAGCATCGCGATCTTTGCCGAGGCTATGCGACACGAGCCTACCAGCGTGCGCGCGAATGTTTTACCGCCAAGCGCATGATCGACGAGTATGTGAAGCTGTACCACAGCCTGGTGGGAGCGAAATTGGCGGCGGCATAAAAAGCTCCTAGCTCCTAAGCTTTTAGCTTACAACTTTCCTTCGATGATCTACAGCTTTTCCGTGAGACCGCATTGACGCACAAATGAGGTGTTGTGGCTAGCAGCCAGGAGCCAGCAGCTAAAAGCTGTTATCTTCATACTTAGCACATTTCATTCTGGAGGACTCATGGCTACAGTCAAAATCACCGTTAAACCCAACGGCCCTTATCGCGTGGAAGCTCCTGAAGGTGCGGTCGAACTGGTCGACGTCAACGGCACTAAGTACGACCTCACCGGTAAACCCGCTTTTTCTCTTTGCCGCTGCGGTGGCTCTGTTACCAAACCATTTTGCGATGGCACACACAGCAAGATTGGTTTCCAGGGTGCGGAGTTGGCGGTGAAGAAGGCGGAGAACTGAACTGCGTTTAAAGTGAGGTTGTTGGTATTACGGAGCAAAATGAAAAACCAGCTTGGCTTTGGTTTGGTAAGCCAAGGGTTCGTACTTCCATTTCCTAATCGCCTTGACTGCAGCTTCGGCAAGGATGGGGTTTCCCCCGGTCACGTTAGCGCTTTCGACAGATCCATTCGATGAGATGGTTGCCTCTAAGCGCACGTAACCGCCAATGCCAGCGTGCTTCAGGTCCGGGGGGTATTCCGGCTCAACCTGGTAAACGATTTTTCTTTCTTGATTTTTCTGAGCATACGCTGCTGGCTCCATGAACGCGGTCAGCACTGAAAGAATGACCACGAGGCAAAAGCAGAGTCCTGATAATGAGCGGCTCTGCGGTCGTCTACGAAATGAAATTGGGTTGCGCACACACAACTCCCATGGGAATCTACAAACTAGCGGATGTCTACATGCGCGGACAAGGTTACCATGGTAAGTGGAGCAAACCGGACTTGGAACATGAACGCTGGGTAAGTAGCTTGCCGAGAACCTGGATTAGTGGATGGTCTTCGTCTTTCGCGACATGTAATCCATCAGCAGGTACTGACCCAATGTGTAGGGCGTGGTGAAGTACGCTTTTCCGCGGCACATTTCCGTGACCTTCTGCACGAACTGCACCAGACCGTGATCGGACGCCAGCATGAAAGTATTGATCAGGACTCCGGCTCGCTTGCATTTGGAAACTTCTTCCAGCGTCTGGCTAACCACCAGCGGATCGAGGCCGAAGGCGTTCTTGTAGATGCGGCCGTCTTCGAGCGTCAGCGCGGACGGTTTGCCATCGGTGATCATCACGATCTGCTTCATGTCTTTACGTTGGCGCTGCAGAATGCGTTGCGCCAGCCGCAGGCCCTCGCGGGTGTTGGTGTAATAGGGACCCACCTTCACGCGCGCCAGTTGCGACAACGGTACTTCTTCTGCTGAGTCGTGGAACAGAATCAAAGACAAAGAATCGCCGGGATATTGCGTACGAATCAGGTGCGAGAGCGCCATTGCTACTTTTTTTGCTGGGGTGAAGCGATCTTCTCCATAGAGAATCATGGAATGCGAACAGTCGAGCATGAGCACAGTGGCGCACGAAGACTGGTATTCGCACTGATGCACTTGCAGGTCAGAGTATTCGATGTTCAGCGGGAGCGTCATACCCTCGCGCTGGATCGCATTGGAGAGGGTTGCGGTGATGTCGAGATTCAGCGTGTCGCCGAATTCATATTGTCTTGATGCGCCGCTGGCCTCGATGCCGGTGGCCATATCGCGCGTGTCGTGACGTCCAAAGCTCGATTTTCC
>Ga0207046_10189_pt1 | contig 17586 bp, 17 predicted proteins | sample Alteio_BWMinCont_66_FD_153303 | JGI IMG/M metagenome (GOLD analysis project Ga0207046, IMG submission 153303) | Enriched cells from forest soil in Barre Woods Harvard Forest LTER site, Petersham, Massachusetts, United States -... | ecosystem: Environmental > Terrestrial > Soil > Temperate forest >...
CAGTTCTACAAAGCGGGCTCGATGTATCGGCACATTCTGGACCATATGGTGAATGTGTTTGGAACGGAAGCGGCGGTGGCGCTGGGGCCAAAGCTCTGCTCGATTGCGCTGCAGTACGACGAGCAGGGCGGAGGGATGTCGGATTTGTTGCGAGACCTGGAAGAGGTGAAAGGCAGCATCGGCGTTCTGGCAAAGATGTCTCCGGTGGAGATTTTGCGGAGCCGCCAGCTGGATCCGCGTGCCGTGAGCCGGTCGTGCCGGGAGATCGACACAGTGCCGAGAGCGTCGGATTATTTCGATGGCTATGAGGTGCTGGCAGAAGAGAAGCGACTGGCGGCCATGATGCATCCGGGCCGATTGAAAGGATATACGCAGGCGGGCAAATCGATCTTCATGCCTATGTATGGCCTGTTTGGAGACGGCAAGCATGTCGATGCTCAGGGATCGACGCGTAATTTGACCGACTTCGCCACGTGGGTCAATATCGGATTGCTGATGCGGGATGGGATTGCGTGGCTGAGTGAGAATTGATGTTTGATTCGGCATCTTCCGTCCGCAAGTGACTACATGTTTCCATTTGGTATTGCAACTGCCACCTCGATGGCCGCGCTGTAGCCATTGGTCATCGCTCCCTAGTCTATTTCTGATAACTGTCGGGAAACCCACCAGGGTCTAGCCAGGAATGCCATTGGGTGCATTTCGCAGCGGCCATCTACTTGAGCGAATGATCGCCATCTCCGGCAAGTGACCCAGAAACCTGTTGCGGGCTTGCCAATCCAGGTGATGGTCGATAAAGGACGTTCTGATTCACTGATGGGAGTAGTGAACCAATGCGCGTCTGCGATAGGATTATCGAGAAAGTGATCGCAAGTGTCCGTCTTTTGTCCGTGTTCTGGGTACAAAACCGAACAAAACGGAGCATTCCTGAACAATCCTGAGAGCCCTCAAACGGCCTGCACTAAAGTACTAGGCCAAAGGGATAACTGTACCATCGACCCCAGCTGGACCTGTCCGCGATACTTCCTCTATTGAAAACAGTGTTTCCGCCAGGACCAGATGGAGATTCTCGGCCCAGAACGAAGTGCAGGAGTAAAGCTCATGCCCGGCAAGCAAGAAAGCAGCCGCAACGGTAGCAGCGTACTGAAGACGACGACGTGGGGTGCGGTGATTGCCCTGTCTGCCGCAATCCTCGTGACAGGACTCGTGGGATTGAACCCCTTGACCAAGTCCGGCGAATTCGGTCGTCCCGCTGCACAAGCGGCGGAAAAGGCGCTGCCGTCTTCTGGACCTTCTTTGACGCCTGCTCTACAAGGATCTTTCAATGGTGGTGACGTTCGCGAAGACCGGCCTGTTCTAGGCAAGGCTCTGCCAAGCGCGTCCGGCACGCCAACGGTTTCCGATTCTTCAGTTTCCACGGTCGCAAGCCCGATTCGTTCCTCTCAGGCTGAGCTTAGCCAACCAAACCGGCCGAGCGAGAGCAATGGCGGCGGTTCCGGAAGCGCAAGTTCCGATGAAGCCCAGCGCGCAGTGCTTGCAAAAATTGCTCCGGACCTAAAGGGACTCGATCCCGAAGCCCCTGTAGACGTCATCGTTCAATTCAAGACGGCAGCGGGAGTGTCCGACGTGGCAGCGGACGGAGCTACGGCAAAGGCCGATCTGTCCCTGGTAAAAGCGGAATTGGTAACGGTGAAGGGCGGCAGCCTGCCGACTCTTGCGGCGCACTCCAGCGTTGCGTATATCTCGCCGGACCGCACGGTTAAAGGCTCATTGGAGCATGTGGTCACGGCCGTAAACGCGGATCTAGCCTACGCCAACGGCTGGAACGGCACCGGCGTTGGGGTCGCAGTGATTGACAGCGGTGTCAGCCAGGGGATTTACGATTTAGCCCAGGACAATAGTGCAACCTCGCGCATCGTTTACAACCAGAGTTTCGTGCCCGGGGACAATTCCAGCGGTGACCCTTTTGGACATGGAACGCACGTTGCCGGCATTATCGCGGGGAACGGCTACGCTTCTGCGAACGCAAACTACCCGGCCATGTATCGCGGCATCGCCCCGGAAGCGAACATCATTAATCTGCGTGTTCTGGATGCTACCGGAGCAAGCACGGACAGCACGGTGATCACGGCGATCCAGCAGGCGATCGCTCTGCAGAGCACCTACAGCATTCGAGTCATCAATCTGTCGCTGTCGCGCGGAGTCTATGAAAGCTACAAGCTGGATCCCCTCTGCCAGGCGGTGGAATCCGCGTGGAAGGCGGGCATCGTCGTCGTAACCGCAGCCGGCAACATGGGCGAATACAATGGAGCCGGAACGAACGGGTACGCCACGATCGGTGCTCCCGGAAACGATCCGTACATAATCACGGTTGGCGCGACGAACACGCACAACACCGGCGCGCAGACCTCGCAGACGATGACCAGCTACAGCTCCAAGGGTCCGACGTCGTTCGATCAGATCGTCAAGCCTGACCTGGTCGCTCCGGGCAATCAGGTGGTTTCGCGCATGTCCTCTGCAGGCAACGCGATCGTGAGTGCCTACCCGGCACTCGCCGTTTACCCCTGCAACTCTTCGCTAACGAGCTGCGGCTCGCAATATGGATCGGCGCGGTACATGCGCCTGAGCGGTACCAGCATGGCGGCGCCGGTGGTTAGCGGCATCGCGGCGATGCTTTTGCAACAGACACCCTCCCTTACACCCGACCAGGTGAAAGCGCGCTTGATGAAGACGGCCTGGAAGGGTTTCGGACAATACACCACAGAGACGGATTTAAGTACCGGCGTAAGCTACACCATCGAGCAGGACATTTTCGCTGTGGGAGCCGGAGCGGTTGACGCTTCTGCGGCGCTAGCCAATACCGACCTGGCCCCTGCGACGGTTGGCTCGGCGATGTCGCCCACTGCGGTGTACAACTCGGCGAACAACACGATCACGATCTCTGGAGCTTCCGGGACCATCTGGAACAACTCTGTTGTTTGGGGTAACTCCGTGGTTTGGGGGAACTCCGTTGTCTGGGGTAATTCCGTGGTCTGGGGCAATTCGGTCGTATGGGGTAACTCCGTGGTTTGGGGGAACTCGGTCGTCTGGGGCAACTCCGTGGTTTGGGGCAATACCGACGGATCACTCGGAAACTGATAGCAAGCCGGCACGGGTGCAAACCACTAGAGGAAAAATAGAAGAGAAGATGCCAAGGCTAGCCAAGATCTATATCGCCCTGATCGCCACACTTGCTGCCGCGGCGCTGACCGTGGCGGGTTATCAGTGGAAGCCGGCAAACGTGGGCCAGTTCGTGTTGTTTTTTGGACTGGCGATGGTGGCTTCCACGATGAAGATCCGTTTGCCGGGGCTGAAGACTTCGATCTCGACAAACTTCGTGTTCATTTTGATTGGTCTCGCACTTTTTAGTTTTAGTGAAACCGTGCTGATTGGTCTGGGCGGTGCGCTGGTGCAGTCGCTATGGAGACCGCTGCAGCGGCCGAAGGCCGTGCAGGTATTTTTCAATGGGGCTTGTCTAACGGTTTGCACAGCCGCAGCATTCTGGGCTTCGCACGCCCTGCCGGCAATGCTGGGATCGAGTTCATCGGCAGCGATGATGACGGTGGGAGCGAGCGTTTACGTGGTGTTGAATACCGGCCTCGTGTCTCTGGTCATTTCGCTGGCCGAAGGGCAGTCGCTGAAGCAACTCTGGCCGCAGTGTTATGAGTGGACCTTCCCGTACTTTCTGGTGGGCGCGGCTGTGGCAGGCCTGGCCAGCGCTGCGGGACAGGGCAACAATTTCGGTGTGACCTTGCTGGTTGTGCCCGCGATGTACTTCGTCTACGTGTACTACCGGATGCGCATTATGCGCGCCGTGATGGATAACATTTCTAACGTGAGCCACGAGAACGAAGGCGCACTCGCCGGCATATCGCACGTCCGCTGAGCTTACTCACCTATCGCAGTACGCTCAGGACCTCACGGTCAAAACGGGGCAGCGCGCTCCTGTGGCTGGCGAATTCTTAATTCGCGCACAATTCCTCAGGATTCCCCGTCCTGCTACACATTATAAGAGTGCGCCCCTTCTGAGGTAAGTTTTGAGCGTTAAAGAAGAAACGAGCACCTGGTAATGGAAAGTACGAAATTTGTTGGCATGGACGTGCATAAAGACGCGATCGCTGTGATGAATTCCGCTGGCAAGGTAGTCATGGAGTCCATCCTAGAAACGAAGGCGGTGACCATTCTGCAGTTTATCCACGGGCTGCGCGGAGACGTGTTTGTCACGTTTGAAGAAGGAACTTGGGCCGCGTGGTTGTATGACTTGCTGAAGCCGCATGTGACCAAGGTTGTGGTGTGCAACCCGAACGCCATCAAGCTCGCACTTGAACGGCGGGAAGACCACCGGATTAGTGTTTACCTGCCTCGTTCGCAATCTGACGAGAAATACTTTCGACCTCTGCCATATTCTTGGGGTAGAGAGCTAACCCGCCAGACGCATTCGCAAGTTCATTCAGCGCGAGTCTAGCGGCGTCTTGGCGTTGAGAGTCTTTCTCGCTCAGCAAACCGATACAGTAGATCGGAACACCACTGCTTTTGACCTTGTCCAGCAATTCTCCCTGAGTTATCTTGCTCGCAGTATCGTAGCCCTCGGTGATCAATACGAGGACCCTTCTCTCATTGTGCGTCGTCAATGCGAGGTGGTCGACTCCCGCCTGGACAGCATCCCTCATAGCCTTGCCACCCCGCGCGTCAATCCGCGAGATCACCTCTTCCATTTCCTTGATATTGCTGGTGAAATCTTCTTCATTCGGTAGGCCATTGAAGACTTCGTCGTCAAAGCCAAAAATGCAGATTTCATCATTTGGCTTTGAAGCTTTCACAAAGGCCAGTGCGGCACTCACAGCTTCGGCTCGCTTTTGGTCCATGCTGCCGCTAGTGTCGAGCAGAATGCAGATAGCTAGTGGCCGCTCTTCACGTTGAGACTGAATAGGCAACATCGAAGACGTCGGATTCTGATTCGAAACCACATCCGAGAGAAGGCCCGTCCGGCTTTGGTGTTCCTGCAAGAATGGCCGGAGCAGCTCTTCGGCGCGGCGGTTCGAAACTAGAGCATGCTTCAGTGTGATCGAATCTCGTCTTGCTGGGGCAAGGCTCACCGCGGCCGACAGGTAGATAACAGGCACACCGGATACAAAAAGCGCCGCCCACGCGGAACGGCCGAACGGCCTCGGGACCTGAAACGCCCTCTTGAGAATCCGATTCACTCTTCGGGTTACATTTGAATCCGTGGCCATTGAGATGACCGGCCAACTCAGAACACCGCCACTGGCGGCTGCCGTGCGAGCGATATCTACCAGCGTTGCAGCGTACTCTTCCTTATCCTTCGTTTCGGAGACAGCAATGTCGTCACATGCTTCCTCTGCGAGCCGTGCGAGTTCGCGATCAATCCACCAAGCGAGAGGATGAAACCAAAAAATGCAAATGTTGAGGCGTGACGCGAGATGGGTAAGCCAGTCATATCGCTGGATGTGGGCTCTCTCGTGAGCGAGAACGGCTCCAAGTTTCGCGGCATCCCAATCTCTCCACGCTCGTGGCAAGAGAATTCTCGCCCGGATGCCTCCGACCGAACCCGGCACTACCACTTGCGTCAACTCGACGACATTGGCACCCAAGCTTGGGACGGGCGTGGAACCTCGGACGATTTTGCGCAGACCCCAGCATCCGAGAGCCAACCGAAGGAACAACAGAAGTGAGATTGCAAGGTATGTACGCGTCACCGTTGTGCGCCATAACGTCCTACTAAACGTCACTGGCTCTTGGGCGTGACTTGCGGGTGCGGTTGCGCGTGCTGCGGACATGGAAGGTCGCGCCGATTGCATCACTCGCGGTTGGGTGGGAGCGAGTAAAATTGGGAGTGTCTTTAGCAGAATGGGCGGAGCCACCATCTCCAAAGGGATTTGAAGGAGCATGCCGACGAGTACGACTGTCCACATCGCATGCCTGGCGGCAGAAGAGCGGGTACGAACTACTGATAAGCTCACGAAGGCGACGAGAGCCAAGCCGCAAATACGAATCGAAGCGCTTATGAGTTGCGGCACAATATCAGTCGCCATCCTGCCTCCTTCGGGTGCGATTCTTCCCTCGAGCCAGTTTTTCCGCTAGACGGCGCAACTCCCGCTCATCCAAGAGCTCGCGATCGACCATTCCCACAATCAGTTGCTCTATGGAGCCGCCTAAGAGCCGATCAATGATTTGTTGAACAGTTCTCACGGCTAGATGTCGCGGGGGTTCCGAAACTCGATATACGTTCGTGCGGCCTTCCACTTGGTGCTTGACGTAGCCCTTCTCCTCCAGCCGCTTGAGAATGGTTCGGGAGGTAGAGTCTTTCATGGGGTGACGCTTGGCCAGAGCCTCGCGCACATCCTCAGCGGTGCTTTCAGCGCGTGCCCACAGTACGTCCATGACCAAATGTTCCAGTTCAGATAGCCGCTTGGGAGATTCGGTTGCGCTAAACATTGTAGCGCTACATATTGTAGCGCCTCCGAATGCTAGTGTCGAGGTCGTAGTTGCGGGGGGAGTCGTGAGCCATTCACATCGCAATCTCACGGCTGATGCTGTGAGCTTGATCGTTTTCCTGTGCTGGGCTGACTGCTGAACGGCCACTGGCTCGATCTTCTGCGCCGCTGGTTCGGTCTCCGGCCCGGTCGCTGTACGCTGCGTCAGGTCGCGGCTCAGATCGCGCCCTAGTTCCCGGCCCAGCGTTCTCGCACCACTCCCTCCGACAAGTCTCGTCGTATCGCAGTTGAGCCGCGTAGAGGTCGATCAAGTTTTGCGAATGGAAGTCGACTTGAACGCGATGAAGTGAGCGTTGCCGACATTCACTCGCGACTAATTCGATCTAAGATGCCGCAGCATCGAACCGCCTTGGGCTGGGGACACAGCAGCAAATAGAATGCGACGACGTGCGTAATCATCAGCACAGGCACGTAGATGATGGGGATCGCATACGAGGCGCCCAACTGCCCCACCAGCGCAGGAAGGGCAACCTGGATGGCGTGGTAGTAGTCGAGGATGAGATCAATCGTCCCAACGAGATTGAAGGCGACGACGAAAAGCCAGAAGAGCGGACGTATCCTGGTTCCTCCGTCCCTTGCCCCAGCTGCGGTGTCGCAGCCGGGCAGCGTTACATATTGCAGGCGGCCAGGACCACATGCGGACGGGAAGCTATTTGCAATTGAGGTGATCCAAAAAAACGGGGCCGTTGAGGCGCGGATGCCCTTCTTTTACGTGAAATGCAAGAATCCTAGTTGCGACGCGATACCTGTTACGCCGTACTACGCCAGCCATACGAAGCCGGAGGAAATTAAGAGTTCAATGACGGGTTGCGGCCCTATTCAAATCACTTGCGCCGAGTGCGGTCACATTGATACTTGCTTTCGGGATGATTTTCGCGTAACTCGAGGTGGATAACCTCTTCGTTGACCTACAAATTGCTTGATTCTCTGGGTTTACCGCACGAAAACGGATCGCCGCTCTTGAAAAGCCCACCCGCCCGCCTGGGCCATACGCCTATCACGTTTACGCGCTACTGAATGTTCAATTGTGTACACCCTAACTGTGGTCAATTTTGCTCATCTAGACGGATTAGTCCTATAAATCATACGATTGGGCCCGGGTGACCAGTTTCCTGTGTTCACTGAAGGGGCAGATCCGAATGGCGGGTAAACGTAGTTTCGGTGTCAGTCGCGTAGCTCTCCGCAAAAAGTTCCGTACTGGGATGAGTTTTCGGAACTACCGAGACAAGGAGCCCGTGTTTTCGCAAGGAGATCCAGCTGATTCTGTCTTCTACGTGGAGAGCGGCACGGTGAAGCTCACGGCTGTCAGCACGCGCAAGAAAGCTATCATCGCCATCCTCCAGCCAGGTAGTTTTTTTGGCGAGGGCTGTCTGGCAGGACAATCTCTGCGGATTTGCACGGCGAGATCCATTGGACAATCCAATGTCATTCGACTGCAGAAGCAGAGCGTAGTTCGCACGCTCAAGAGGGACCCGAAGTTTGCGACGCTGTTCGTTGAATACTTACTTTCGCGTGTGGTTCGAATCGAGGAAGACCTGATAGATCAATTCTTTAATTTCAGCGAAAGGCGACTAGCGCGGGTTCTGTTGCTGTTTGGGGATATAACCAAGGAATCGAAATCGGACTCCGCCCTGAAGGTGAGCCAATCAACCCTTGCCGAGATGGTTGGTACTACCCGCGCGAGGGTAAGTAAATTCATGAACGAGTTCAAGGCGAGGGGCTTGGTCAGCTATAACGGGGGCTTGCAAATTAACAGCGCACAGGTCGCGGCGTTTTTGGAAAATCGTCCGCTCTCCGTCAAGAAAACGTAGACCCGGCCAGATGGCTCCGGCTTTCGCCATCCGCATGACCGCCGAACGGAAGGGACGCGCAATAGCGATGGGAGGCAAGAAATAAAGAATAAACAACTAACACTTAAGGAACAGTCTTCGGTCCCCTGCCCTACGTGCGGTGTCGCAGCCGGACAGCGTTGCATATTGCATTCGGGTACCAATCGCTCAGAACCACATGTGGACCGGAAGCTATCTGCGATTGAGGCGATCCAAAAGAAACCGGACCCATGAGGTGCGGGATGCCTTTCTTTCTTGTGAAATGCAAAAACCCCAATTGCGAGGCGATGCCGGTTACACCGTACTACACTACTTTTATGAAGCAGGAGGAGATTAGGAGCTCAATGACTGGGTGCGGCCCTATTCAAATCACCTGCCAAGAGTGCGGTCATATTGATACTTACTTTCGGGATGATTTTCGCATAACCGCTGGGACGGATGACTTCTTCTCCGATCATCCAAGAAACAGACTGAAATAGAGTTAGGTTAATTGCTCGGGAAAGTACCATGCTAGTATGTTCGTAAGGGTGGGGCAGAACCATCCGGACAGAGTTAGACCTTGATGCAAGAACGTCTAGGACGCTGCGCTGAGAAGCTTCGCTGTGCAGTTCGTTATCTGGCCAACAGTCCCTGCGCACCCCAAGAGAAGTTGACTGGGGTGTACCGCGACACTGGATTTGGAACTATTTGCGAAGACGATTTTCTGGACGGCTCTTTGAAAAACGACTACCTGACCATCAAAGCCTCGCTAATCAAAGCCGATGAGCCTAACTTCATGGGCGAGATCGCGGCCATGTCCGATGAACAAGCACGCACGGTCATAGGCCAAATCTGTTCGCTTTCTGAGGCCGTCGCATACGTACTAGGCAAACAGAGCAATTCCGAGCGGTAGGGGAGACGCAAACATGAAAAAGGGAGTGAAGTTGAGAGAGTCTACGCCGGTCGTGACTGAATACGAAGACGCTTCCGGTTTCCCCGATGAACAAAAGGCCAATTCGTATTGCCGCGAAATGAACGGCTGGAGTTCTGGGTGGACAGTTGAAAGAGTGACACTGGGTGGGGTCGACAAGTGGAGAGTTGTTTGGCTAGGAGAACGTGCCCTTGACACGTGGGAAAAGAAGATCGGCGACGTGACCTTGACCTATTCCACAGAAGGCACAGTGGGCGTTGGCTACAGTCACAATTGCGATTGCCGCCGAGGAAAATTGATGACAGGAACCATCACCTATACAACAGGCATGCGGTTGACGCGGGAAGAAATTGAGAAACTGCCAAGCTTTGCTGAATGGGTGGCGCAATACACCTGACGCCTGAGGATCCGGCAATGTCCGCAGCTAGAATTCATTTCAAACAGGTTCCCCTAACGGTTGTAAGGAAAATCATGAAATTGCAAGCCAAACAAAAGAATACTGCATCGCTTACGACCAAGCCACGTTGACGAAAGCCTGCGACCATCACTGCCGTATAGTGCCGCGCTGTTCATTTTGGACCGTCTGTACCGATTTGACCGTTTCTGAACCATGAGCTACTACAAATTTACTACATTGCTTTAGTGCTTTGGCTCCTATTTCCCTATTTCTAGGCCACCCCACTTCGAGCCTTCGAGCGATATCGCGTCTCACAGCGCGCCGCAATCATCGAAGCCCGTAAGACACTGGGATCGCTCCAAAAGGCACCTCGCTGAAAATAGGACTTTGAGGCAGGTTTCCGAATGGCCGGTGGGCACGTGGAATCCTGGCTACCACTTTGATAGGCGACTCCCGAAAAGGTCTGGTAATCAGACTAATCGAGGGAGTCAATTTTGGGCTATTATAAGCCCCCACAGGCGATCCCGCTCTTGGAGGTTATGGTGCCTGAGAGAGAGTCGGACGACAGACTCAAAGCGGTTGAGGGGGATGTTGCTGGTAATCCCCGAACTGGGCAGAGCCAAGCTGCGCTCAAGGTACGTGTAAGGTTTCCTGGCGGTATTTTTCGGGATGTCGAGTGTCCTCCCGACATGACCATGGGAGATTTCTGCGGAGAACTTTCTGAACAGTTCGAAATGCGTGGTGACTTCTACGTGAACGTAATGCTATCTGGCAAAAGAGTCGCCGGAACCTATCATAGGAAACAAGAGCCAGCCAAGGACATATCGATGGCCAAATTCATTGCAGTCGAAGGTTTCGAATACCTTAATCTCTATTACGAAATCTGCGCCGTATGACACTTCGCGTATCTCCTCCCATCGAATACTCCTCGCAAGACCCCGACAATCTCTCTGTTCCGGAAATGTTGGCGATTATCGACGGCAACCGCACCCGCACTCGAACTTTAGGAACAATGGTACTAACTGTTTGCGGTATGTTGCTGTCAGCAACCTTCGTCGTCATTTTTTTCATCCTTAACAGTAGGTTCGCATACAGTAATCTGCGGGCAATTATGCTGCTCTTCGCGTCTGCGCTGATTTCAACGTGCGCGATATTTGCCTCGCCCATCTCGGCAACGATGCCATTGCCGGTAGCGGCTCCGAGTAAGCTTGCTGTGCTCGATACGACCGCGCAAATTGCGAAACGAGAAGTCCGCTGGGTGCGTACTGCTGTGGTCTTGCTCGCTGGCACGATTTTGGCGTTCGGCACAGGTGTCATAGTCTTTGCCTGGCGTGTCCTCTCGATGCCGATCCCGTCCCGGCCAGCCGTTTAAGTGGGCATCAGTTCCTGAACCTAGCGCGGCTGCCCACTTGGGCCCAGGCGCGAAAAACAAATCTGCTCATCTTCAGTGGCGACTCAGAAGAGCAAGCCGGTGATTACGGTATTTTGTTATTCACCGCCGATCGTCACCGCGAGCCGGGACCTCAATTGTGATTGGTGGCCATCTTCTAGCTGGCCGGTTCTGGCTGAGCCAGTTCGAAGCCATGTTCAGCGGCTATATCTGCAATAATCGCGTGCACCGAAGCTACCTTGTCGGGGGAACCAAAAATATTGAGCCACAGCTTCGTCCCGCTCGGATACTGCGCAAGCTTGGCTTTCAGCGATGCGATGTCCGTTGCCGTGTACTGGTTCATGCTGGCTATGGTTTGGTCCCCGGCGAAACTGACGTTCACATTGACGGTCGATTTCCAGTGCCACTGTTTGACGTTGTCCCACTCCTGCCCTAGCGTCAGGTTTTCCAGCTCCGTGACCTCATCGTCGGTCAGGAGCCAGGCCGGTGCTTTGCCGATGGCTTCGACTAAGCCGAATTGGAAGCCCACCGCCTCATTTGCATCGGAACGCATTCCGGGTCGCATTGACAATTCATTTCCTCGCTCTGCCCACTGTTCGTGAAACTTCCTTAGCCGATCCCACAAGGCTTTCTCTGCCTGTGTGCTGCCGTACTCTGCTAGCGTCTCGGCAGCTTGCCGCGCGCGATTGAGGTCGGGACCATCCAGCCGCGTGATGATGCCGGGTTCCACTTCGCTCCACCGATGCATCTTGATTACCGCTGGAAGGGCATTTGTCATGCAAAAGCTCGGAGCCTGCGCCAAACGCTTGACCCCGTAATCCGGATCTACTCGCAGAAAATACACAACGAACCCGTCTTCCGTTACACAGTCCCACAGACCGGGGGCAGTCTCGTAAACAGTCTTCACCCTTGGCAGAATGGCGTTTGTCGAATAGCGCCCGACCAGTTGGGCATCCAAGCCCTTAGTGCGACTTTCCTTATCCTCGATGCGAGCGGCAAGCATCTGATCAAATTGAGGCAATGTTTTCTGCGGTAGCACGCCCAGAGTCTCGCCTTTAACCGTAAACATGCCATTGTCCAGATGCGGGTGCTTGATCTCTTCCAGAATTATCGGCGTTCCTTCACTTGGGTCCAGATCGTAGAGGCGCCGCAACGCCAGATCACGCAACATCTGATGATTCATGTTGGGCTGCTCTGCCACTTTCTTGAGAGGCGAACTCATGGCCGGATCTTTGATGCGTTCCCAGAAACTCGTAAGGAGATTCCACTCCTGATCCTGCGATAAATTCAGGAAAGCTACCGCAACCTCTGCAGGCGGCAGTCCCGCGAGCGGCTTGACATCGTCAGTCCCACTCGACGGGCGCAGTAACAATTGTAACGAGCCGCGTTTTTTCCCTTCTTCACAGGCAATATTTTCCAGCTTGAATTCGGGAAGTAGGATGGTGATCGCGAGAGCGCACCGCGTTGGAGCGTGAACCGCGGAGCGGATCACGACGGGATACATTTCGATGCCCTGTATCCCTGCGCCTGTGGGTTGTTGAATTCGATGTAGGATGTCGAGCGGTGGAAGGCTCGGCGGTTTTCTTCAAGGAATCACCGAGCCCTCCGTTAGACCAAACCAGGGAGTCTTGACACTCCCAGGAAGGCTTCCATGCAAATTCTACATCCATGTACCGTCTCCATCCAGCGTTACTTCGACGAGATCGCCGATCCGGATCGCTACCGTCCGGACCACTGCCCGCAATGCGGGGCTAAACACCCTCTGACCGGTCATGGCTTCTACCGCCGCACACTTGTGGATGCCGCCTTCGACGGAGTCATCTCTGTTCGCCGTTATCTGTGCTGTTTCTGTAAACGCACGGTTTCTCTTCTGCCCGATTTCGTCCTTCCGTGGCTGCGATTCAGCATCTCCGTGATCGCGCTGTTCCTCGCTGCCCGGCTACTCAACGGTTTCACGCTCGTGGCCGCCGCGCAGGCGGCCGCGCAAACCGGGATGCCTTACCAGCGTGGGCAGTTCTGGATCCGCCGTTTTCAAAAGCAGGCGCCGGCCCTGAGCCTGGCTCTGGCGGCGCCGGGGCACCCACTGGACCCGGCGGCAGACTTCGTCTACAGAGCTCTGCGAATGCTCGAATCCATCGGATGGATCGCTGCGCATCGTTTCCTGTTTTCGCAGCTTCGTGTCCATCTGCTGGGCTGGCCTGCGTGTCTCGTTCCGGCAGGGCGGCGAACCACGCTAGCCACGGCGTGCTCCGCTTCCTGAGGTTCCCCACACAGCATTTGCATGGCGGAAGATCGCCGCTCCTGATTATCGTCCGGGGCATGGAGGTTTTCCGCATGGATTCCAAATCCGAAAAATTGGCCCTCTTTCGCTTCGGCCTGATTGCACCGCTGGTAATTGAACGTCTTCCCCGTGGCGAACTCACGCGCCGCGCCCAGGAGATCGCCGCCCGCACCTACGACATCCCCCATTCGAAACGGACGGCGGTGTGCGTCGATACCCTGCTGGATTGGGCGCTGCGCTACCGCAACGGCGGTTTCGAAGCGCTGGCTCCCAAACCTCGCCAGGACCGTGGTCAGTCTCGCGCCATCAACCCGCAACTGGCCAGTCTCATCGAACGCCTCAAGCGCGAGAACCCGCATCGCACGGGCACGACTTTGCTGCGCGAACTGGCCTTGTCTTCCGGTCAGAACACACCCGCGCTCTCCGCTTCCACGCTCTACCGTTTCCTCAAACAGCACGGCCTCTCGGAAAAACAACTGCTCGCCCCACCGGCGCACAAGAAGTTTGAAGCTGAACTCAGCAATCAAATCTGGCAGGCCGACATGCTTTTTGGCCCCTGGGTTCGGCGCGTGAATGGCGGCCGCATGCAGGTCTTTCTTCACGCCACTCTCGATGACGCCAGCCGGCTCATCCCCCATGTGCAGTTTTATGTCAGCCAGGGACTCGATGCCTCACTCGACTGTCTGCGCCACGCCGTCGCTGCCCGTGGTATACCCGGCCGTCTGTACATCGACAACGCGAAAATCTATCGCTCGCCGCAACTGGCGAGGATTGCCGCCTCACTCGGTATTTTGATTGTCCACTCTCGACCATATCAGCCGGAAGGTCGGGGAAAAATCGAAAGATATTTTCGCACCGTACGCGAGCAATTCCTCGCCAACCTCGACCCTAAACACGCCCTCTCCCTCGAGGAGTTAAACGATCGCCTGTGGATCTGGATTGAAAGTATCTATCATTGCTCCGAACACAGCGCTCTCGGAACCACTCCGCTCGCGCGTTGGCAGCGCGATATCGAACAGATCCGCCAACTCCCGCCCGCCACCGATCTGCGCCGTCTCTTCTTCCATCGCCTGGATCGCTTGGTGCGTCGGGATTCCACCTTCCTGCTGCACAACCTTCTCTACGAGGCTCCGCCTCATCTGGCCGGTCACACCGTCGAGGTGCGCTTTGACCCGCTCGATGCCGCGCAGGTCGAGATCTGGTTTCAGGGAAAACTGGAAATCACGGCGCGGCCCGTCGACCCGGTGGTCAACGGTCAGCTGCCTTCCGTGAAACGGACGGCCTCGGCCGAGCCCGAACCCACCGGCATCAACTTCGTCGAACTGCTCAAACAGAAACAGGAGAAGGAGTAACCGTCATGGTGGAAACTTTTTTCGGCTTTAAGAAAACGCCTTTCTGCGACAGTCCCGATCCCAAACAGTTGTTTCCTTCGCAGGCCTGGAATCAGGCCAAGGCGCGTTTGCAGTTTCTGGCCGATCATCACGGCGCCGGCCTGCTCACCGGGGAAGTCGGCTCCGGTAAATCTACCGCCGCCCGCAGCTTCACCGCCGCGCTCAATCCCAACCTATATAAGGTCCTGTATTTGCACTGGACTCCTGGATCCACCCTCGATCTGCTCCGCCAACTGGCCCTGGAGCTCGATCTGGAACCCGCCCACTACCGCGGCGATCTGGTGCGCCAGATCTCCCAGACCATCGTGCGCCTCAATCAGAGCAAAAAGCAGCATCCCATTCTCATCTGCGATGAAGCCCAGTTGCTGTGTCATCCCGCGCTCGAACAACTTCCCCTGCTGTTGAATTTCGACATGGATTCGAGCCGCTATCTGACCTTGCTGCTGGTGGGCCAACCGCTCCTGCGGCGCACCCTCTCGCTGCAACTGCACGAACCACTGCGTCAGCGCATCGCCGTGCAGTATCACCTCGAAGGACTTTCGCGCGAAGAACTCGATGCCTATCTCGCGCAGCAACTCAAGGCCGCTGGCGTGACCCAGCCGCTGTTTGACGACACCGCCAGACAAGCCCTCTATCAGGCCACCAAAGGCATTCTCCGCAAGGTCAACAAACTGGCCCTGACGGCGCTGCGTCTGGCGGCTTCTAGAAAAGAGGCTACCGTTGGGGAAGCCATCCTGTTGGATGCCACCACGGAGGCGCTGCTGTGAGCGCTGCCGCATCGGCTAAGTCCGCCTCACCAGCGGTGCTGTCTCTCGCGCAGTTGCTGGAACAGCAGCCATCGAATGAGCAGCCCGGCCTAGTGGAACCGGGACTGCTGCCATCCCAGGGCATCCTGTTTGTAGGCGGCGAGCCCAAGGTGGGTAAGTCTCTGCTGGTTGCCAACCTCGCCTTGTCATTGGCGGCCGGCGTGAACCGCCTTGGCTTTTCCATCCCGGCGCGGCGCCGTGTCCTCATCTGCCAGTTCGAACTTCCTGTCCCGCAATTTGTCAGCCGCCTCTCCCTCATGCGCCGTGCCTTGGGAGCGGCCGCCGATCAGCATCTCTTCGTGGATACGCGCGCCTCAGGCCATCTGCTCAACGCCGCGCAGGGTCTGAATCACTTTGTCTCTGCCGCGCGGGCGGCGGCCGCTGAGGTCCTGGTTCTCGACCCGCTCTACTCCACGCACGATCAGGATGAAAACGATACTCGCGCCATGGCCGCCTTGTGTCAGTCACTGTTGCGCCTGCGCGATGCCTCCCGTGCTGCTCTCGTCGTGGTGCACCATGTTCGCAAATCCATCGGCCGTCACGAGATCGGCAGCGCCTTTCGCGGCTCCAGCGCTCTGCACGCGGTGGGCGACAGCTATCTGCTGCTCACGCGGCCTGCTCCGCAACTCACCACCATCGAGCTGCGCTTCCAGTTTCGCTATGCGGCCTCGCAACCTCCACGACTGCTCCAGCTCGATCACCATACTCTGTGGTTCTCTTCGACCGAAAAGCCGCCCGCCGCTGCGGCGACGCGACGCAAAGTCGAAAAGACAGACATCACAAAAGCTCTGGCAGATGTGGGCGACAAAGTTCGCTACAACCAACTGCGCGACCAGATCATGAATGCCACCGAGTGCTCCAAACGGACGGCTCAACTGGCCATCAGCGAAGCCTGCCAGCAGGGCTGGATCGCGCGGGCCAACGGCCAATACCATGTGCCGCTCTAGCTTCCGTTACGCGAGGCAGTGACTGCTATCGATTGTCCGCGCGGGGTCGCGCCCGAGCGGATGCCCAAGGCCGATGCGACGGGGCTGGCTCCGGAGAAATCGGCTGACCACAACCCCTCCCGCACACGATTCGTTTGTGCGGGGGGGGTGCCTTCCGTTGCTGCTCCTCGCTGCTTCTATTTCAGGGGCTACTCTGCCCTGGGTGCAATTGAAAGTGCGAGTCAAATTCTGGGCAAAGGAGGCTGAACGGGTGAGCGGGGGATACCTTTGCAGACTCTCCCGATGGGTTTAGGCTGGACAATTCCTTCAGAATTGTTTAAGTCAATATGGGTAAATCCATCTCAAGGAGAGCCCATGGCAGAACGCTTTTCGGAAATAGAGAACCGTTCCGTTCCCGGCAAACCGACCTTAGAGGAAAGACTGAAGGAATACCCCGAGCTGAGGGCCAAGATAGAGACGATGCTCGGCATTATCGAGAACGCCGGCGGGGATATCGAGAAAGCTGCTGAAGCCGAGAGACGGATCATCGAAGAATTGCGGCAAATGGGGAATGAGGTTCTGCATGGTTGGGCCCGCGGTCAGCAGGCGAAAAAAGAACAGGAATACAACGCTAAGCCAGGGGTGAACCGCAAGGAAAAAAAAACCTCTACTGGTACACGCGACTGGGAAAAATCGAAATAGCAGAACAGCTCTTCACCGCAAGTCGGCGCGGGCCGCAGATGCGACCCTTTTCCGAATCCGCGGAAGTGAAGTGCCGTGGGTATTCGGAAGGTCTGCAGCGAGCCATGACCGATTTTGGTGCCGATGAGGCCTTTGCCGGGGCCGCGGCCAAGCTAAAAGAACATTATGGGATTGTGGTTCCCGTGAGTGCCGTCCGTGGGATTACCGAGGAACAGGGAGCCACGGTGCTGGCGCAAGAGAAGCAGAAAAGCGATTGGCCGGATCGTCCGGGTGCGCCCGTGCTGATTGTGGAAATGGACGGAAGCATGCTGCCGGTGGTGGAAGTGGCTGAGCCGGGGCCAGGAGAAGAGCCGCAGGATCGCAGAAAGACTCGTCAGGTGAGCTGGAAGGAAGCCCGCTTGGC
>Ga0207046_10190_pt1 | contig 17558 bp, 15 predicted proteins | sample Alteio_BWMinCont_66_FD_153303 | JGI IMG/M metagenome (GOLD analysis project Ga0207046, IMG submission 153303) | Enriched cells from forest soil in Barre Woods Harvard Forest LTER site, Petersham, Massachusetts, United States -... | ecosystem: Environmental > Terrestrial > Soil > Temperate forest >...
CTCATCGCCTACTTTATCAGCACGCAAGGCATTGAATTTATCACTTACATCAAATATGGAAGGAAGCGTTTGTAAATTATTAAAGGCTTCTAACGATATGTTATACTCTGTTTTATTTTTATTGGCTGTGTACCATTGCGCATCTAAATAGGTTTGTCTTAACAACGCAATGGCGCCCATAAGTGACGAAGGGTAATCTTGTGTTGAAGTACCTTTATTGAATGAATAAAACCCGGCAGCTCTATCTTTTATAATAATTTCATTTTCTTTTTTCTGTGTATTTAATAACACAACTGCACCGCTACCCCGCACAATGCCATCTTTAACAGAAGTAAGTACTAATCCAAAACCCAGTTTACGTAACTCATCGGCCTTAGTATCGTTATTTGTAAAAACTTTATAAGCATCAATGTCAGCTTTAATGGCTTGATTCCATCCAAAAGCACCTTTTATATTACTTTCCATTTGCGGCGCACCAAATGAGCGTGCAGGTGTAGAACGGCCTTCCGGCATTCCATAATCACTATACATTTCTATAAATGAAGGGTAAATGTGTTTGCCTTTTAAATCATACACAACAGCGTTTGTAGGAATGGTTACTTTCTCTACCGCATCAACAACTAAACCGTCTTTAATAAGTAAGGTTGCATTGTTAATAGTAGTAGACTCATCTATATGAAGTGTACAATTTTTAAAGGCATAATAACTGTGTATGTTATTAGGCGCTCCATTTATGGGAAATGTTTGAGTTTGCGAATGTAAAGTGAAGATTAATAAATTGAAAGTAAAAAATAAAAAAAGATTCTTTTTAAATAAATTCATAGTTAAAGTTTAAGCTGCTAAAATAAAAAAAAATGCTTTGAGAGCTTGCCTTAGGAAGCTGAAAACATTACGCTAACCGAATTAAAACATTGGGAAATGGCCCCTGCTAATGCTAAGTTTTTGCATGAAGCAGGCGTTGATTTTGCATTAACTACTTCTGATTTAAAAGACAAAACTAAATTCTTTAAGAATTTACGCAAGGCTATAAAATATGGTCTTAATGAAAAAGTTGCTTTTAAAAGTTTAACTACTATACCGGCCGAAATGCTTGGTCTTTCTGATAAAGTGGGTAGCTTAAAAAAAGGAATGTTGGCTGATTTTATTATTACATCTAAAAATATTTTTGAAGACGACGCTACCATATATGAAAATTGGATTGGTGGAACTCCTTACCGTTACAGTGATTATAACACACCCGATATTCGTCGCGAATATTTATTATCGTATAATAACAACAAACTAAAAGTAGAAATTGCGGGAACAGATGCTGATAAGCCAACAGCAACCATTGTTTTAAAAGATACAACCAAAACAAGTTTAACTATCAGTTTTAAAAACAATAATTTGGTTTTTAATTTTAATAGAGATACGGTTACGCTTGATAGATTTGATTTAAACTATAATAATGCAGATTCTTCTTTTGTTGGAAAAATGCAATCATCTACCAGTACTTGGTACGATGCCAGCCTTACAAAAACAGGCTCTTTAAAACCTGCTAAAGATAGCAAAGACGATAAAAAAGACAAAAAGAAGGAAGAACCAACTATTGGCGAGGTTTATTATCCCTTTACATCTTTTGGCAAGCCAGAGGCACATGAAAACATTATCAAAAAATTTAAAAACCGTTTAGATGCTATCTTAATTAAAAATGCAACCATCTGGACAAACGAGTCTGATTCTATCCTAACTGATTATGATGTTTATATAGTAGAAGGAAAAATAGTTCGTATTGCACCTAATATTGATGCGCCTAAAGGAGCTTTTGCAAAAAAAATTGATGCAAAAGGCAAACACTTAACAGCCGGTATTATAGATGAACATAGTCATATTGCTATTAGCGAAGGCGTTAATGAGGGTACACAAGCTTCAAGTGCTGAGGTTAGAATTGGCGACGTGGTTAATAGCGAGGATATAAATATATATCGTCAGTTAGCGGGTGGGGTAACTGCGGCCCAACTATTGCATGGTTCGGCTAATCCAATCGGTGGGCAATCACAAATTATAAAACTTCGTTGGGGTTTAGCTCCTGAAGATATGAAGTATGAAAAAGCTCCTGAGTTTATAAAATTTGCTTTGGGCGAAAATGTGAAACAAAGCAACTGGGGCGATTTTAACACTATTCGTTTCCCACAAACACGCATGGGTACCGAGCAGGTTTACTATGACAATTTTATTCGTGCTAAAGAATATGAAAAGAACATGAATGCTTTTGCTTTATCAAAAGATAAAAATAAAGTTGCTCCACGTAGGGATTTAGAATTAGATGCTTTAGTAGAAATTTTACACGATAAACGTTTTATCACTTGTCACTCATATGTGCAATCCGAAATAAATATGTTGATTGACGTAGCAGATAGTATGGGCTTTAGAATTAACACGTTTACGCATATTTTAGAAGGCTATAAAGTGGCAGATAAAATGAAATCACATAACATTGCTGCATCTACCTTTGCCGATTGGTGGGCATATAAAATGGAAGTAATGGATGCTATACCATATAACGCGGCTATCTTAACTAAAATGGGCTTAACAACATCTATTAATAGTGATGATGCCGAAATGGGAAGACGTTTAAATCAAGAAGCTGCCAAAAGCATTAAATATGGTGGTTTAACCGAAGTTCAGGCACTGAAATTAGCTACACTTAATCCGGCAAAAATGTTGCATATAGACGATAAAGTTGGCAGCATAAAAGTGGGTAAAGTGGCTGATGTTGTTTTGTGGTCAGATAATCCTTTATCTGTAAATGCAAAGGTTGAAAAAACTATTGTTGATGGGATTATTTATTATGACGCGGATGAAGATTTAAAAATGCGTGATGAGGTTGCTAAAGAACGTGCCCGCATCATACAAAAAATGATTAAGGAAAAACAAGGTGGTGCCCCTACACAAAAAACTTCTTCTAAAAAACCAAAACTATATCATTGCGATACGATGGGCAATGAGGTAAAAGAATAATCTCTTGCTTAGTATTTTCGCTTTTTAAATTCGCTTACGTAGTAATTAAATGAAGCGGTATCTTTTTTATCTTTAGCATATTGGGCTAAACGTAAGTACACATCTTTAAAATCAGGTTGATTAGGTTGTTGTGTTATAACCTTTTTCCATAATGGTACAGCTTGCTCTACTCTTCCTGTTTTTAAATAAACGTTTGCCATATGATAAATAGCGTAGATATCATCTTGCTTTAGGGCTAAGGCAAATTCTTGTTCAGCCTCTTTATACATTTGCATGCTGGCATAAATAACCCCTAAATTATCGTGCAATATAGTGTAGTAGCTTACCCTATTATTGGGGTGAACTATGCCGTAAACAGAATCGCGTTTTAAGGCTATTTTATACATTTCTATAGCTTTTCCCTGTTTACCTATTATATCATAATCTCCGGCTAAATTAACACAAGGCACAACGCTATATGCTGAAGTTTGCAGAGCACTCGTATTAAAGTTAAATCGGTTTTTAAATATTTCCAACCTACTGTTTGTAATCCAAATCAACGCCACAATATAGATTGCTGGGGGCATCCATGTTTTTTTATCCGAAATGGATATATTTTTCATCCAATCTGTTTCTGCGGCAAAAATTATAAAACCGATGATTGGTACATATAAACGGTGTTCAAGTCCTTCCACTAATCTAGCAGAAAAAGAAGGGGCTAGAAAGATGATAAACCAAGCCAAGCCAAATAAAATAAAAGACCATCTTTTATTTTTCGAAAATAAAATGGCTGCTACAATAACTAATAAAGCAATAGTTACTTGTATGTAGTTTACATCTTCCATCATGCACATAACCGATAAATTGAATGGAAGAATGGCTTTACCTATATATTGCAATATAAAAGGTACATTGTTTGAAAAATTTGATATGGCTGCATGCAAACTGTTATCTGTTGTTGAGCCCTCTATAGCTGCTTTTCGCAGAAAAAACCAAGGAATAATAAATAGTAAGTAACCTAAACCAAGTTTAAACCATGTTGATTTAAAACTATCTTTTGCAATAAAACCTAGATAACCCATACACAATAGGGGTAACATAATGCCATTTTCTTTGGTAAATAAAGCGCAACCAAAAAACACAACATGCCATACTAAGGTTTTAATTTCTTTTGTTTCGATATACTTGAGTAAGAAAATGAAACTGGATAGTACAAAAATAGCAAGCAAAGTGTCATTTCTTCCCGGTATCCAAGCTACGGCCTGATCTACCACCGGGTGAATAGAAAACAACAGTGTTAATAAAAATGCAGCAATGGGATTTACTTTAAGCCTATATAACAGTGCGAATAAAAGCAGACAGGCTGTTAGGTGATAGAGAATGTTTGAAAAATGATACCATCTTGGTTTGGCATTACCTGCAATATGAGCATCAATCATAAACGAAAGCGTAAGCATTGGGCGGTAATAATCTTTTTCGCTGTCTAAAGTAGTGCCGCTATACATTACATGCTTAGTAAATGCAGTTGGTACATTATTAAAGTTTTTAATAAACTTATAGTTGGTTTCTATCAGCGTTGTATCATCAAGACCAATATACTCGTAGCTTACCGTACGGGCATATATAAAAAAAACAAACACACTTATTATAATAAGCTGTAAACGTTTATTTTGAAAAAAACCTTGCTGAGGTTGTTGAGTTGCTTGGGTACTTTTAAGCTGTTTTTTCATTACACAAAATACCGGCTATCTGCGTAATTATTTTTTATCCTTTACGTCCATTTTAGAAATAGCCATCATTTGACGCATGGTTTGCTGCATGCCTTCTGTGCTTCCATCTAAAAAAATAACATTGCCTTTACCGTGTTCTGCAAAGTTTTTAACCGCTTCGGTCCACATACTAAACAAAATAAGGGAGGCATCTAAATTAGCATCCTGCATTAATTTAGCTGATTGACTCATTCCTCTGGCAACTTCTTCTCTAAATAAAGCAACACCTTGTCCGCGCAACTGAGCGGCATCTTTTTCTGCCTGGGCCGCAATTTTAATAGCGTTACCCTCCGCTTCAGCACCTTTGGTTTTGGTAATTAATAAAGCTTGTCCTTCGTTCTCCGCAGCAGCTTTTAAGTTGTTTGAGGCAACTACTTTAGCCATAGAGCGTATAACTTCTTCATCAAATGTTATATCATTTAACTGTAAATCAATTAGATGATAACCCCATTCTTCTAAGGTTTTATCTAATTGATCTTTAATTTCTAATACAATATCTCTGCGTAATAAAAGTACTTCACTTTGCTTCTTAGTGGCCACAAAAGCACGTACAGATCCTTCTACTGAACGAACCAAGGCTTGCATCAGGTTACGTTCATCAATAAACTTAAAAGCAACACTTTTAATGGTTTGCTCATCTGTATTAAATACAGCATACAACAGCATAGCTGTAAAATTTACATTGGCTTGGTCGATAGTAACGGCCTGAAAGCCCATCTCTGCTGAGCGGTTTTGAATAGATATTTTTTTAAATACTTTTTCAATAATTGGAATTTTGAAATTCAACCCCGGATGTAAAATGCGGTTATACTTACCAAAAATGGTGGTTACTGCTACTGTGCCTTGTTGTATACTTACAAAGGAAGTAAGTATTACGGCAAGTGCTAAAAACGTCAATAGAATAGGAAATACTGCTTGCATAATTTTTAATTTTAAGTGAAATTAGTAATTTTAAAGAATGCGAGGCATATTTTTTACTTATTTATTTATTATTTATTTGAGCACCTGCCTTGCTCAAAAATCTAAAACGGATACCACCCGTACTTTAGACCCCGCTGCTGATTTATATAAAGCATCAATGAAACTTATAGATTCTTTAAAATATAAGGATGCTATTAAATTGCTTGAAAAGGCGACAAGAATTAAAAAGGACTATTCTGAAGCATATAACAAAATAGCTTTCTGTAACATGCAGTTAAATGATTTTGCATCAGCGCAAAAAAATTTAGAATTTTCTTTAAAATACGATCCTGATAATTTTAATTGTATTAAATATTTAGGCAGAGCTTGCTATTTGAATAAAAAGTACGATCAGGCAAAAAAGTATTATGATAGTGCTGATTCACTTGTGCCTCATGATATTGAATTGATGTGTTATATGGCTGAATTAAGAGCGTTTGGGCAAGATTTAAAAGGAGCATTGGATATGTATAATAATATTATTTACGAAAAAGATAATTATGCTATTGCCTATATTGGGCGGGGCATGCTTAAGTTTAAGCAAAAAGAGTACCCTTATGCTATTAAGGATTTGGAGCAAGGACTTGTCCTCTCTAAGTATCAGAAAATTGATAATGATATTTATTTGAGTTTGGCGCAAAGTAAATTTGAAGCCGGTGATTATAAAGGGGCTGTAAAGGTTTTTGATACATTGGTAAAACGAAATGCGAAAAATGAATATGCCCTTACTTACCGTGGGGCAAGTAAAATTTATGTGAATGATTTTTCGGGTGCGGTAAAAGATTTAGATGAAGCCATAAAACTAAATCCTAAAAGCTATGTTGCTTATAATTTTAGAGGAACAGCAAAAGGGGGCTTAAAGCAAAACATTGAGGCATTGAAAGACTTTGATTTTTGCATAAAACTTAAAGTAGATTATGCTTCGGTTTATGTGAACCGTGCAGCAATTAGGATGGCAAGCAAGGATAAGCGAGGGGCGTGTGAAGATTTAAATAAAGCAGATCAACTTGGTAGCGATATTGCTATTCAATATTTACAGCAATTTTGTGGTGGAGATAGGGTGGGGATGGAGAGATAAATTAACTGCTTTTCTTTTCAGTGTATTTTTTAAGAGAAATATTGGCTTGTTGTTGAATTTTATTTTGCATAAAACTAGTCCAACCTAATAAATAACCTTTAAAACCAAAGGCTTGCTTTGCCCATTTATAAATATCAAAAGTATCGGTATGTTTTATGATTTTTCCGTTGGCAAATTCAAACTCGGCAGAAATTACATTAATTACTTTTCTGCCTGTTGCGCTAAAAACATATTCTGTTACCCAATTTGCACTTCCTGTTTTATCATCCGCCTTAACGTTGCTAAATGTAAGATGTATGTTGCCTTTGTTTCTGCTAAGTAGCATGCGCCACATATTTTTAGCATCTTCGCCTTTTAAAGCACCAAAGGCAGGGTCTTTAAACTGAATGGCATTATCATAACAACTTACCATTCCTTCTGCATCACCTTTTGCAAATGAGGCATAAAAATGAGTTATAAGTTCGGAGTTTGTCACGGGTACTTAATAAAATTTCTTCTTTTCAATAGCCATGCGTTTAAGCAACATACTTGGACGATAACGGTCATCACCATAATCTGTATGCAATGTTTTTAGTTGCTGATATATAGTTTCAATGCCAATTTCATCGGCCCACTTTAATAAACCTTTTGGGTAGTTTACTCCTTTAGTCATGGCTAAATCAATATCCTCTCGGTTGCCTATCTGCATATAAAGCGCATCAGCGGCTTCGTTTATAAGCATGGCAATTATACGGGTAAAAATTTCTTTACCTAATGCTTCATCTTTTTTTGGCTGAGGTATTTCTGTCGTAGTATAATCATAAAAACCTTTATTAGATTTTCTACCATAAAAACCTGCCTCTACCAAGCGTTTCTGACAAAGGTTAGGACGATAACGAGCATCAAAATAAAATTGTTTCCAAACGGTTTCCGTAACGGTATAATTTACATCATGCCCAATTAAATCGGTCAATTCAAATGGCCCCATTTTAAATCCACCAATTTCTTTCATGACCCAGTCAATAGTTGGTATATCAGCAATGCCTTCTTCATAAATTTTCATAGCCTCGCCGTAAAACGGGCGAGCAATTCTGTTTACAATAAAGCCTGGGGTATCTTTACAAAGTACAGGTAGTTTACCCCAGCTTTCTATTAATTTTTTGCAGGTTTGTGTAATGCTGTTATTAGTTGCAATGCCCGGTATAATTTCTACCAAAGGCATTAAAGGAGCCGGATTAAAAAAATGTATGCCTAACACCTGTGCAGGATTTTGACAAGCCGCCGCAATAGATGTAACAGATAGTGATGACGTGTTAGTAGCTAACATACATTTGCCCTCCGTAATTTTTTCTAATTGAGAGAACACTTGTTTTTTTATATCAAGGTTTTCTACAATAGCTTCAATTATTAAGTGGCAAGGCTTTAAACCTTCAATATTCTCAATAAAAGAAATGTGAGCTGTTACTTCATGACTTTTTTGCTGGGTGATTTTCTGTTTCTCTACTAATTTGGCAAGTGAACTTACTAAATTTTGCTTTGCTTTTTGCAATGGAGGTGCGTTGTTGTCATATAACAAAACTTGATGCCCTGCCATAGCAGCTACTTGCGCAATGCCACTGCCCATAGCACCCGACCCTACAATGCCAATAACTGATTTTGAGTTTAATTCCATTTTGTGAAACTAAACAGTCATAATTTCTTTCTCTTTATGCTCTAAATGCTTATCGCATTTGCTCACATACTGGTCAGTAAGTACTTGTATTTTTGCTTCAGCATCTTTAGCTTCATCTTCAGGTAAAGGGGGTTTCTTACCTTTTAATGTTTTAATTTCTTCCATGGCGTCTTTACGTGCACCTCTAATACCAACTTTTGCATCTTCAGCTTCTTGTTTGGCTTTTTTAACCAAATCTCTTCTGCGTTCTTCAGTAAGTGGTGGAATAGATATACGAATTAAAATACCATCGTTTTGTGGATTAAGACCAAGATTAGCAGCTTGTATAGCTTTTTCAATAGGAGTTAGCATAGTTTTTTCCCAAGGCTGAATAATTAATGTACGCGCATCTTGTGTGTTTACATTGGCCGTTTGGTTAATTGGCATTCTGGTACCATGATAATCAACCGATACATTATCTAATATGGCTGGGTTGGCTTTGCCGGCACGTATTTTAGTTAGTTCTTGCTCTAAGTGCATAATGCTTTTTTCCATTAAGCCATCAGCTTTATCGTAAACTGTTTTTACTTCGGGGTTCATAATCTTAAAAATTAGTTACGCAAAAATAGTGTTTTTTAGTTAGGAGATACTGATTAGATATCCGTAATATTTTTAAAGAAATTACTACATTTAGTCCTTATAAACCCGATAGTATGGCAAAAACAAATCCTAAAGTAGATGCTTATATTTTAAAGGCACAACCCTTTGCACAACCAATTTTAAATCATTTGCGTAAGTTGGTGCACCAGGCTTGCCCAGATGTGGAGGAGACTATTAAATGGGGCTTTGCTGCTTTTGATTATAATGGACCGTTTTGTACCATGGCTGCTTTTAAACAACACTGTGCTTTTGGCTTTTGGAAAGCAGCCTTGATGAAAGATGCTGATAAACTAAAAAGGGCTCAAAGCAACTCTATGGGGCATTTAGATAGGCTTACAAGTTTAAAAGACCTTCCATCTGACAAACAAATGATTAGTTATCTAAAAGAAGCAATGAAAATTAATGAGGCAGGGTTAAAACTAGTACCTCGTAAAAAAGCTGCAGATACAAAACCATTAGCTGTCCCACCTTATTTTAAAACAGCTTTAAGTAAAAATAAAAAAGCGGCTGAGCATTTTGCAAATTTTGCACCCGGGCAAAAGAAAGAATATATTTTGTGGTTAACAGAAGCTAAGACCGAAGAAACCCGAAATAAACGAATGGAGCAGGCTATTGAATGGATTAGCGAAGGAAAAATCAGAAATTGGAAGTACTTAAAGAAGTAAGCGGTTAACTCTTTATCGCGAACCTTATTTGCTTTAATAATTCTCTGGCGTCATCTTCATTAAGTTGAACGCCCAAACGGTATGTTTTTGCACCATATATAAAAGAAATGCTTTCGGCACCCACTACCCAAAAAGACTCGTTCATAAACTGAAAAAAATCATTTTTATTTTTTTCTACTAGTTGTAAGTCTTTTATAAGCTCTATATCAAATTCCAGTTTTTTACCACGACTCGCTATATCTCTCCAGTAATTAAACTTGCCGTTTTTAACCCAGATTTTTTCTTTACCAAATTTTTTAAATAAAAAGGCTTTGCCAATTTTAAACTCAAAGTAAGCCCAAAAGCCTAGCCAAACAAGTATGGCGGTTTTTGTGTTTACATTGGTAAGTGTAAAGTAGTTAGCCAGTATTATAAAACCGCTAACTGTCCATAAAAAAAACCAGGTAAAAAGCATATATAGTTTCCAGTTGGCATCTGTAGGTATAATTACAAAACTGCTAACACCATCTGCTTTTAAGGTGCTTATTCTTTTACCAATAACATCTATATCATTATTCTCCTTCTTCACTTTCTTCTAAAGCTTTATGGATACTATATTTCCTCCATTTGTCTAATAAATTTTTCATATCATCGGGCAAATCGCTTTCAAATTTCATTATTTTTTTGGTTGCCGGATGTTCTATTTCTAAAAATTTAGCGTGTAAAGCTTGCCTTTGACAAAGGGCAAAACAATTTTCTACAAACTTTTTATAGGTGGCTGTTTTTGTTCCTTTTAGTATTTGATCTCCACCATAATCTACATCATTAAAAATGCGATGCCCAATAGATTTCATGTGTACACGTATTTGGTGTGTGCGTCCGGTTTCAAGTGTGCATTCAACCAATGTAACATAACCAAAACGCTCTAATACTTTGTAATGGGTAACGGCATGTTTACCCTGTGTTTCATCAGTAAACACATCCATAATTTTTCTGTTACGCACATTTCTACCAACGTTACCGGTAATAGTTCCCTCGTCATTTAAAACATTACCCCAAACAAGCGCCACATATTTTCTGGTTAAATCGTGGTCAAAGAATTTTTTGGCAAGTAAGGTTAAAGCAATTTCATTTTTTGCAACAATTAAAATACCTGATGTATTTTTATCTATACGGTGCACCAAGCCCGGGCGAGGGGCATAAATATCAGTGGCCACCTTGCTTTGTGCAGCCGGTAAATTATTAAAATGAAATAATAATGCGTTTACCAAAGTACCATCTTCATGCCCAAAGGCAGGGTGTACAACCATTCCGGCAGGTTTATTTACAATCATAATATCAGCATCTTCATACATGATATTAAGTGGGATATTTTGCGGAATTAATTCGAAATTCTTAGGTGGATGAGGTAATAAAATAGTTATAACATCAAAAGGTTTTACCTTATAACTAGATTTTACTGATTTACCATTTACTTGTATGTTGCCTCCATCGGCGGCAGCCTGTATTTTAGTACGAGATGCGTTTGAAAGCTTGTGTAGTAAAAATTTGTCTATACGTAAAAGAGCTTGCCCTTTATCTACTTCAATGCGGTGGTGTTCAAAAAGTTCTTGTTCGTCTTCCAGTAAATTTTTCTCTTCTATCATTTTGCTATAATAAGTTTCTGGGTATCAGTAAAGCCTTTGTTAGTAAGGGCTTTTACCAAATACACACCACTTGGCAAAGATAGTGTATTTATTTTTTTGATAGACTCTTCGGTTTGTTGCAGCACTACATTACCTAATAAATCTGTTATAACAACTTTAGAAATTAAATCGTCTGACTGAATAACAACATAATCAGCTGCCGGGTTTGGATATAAACTAATATTTGTAGAAGTGTTTTTAAATTTATTGATGGCTAAGGTTTGTAATGAGTCTCCAAATACAGGATGTATCATTAAAGAACCTCTGTAATCAGCATCTAAATCGCCTGGTAAAACATACCAACTTACTGTATTATTGTAATTGGTGTTATAAAAGAAATTATTATGAAAATCATAATTTCTATCGAAACCAACTGTAATTTCAGGACTATCGTAAATTTGGTTAATGCCTAAATAAAAAGTAGTGCCACCAGGAATAAATTGACCATGCCTGAATTGGTAACGTAAAAAAACATTTTCTCTTTTAATTAAACCGTTTACCAATGAATCTGTAGGAAAATAAGGGTACCGCATAGTATCTGTATAAATAATATTACCGGGCATGCCACCATTATCTGCCCAAACCATAATATTAAATGGTGAATTTGTAATTAAATCTACATCAATTACAGGTTCGAAAAAAATATCTATAGCGTGCAGTGTATCACCTACGTTTGTAGTAAATTTTGCCGCCATTTGGTAGTTGCCTGCCCCACCCGGGTCTATGCCAAAACCTGCTTCTGCACTGCCATCATCATAGGCATAATAATTACGAAACTTTTGATGGAAAGTAATGGTATCGTTACTTGGAAATAGATCAACTGAATTAATAAAAAATTTCATGGTAAATGAACTATCAGCGGCAGATAATGCGTGCGGATAGGCAAAACTATTTAGAGAAGGGTGCATTATGGCATGATCGCCACAATAACCAGAACTATTGTAAGGAGATAAATTATTTGAGCCATTTGTAGTAGAGTTTATTACAGAACCTGTATTATCATAGAAACGATAGCTACTACCTATACTCACAGTATTGGTATAATTGCTTCTCAAACAAGTACCTATGCTATCTTTCATATCAGCAGCGCCTGCATACTGATTAAATGGCATTTGACTGTATTTTTTAAGCGGGCTTTGCAAATCATATACAAAACTAACATCGCTAAAAACACTACCATTACCGACAATACTGCTAAACATAGTATCGTTGGTAGTTCTGTTATTATTAAGATAAACATCATCTATATGCCAATGATCAATATCGCCACAAGCACCTGATAGGTTGCGGAATCTGAATTTAAACCCGTTATGAAAATAAGAAGTATCAAGTATGGGTATCATTACTAAATGCCAACTGCTATCGGGGGCATAAGTATAGCCGCCAAGGCTCCAAACCTGTGTCCAGGTTGTGTCTTTTGGGCTGTATAAATCTAAATTAAAATAATCGGTAGGTTCGGGTTTTTCCCAAAATCCCATGCCCTGATAATAAAAACTTAAGTACACGCTATCAGCAGGAGAAAGGGGTAATTGTAAAGCAGGAAGAGAATCTAAACGTATAGGAGCTGAGTTCATTGTATCTGATGCTACACTGGTAAGCGTATTAAGGTTGTTTGATTGAATGGTAGCGTTATAAGGGTAACCAAATTTATTTAAACCATCAAAAGTTGCTACACCCAAAGTTGGCGGTGCTATTGCCTTAGTGTGGTTTACAAATACCGATTGCGAGTTTGGCCATTTTATACTATCGGGAAAAGGACCCGCATACGAAAACTCATCGTAAAAGGGAAGTGTTAAAGTAGGGGTTGCTGTACTTTGGGTTCGGTTATTTGCTTGATTTACATGACTTTGTTTTGCCTTGTTTTTATGATATTCTATTAAAGTGGCATTGCTGCGTAAAGGATATAGCATAGGTTTTTGTGCCTGCAAAGCAAACGATACAATAACAAAAAACAGTAACAGCTTAAATTTTTTAATCATCATCTTTATTTTATTTCTATCGTATTTTGGGTTATTTTACCTTACTACAACGAAAGAAAGAGCTTTTTATTTTAGCCTATAAAGATATATTAAATTTTTTGTTGTTTTAGGGGGATATAAGTGGGGGAGACTCGGAAAACGTTGATAAAAATAATCGCTAGATTAATCTTCTTTTTTAGTTAGAAGTTCTATTTTCTTTTTATCAGCTGTGATATATAAATCTATTCTGGCACCTGTATTAAGTTCTTTATCTTTTCCAAAAGCGGGAGTTTGTCTATAAATAATGGCTTCACAACTATCTTCAACCGATTTATCTGCCGTTATATTTCCTATTTGTAAGGAAGAAGACTGTATTTTGTTTTTTGCATCACAAAAACTTAACCCTAATAAATTGGGTAAAGAAATAGTCTCGTTGTTACTGCCTTTACCTACCTGCAATTCAATTACCGAGCCTTTTTTTACAGGTGTGCCGGGCGCAATTTCTTTGCCTTTATAAAATTGTTTTATAACGCAGTTTTTACAAGCATCGGCAACATATTTAATGTTTGCTTTTAAGCCATAACTTTCTATCATAGCAACGGCTTGTCGTACCGACCTGTCAATCAATTTAGGCATTTCTATTTGCGGAGGCAACATAGAGGTTACGTATAAATAAATTACACGGTTTTCTTTTACCTCACTTTCTTTCTCAGGGTCTTGCTTAATAATAGTGCCGGGTGTTTGTTGTGTACTATAAATAGAATCTATAATTTGATAACGCAGTTTTTTATCTTTTATAAAATCATTTAACTCCGCAATGGGTTTGCCTGTAAAATCGGGTACTTTAACGGTTATGTTGTGCTGCGTATAATTGGCAACCATTTTAAAACTAACCCAAAGCAGCAATACGGCAACCACAATAGCTATGCCAGCATGGATAAAAAACTTTTTGGTTTTAATAAATTTAAAATAACTCATATTAGGTCAACAACTCTTTTAGTTTTTTAATTTGTTCGGCATTGCCCAATACAAATATTTTTGCAGATGGTATAATTCTCGTATCGGCATCGGGGTTAATAATATACTCTCCGGCAGCGGTTTTAAATCCAATAATATTAGCTCCTGATTTATTTCTAATCTCTAAATCTCGCAAGGTTTTATGGCGTAAACGCTCTGGAATATTTTCAAATGTAATTTCCTCCATGTTAACCGAATCACCTTCTTGTCCAACTATATGATCAATGAACTCAATTACATCAGGCTTCATAATTAAGGATGCCATGTGTGCACCGCCCACTTTATCAGGCATTATAACGTTGTTGGCCCCTGCAATTTTAAGTTTAGTATCAGAGTTGTCTTCGCTGGCTCGACTTATAATAGTAAGGTTTGGGTTTAAATTTCGGGCAGTAAGTACAATGAACAAATTATCTGCATCTACAGGCAAAGTGGTTACTAAAGCTTTCGCCCTAAGTATACCGGCTTTAAGTAGCACTTCATCTAATGTGGCATCGGCATTTATTACCAAATCGCTGTACTGATGTTGCATAGAACTGGTAAGTTCTACATTTTTTTCAATTACAATAAAACGTTGTTTGTGTTTTTTTAGTACCTGCGCGGCTTGTCTGCCATTACGACCATAACCGCAAATTATCACGTGGTCGTTTAGTTTTTTTATCGTTTCGTTCAATTTTCTGTTCTTATATAGTTGGTTAAACTCACCATCAAATACAAAACGAGTTACAGCACTAATGGAGTAAGCAAATATACCAAAACTTATCATCACCAAAAAAGCGGTAAACATTTTCCCCCACACGTCAAGCGGGTGTACCTCTTCAAAACCAACGGTAGCAATCGTAATAATGGTCATGTAAAAAGCATCAATTAAATTGTAGCCACAAATTAATTGGTAGCCTACAGTTCCTAAAATGGTAATGCCCATTAATAAGTAAAGAGGAAGTAGAAAGCGACTGTATGATTTTAAATCGTTAAACATGGTATAAAATTAATAATAAAAAAGCTGCCCTGTTTTTAAGAGCAGCTTTTGTTTTTTCTATAAAATAAACTAAGTCTATTAATGATGATGCCCATGCGGACCATGTACATGTCCGTGCTCAAGCTCCTCTGCGGTAGCTTCGCGTACATCTAATACGCTGCCTACAAAATGCAAATCGTACCCGGCTAATGGGTGGTTAAAATCCATTACTACGTGTTTATCACCAACTTCAACAACCATGCCTTGCATTTGATGGCCTTCGCTATCAAGCATTGGCAATTCTTCACCTTCTTTTACACGTTCTGAATCAAATTTGCCTTCCACATGAAAAGCCTCTTTAGGGATTTCAGCTACATAATCTCCATTATGCTCGCCATATGCTTTATCAGCTTTTATATGAAAATCAAAAGCATCACCTGCATTTTTGCCTGCTAGGTTTTTTTCAAAATCTTCAATCATGCCACCTGCACCGTATAAAAACACAAAAGGTGCTTCGGTAGATGTTTGTTCAATTAATTCTTCTGGTTCTTGGTCTAATTTACCGGTTAAATGATAGTTTACCGATACTACTTTGTTCTTTTCAATCTTCATGCTTTTTAAAATTATTAGTTTTTAGTGGGGCATTTATCTCTATACCAAATATTGATTTATTAAAAGTAAATTCCTTACGCCCTATATCGTTTCAAAGGTATAAAAATACTTAAATAAAAAAGCCTCACATTTCTGCGAGGCTCCTTTATAGTGTGAACTAAAAATTACTTGTTAACTTTTTTAGCTAAGTCTGAACCAGCTTTAAATTTAACTACTTTTTTAGCTGCAATTTTAATTTCTTTCCCTGTTTGAGGGTTACGGCCCATACGAGCAGCGCGTTTAGAAATTGAAAAAGAACCGAAGCCTACTAAAGCAATACGGTCACCTTTTTTTAATTGTTTTTCCAAAGTTTCGATTGTAGCTTCTAAAGCACGACCAGCGTCAGCTTTTGTTAATTTAGAATGTGCTGCAATTGCATCGATTAATTCACCTTTGTTCATGTTTTTGTTTTTTTAGGGTTAAACTTAATTTTAATTGAACAGAGCAAATGTATATACGAAAGTCTTGCTTGTCAATAGGTGTAGGTAAAAAAAGTGATGTAATTGTTGATAAACAGCCCATTTGTTAATAAAATGTACTGAAACACCCACTGAATGTAGGCTTCAACCCGCTAACAACCCACGTTTGGCTCCTAATAAACACTTTTTGGTAATGAATGTCTGTAGGCTATACTGATAAAGGAATCTATTTTTAAGCAAAAAAAGAATTTTCATCAAACGAAAATCCTTTTAAAAATTCTGTAATTAAAAGTTTTTTTTTGCCTGCCATCTGAAGCTCTGTGACATCAATAAAACCAACCTTTGCAGCAATTTTTAAAAATGTTTTATTATCTGTTTTTATTTGTCCGACTGATAAATCGTGCTGCGCCTCTTCTTTACTTGCTTGATAAATTTTAAAGGTAATTTTTTTATCGCCCATGTTTAATTCAGTCCAAGCACAAGGGTAGGGAGATAGACCACGAATTAAATTATAGCTATCTTCTAATGAATTGTTCCAATTTATCTGACAAGTATCTTTAAATATTTTAGGTGCATGTTTTGCCTGCTGATTTGCCAGTAATTTATTTTGCTCGGTTAAAACAACATTGCCTTGTTCTATTTTTTTTACGGTTTGCAACATTAAGTCTGCACCCTGTATCATTAATATATCGTGTAACTGACCTGCATTCATCTCAGGTGTAATGCTAACTTTTTGTTGCAGTAAAATATTCCCGGTATCTATTTCGTGTTGTAATTTAAAAGTGGTAATGCCGGTTTCTTTTTCTCCGTTTATAATAGCCCAGTTTATAGGCGCAGCACCACGATATTGTGGTAACAATGATGCATGTAAATTATAAGTGCCTAATGGCGGCATATTCCAAACGCTTTCGGGCAACATTCTAAAGGCAACCACAATTTGTAAATCGGCTTGTAGTGATTTTAGTTCTTGTAAAAAATCTTCGTCTTTTAAGTTGCTTGGTTGCAATACATACAAGTTATGTTGTACGGCAAATTGTTTTACGGCACTTTGTTGTACTTGTTGCCCTCGCCCGGCAGGTTTATCGGGCGATGTAATTACACCTACTATATTGTATTTATTTTCTACTAAAACTTTTAAAGATTCCACAGCAAA
>Ga0207046_10187_pt1 | contig 17343 bp, 19 predicted proteins | sample Alteio_BWMinCont_66_FD_153303 | JGI IMG/M metagenome (GOLD analysis project Ga0207046, IMG submission 153303) | Enriched cells from forest soil in Barre Woods Harvard Forest LTER site, Petersham, Massachusetts, United States -... | ecosystem: Environmental > Terrestrial > Soil > Temperate forest >...
GCTCGTTGGCACGATGTGTTTGCTGTTTTACAAAGGTTTCGTTTTGGAGGTTTTGTTTTATTTGTTTGTAAATGAGATCTATTTGTATGCCCATATCGCTACGCTTGTGTATGAATTTATCTTTTTGGGCGGCACCACCGTTGGGCAAGGCAATTTTGCGTATGAGGTTATAATGTTCGGCATCGTGCGAAATAACTTTGAGATGTGCGCAATGACTTAAACCTATTTGTATGGTGTGGTTTTTGGAATCGTGATAAGATTGGTAATGGTGGTCGAGATTTTTGGAGAGGTCGTGGATAAGGATTCCGCCAAGGCCCATCCAAAATAAAAAATGCATTTTTTTCATGCTCGTGTTTTTTATCATTTATTTAAAATACAAAAGTTTTTTATTTGCTAAGGGTAGATTAGCTTAATTGGGCTTGTAGTTTTTTTGGCAATTTTGCTTTTACCAAATTATAGGATTGCGTTATATAATGCTGCCATTTTTTTTGGTTGAAAACGTTTGGTTTTTCAACCAATATCCATTTGTGTTTTGCCACGTAGGGCGCGGGTATAATGCCTGCCACATTTATCAGTTCAGCAAACTCTTCGTCGGTAACTTTTAGAGATACTTTAAGCTCTTCGTTTAAGCCGGTAACACAAAACATTTTGCCGCCAATTAAAAAGCACAGGTCGTTGCCCCATTTTATATCTTCGGTTACGTGGGGTAGTTTGTTGCAAATGTTGCGGATGGTTTCTATATTCATTAGTTAAATATACAAATGTTTTTACCTATACTATACCCTATGGTTTTATAACCTGGCTACTTAGGTTACCTGTCGTTAACTTCTTTCCAGGTTTTATCGAGATATAGTAGCCATAAGCCTTCGCGCTTTCCATTTTGGTTATACTGATTTATAGTTTGTGTTTGTGCTACACAAATTGTTTGCACAAGTATCAAAAGAAATAAAAGTATACAGTGCTTCACAAATTTTATTTGTTTTAAATATAATAAAATTGTTTGGCTGTAAATAAAGATTTCTAAAGCTGGTCCTATATGCTAGCTCTGTGCTAAAAATATCGACAGGATATTTCATTAACGCTCAATCCTATACTCGGTTTTTGGGTTTCCTAAACTATCATAGGTTATTTTGTACATTGTTTGGTTGGCACGAAACACTTCTTTAGTTTCTATGCTTTGGTTTTGGTAGTAGGCCACAAAAGTATCTTGCGCCAGGCCATTAACAAAGGTGCCGCTGGTTTTTAGTTTTTGGTTGTGGTAAAAGGTTTGGGTTAGGCCATGCTTTACACCATTTTTATAATTGGTTTTTACCCATAGGGTGCCATCTTTATAATAGGTGATGAAGGGGCCGTTGAGAGTATCGTTTTGGTAAACTTCTTTATGATTTATTATTCCATCCCTGTAATAAATAATGAGGGTATCTTGTTTTAGGTTGTTGGCATCTAGGTTTACGGTTTCTTTTAACTGGCCTGTGCTATAAAACTCTTTGCGCTGATGTTTGTTGTTGTTATTGTTGCAGGCCGCGAGTATAATAAGTAATTGTATGAGTAAGATTTTTTTCACCGACTAAATATAGGAAAATGTTTTTAGCTGATACTTAATGGTGCTATTGTGAGATTATAAAATTTTAAACACATATAAATTGTGTAAGTGTTTATTTTTTGGCATAATATTGTAATTATAAAAAATTAAAATTATGCTTGGACTTAGTGAATTAGGCATTATACATACTGCCATAAGTTTGGTTGCGCTTGCAGCGGGTGCATTTGCCTTGGTTCGTGATAAAAAAATTGTGTGGACTAATATGCCGGGCAAAATTTATGTAATTACAACCACGCTTACTTGCCTTACCAGTTTTGGCATATACAGGCATGGTGTTTTTGGCGCGCCACACGTTTTAAGTGTACTTACTTTGTTGTTGTTGCTTGTTGCCTTACTTGGCGGTAAGTACACTACACTGCTTGGCAAGTTTACACCTTATGTGGTGGTGGTGGCTTACACGTTTACTTATTTATTTCATTTGGTGGCGGGCATAACCGAAACCACAACCCGATTACCCGTAGCTACGCCCTGGGCAAGCAGCCCTGCTGATTCAAAATTAAAAATAGTGCTTGGCGTTGTTTTTTTATTGTTTGCTATTGGTGCAATACTGCAAGTGTTAAGCTTACGGGCTACCTTGCGTGCTAAGGTGTAAGTTTTTTATTTTGAAGTAGCTCGTACGCCAACAGCAAAACGTATAAGGGCTTGTTTTTCGGGGGCGGTAAGGTGCGCTTTACCTGCCATAACATCCACAATTTCTAACAACTTGGGTTCAGCGTAGGCTATAACATCTTTTGTGTCATGACATTTGGTGCAGGCTCCGGTATAAATATCGTGTCCTTTTTGTAATTCATCTTTTGTGGCATCAGGGAACCTTACTTGCACGGCTGCCAGTTGGGCATCTATGCCGGGACTTGCTATGGTGCTTGTGGTGGTTGCTTGTTTTGATTTACAGGCCATTGCTATAAAAATAATGGCCAAAGGGGCGATGATTGCTTTTTTCATATTTTTTGGTTTATATACAGTTAGAGTAAACGAACCAAAAAAAGGTTACAGGATATATTAAAATTTTGGGCTAGTGATAATAGCAACAGTGGTAGGAGTGTTTGGAATGCCCCTAAATTGCTCTCATAAGTGAGTGATGTTATAATTGCTTTTTAGGTGGTGAGCTTGGTGAACCCGGATTTAATGTGTTGGTGGGATTTGCCTCTAGCGAATTATCTGTGCCGAATTGATTTGGTGTTGTTGTATTTGGTTGTGTTTGGAATTGTGGTGTAGTTGGTACACTGGGGATGGTAAGTGTAGGTGTTGTAATGGGTGGGGTTGTTTGTATGTAGGGTGTGGCGGGTTGAAAATCGGGACCTGTTGTTTGGGTACCCGTAGGAGGCGTTTGCACACCGGAATTTGGCGCGATACTTGGATTTGTTGCATTGTTATTTATTTGTGCCGGCAACGAATGAAACCCTGCCATAATTAAAAATAGTAAACCCGTTTTTTTCATTTTTATGTATGCCCAAGGATTAGCTTTGTAAAACCATTTTAGATAACTCGCAGTATCCATAAAATCAATAAAATTAAAGCCACTACTAACAGTATGTGTACAAAATCGCCAAGTCCCCAGCCGCCGGTTAAAATGGCAACCAACCAAAGTATCAATAAAATCAAAATAATTATCCAAAATAAACTAAGCGCATCAGAAGCTAAACTATCGGGCTTTGCTTTTTTAACCCGAAACGATTTTGCGTTTTCTTCCTGAAATATTTTTGCAACATTATACCCTTCATGCTTTTTATGCGTGGGGACAGGTGTTATTTTATCGGATGTTTTTTTATTGTTTGCAGTTATAACTTCATCGGCTGCAAAGGAGATTGGTTTGGGATTATCTAAACTCTTACTATCATATATACTTTGTGTAGTGTATAAAGATTGCTTTTTTCCTTTATCGCTAATTTGCTCCTTACTTTTAGTAGTTGATGACTTACCCGTATTATGAGCCACATAGTAGCCATTTGTATAATGGCGTTTTGTTAATGAACATGAGGCTAAAAAAATAGCACAAACAATAACCGATAATGTAAATAGATGTTTTTTCATACGAATAAATTTATTATCAGGTAAAGAAAAACATGTGCCAATAGCAAGGGGCGTTACATAAGCTGTAATTTATTTTGTGTTAGCTATTTATAAGAATTTTATTGCTTACTAAAGTGTAGAAAAAAATATACAGCTTTCATTCTATTTAAAAACATTGGCTTTGTTTTTGCATTGCCATATATGGCACTTGTTTTTGCAAAAGTTAAAAAACCTTTACACAGTAAATATGAAAACCGTTTTTAAAATAATTTTTACGCAAGTTATTATGCTTATAAGTTTATCCTTATTTGCGCAGAGAAATGACATAACTAAAAATCAAAAAGAATTGTGCGAAACAAAAACAGATACTGCGGATTTTGAACTATTTAAAAAAGAGGCTGAAAAACAAATAAACGGAAACCAACAAAAAATAACTTTGCTTAGAGAGAAAAAACTAAATGCAAAGGCAAAAGCAAACAAAAAGTTTACTAAAAAAATACTGACCTTAGAAAAGAAAAATAACGAGCTAAAAAAAAGAATGAACGAATGTACCAGCAAGCCACCTTTTTGGTTAACATTTAAAAGTAAATTTATTAGCGACATGAAACAATTAGGAGAGGCACTTGATGATTTGGCTGTTGACCAATATGAACTAAGCCAATAAGTTTATAACTTACTTTGCTTATTTAAATCATTACCGGGGGTTGATATGGTACCTTCTTGGTCGATACACTGCCCTACCCTAAGTAGGCTTGTTTTACCATCTTTTGTTATGATGGTTGCATCTATTTTAAGTGTAGTTCCGTTACCAAGTACCACATCCGCCATTATAGGGTTGCCTTTGTATATAATGTATATTTTATTTCCATCACTTTGAACGCAATAATCATTTGAGTCGCCAGATTTATGGTCGTCGCCCTGAGCTTGCAAGTGTAAACTTGTTATTAAGGCAATGAATAGAAGTGTTATTGTTTTCATATCGATTGGTGATTATTTAAGATAGCCAATGAACGACTTTTATTTCATTATTCAACCGTTTTCTTCTGTTTCTTATCATTCCAATTATAGATGCACTTTTATGCATAAGGTTAACCATATTGTATTTATCTATAATAAGTTATCAAATAAAATGCCACCACAACCGGGGCATTTAATGTGGATGTGAGCGAATGTGGAAGTGATACTATTGGCACAGATTTTTTATTTGAAAAAAATAAAATTCGATTTAGTAATTTAAAAATCAGACCTAATGATGTATGTTTTATATAGAATAAAGTGCTACTTAATTGCTTTATATATATTGCTTTTAAAAGACTAATGCTATTAAAAATATCAGGAGCAGGTACTCCGGATTTTCAATTGATTTTGTTTTATCCATTCGTATCTGCTCCTTTTTTTGCACATAGGTTTTACACTCAACTATTTTAAAACAACCAAAACATGAACAAGTACCACGACAGATGTGTGCATTTAGAAGATGAGGATGATGTTACTTATTGGGTAAATAAATTAGACATTACTACACAGGAATTAAACAGTGCCGTTTTACATACGGGAAGCACTAATATTGAGGATATAAAATTATATCTTAAAAAGGAAAATGACTATTCGATGCCGTTTTTTAAATTATTTCCGCTACTTAAAAAAATATCAAAAACTATACATCATGGGTGAAAATTGGCACATTATTTATATGCTATAAGTAACCATTAATTAAAAAATAAACAAAATGAAAGAAAATCAAAAAGACTCAGTGATTACAGGTAACCAAAGTCAGCAAAATCAAAATCAGCCAAATCAATACAAAACAACCACAAAAACAGATTCACCAACCTCGCCTCAAAAACAAACGCCAAGAAATGAGGAGGAAGAAGATGAACAACCAACCAGCCAACAACAGCAAAACAGACAACAAGGCTACAAAACTTCGCCTGAAAACGAAAGTGAGGAAACACAAAATAAAAAACAAACTACCGAACAAAATAGAACTCAAAGCAACGGTCAAAGCAACGGCCAAAAAAACCGATAAAGCCGGTTAAAATTATAAAGTGAGGAAAAAAATGTGTGTTTTTCCTCACTTTGTTTTTTTTAGCTTATAGGTGCTTTACTTATTACCTGCCTCAATTTTTATTACTTACATTATTTATTAGAGAAAAAGATTTTGAAAAAGGTAAAAAAAATACTGTTTATTTTTCTCCTCGCCATCGTTAGTATTTTTGTGGCGATAATTTTATCGCTTTCGCCGTTAGCAAAATACTTAATTGAAAAATACGACGCTAAATATACCGGCAGAGAAATTACATTAGATTTTGTTTATGTAAACCCGTTTACGGGTTATATATATTTTAATAATCTTAAAATATACGAGCCTAAAAACGACAGCGTTTTTTTTTCGGCTAATGGCTTAAGTGCCCATGTAGCTGTACGCAAGCTGTTTTCAAAAACTTACGAAATACATAACGTTACGTTAGACCACCCACGGGGCATAATTATACAAAACAAAAAGGAATTTAATTTTGATGATTTAATTGATAGGTTTTCGTCGAACGATTCTACCCCTGTGCCCAATAAAGCCCCGCTGCGTTTAAGTATTTTTTCTATCAAAATAAATGATGGCGAATTTTATTACCTGGAAAAACAGATACCCATAAACTATTTTATAAAAAAAGTAAACATTGAAAGCAATGGGTTTAGATGGGATAAAGATACGATGGTTACACACATTGCTTTTTTACCCGGCATTGGAACCGGAAATGTAAACGGGAGCTTAACCATTAATTTAAAAAACCTGGATTATTATTTGAATGCCACCATTAAGAAGTTAGACTTAAATATTATAGACCAGTATTTACAAGACTTAACTAATTACGGAACGCTTAGAGCCAACCTGGATGCCGATGTAAAAGCGAAAGGAAATTTTAAAGACAAGGAAAAAGTTACCAGTTCGGGAATAATGGCTATTAATGATTTTCATTTTGGAAAAAACCTGAAAGAAGATTATGTTTCGTTTGATAAATTAAAAGTATCGGTAAATGAAGTGAGTCCGAAAAATCATGTATATAGCTTTGATTCGATTTTGCTTATTCACCCTTTTTTTAAATATGAGCGCTACGATCATTTAGATAATGTAGAAACTATATTTGGAAAAAACGGAGCCAACGTGCAAGCTGCCCGGGTAGATAACACTAAGTTTAACCTTATCATTGAAATAGGCCGGTATATAAAAGCTGTATCGAAGAATTTTTTTAGAAGCCCGTATAAAGTTAACCGACTGGCCATTGATAGTGCCAGTTTTATGTTTAACGATTATTCTATCAGCGAAAAGTTTGCGGCGGGTTTAAGTCCTTTATCATTTGCTGCCGATTCAATTGAAAAAAGTCATGAACGCGTAACGTGTTTTATTAACTCAGGCATTAAGCCTTACGGAAAACTAGCGGTAGCCTTTAGCATAAACCCAAAAGACAGTACAGATTTTGACCTGCAATGCCAACTGCAAAATGTACCGCTTGCTATGTTTAACCCTTATGTAATATCGTTTACATCGTTTCCATTAGATAGAGGGACGCTTGAATTTAACACCCAATGGCATGTATTAAACGGAGTTATTAAAAGCAATAACCACCTTGTGCTAATTGACCCACGTGTAACTAAACGACTGAGAAATAAAGATACCAAATGGATTCCTGTGCCACTTATTATGGCATTTATACGCGAACGGGGAAATGTTATTGATTATGAAATACCGATTACGGGAAATTTAAAAAACCCGAAATTTCATTTTGGTGATGTGATTATTGATGTAGTAGAAAATATTTTTGTGAAACCGCCCACAACTCCTTACAGACTAAAAGTAAAAAATGTTGAAACCGAAATTGAAAAATCGCTTACCCTGAAATGGCGAATGCGGCAGGATGTGCTTGAGCCTAATCAAAAAAGGTTTATTGAAAAAATGGCCAGCTTTATGGAAGAAAACCCGGATGGGTTTATAAGTGTTTATAAGGAACAGTATGCCGCTAAAGAAAAAGAATACATTTTGTTTTTTGAAGCCAAGAAAAAATATTTTTTAACTACTAACAATAACCGTGTAAACTCTTTTAGTAGTGCCGACTCGGAAATGGTAGATAAAATGTCGGTAAAAGATTCCTTATTTATTACTTATTTGAATAAGCAGACAAACAAAAAGCAATTATTTACTATACAGGAAAAATGTGCCGAGCTTATCGATTCTTCTATCGTTAACACTAAATTTAATCAATTAAATAAAAGAAGAGCGGCTGACTTTATTTCATTTTTTAAACTAAAGGATGTAGAAAAGCAGGTAAAATTTAGTGCGGATAAAAATGTTACTCCTTACAATGGGTTTTCTTTTTACAAAATTGAATATAAAAATGAGTTTCCTGAATCTTTATTAAAAGCATACAGAAAAATGAATGAACTAAATGATGTGCTGCCACGAAAGAAATTTAAAAAAGAGCATCAAAAATATATAGAGGCGTTGTAAAAATGACAAGCGTGGAGAGAATGTGTTAGGGATTGAAGTGGAAAATAGAGCAGAACGGCCTAATTAAGTTCTTTAATTAAAGGATTTTTTGCGTTTTGATATTTTGGTTTTTGTACCCATTGGGTAAGGTTTTGGAAGTTTTCGTAGGGACCATAGGTTATGGCGGTGTTTAATAGCCAAGCAGGTACAAGTCCGCCGGGGTTTACAAAAAAATAGTAGACGGCTTGCACGCTGCCATCTTTTAGAGGGGTTAGTGTCCATTTGCCTTCTAAATATTTAATGCGGGTGCGGTTAGGATAAGGCGGTATGTAGTTAGGCAGGTTGGTGGATGTTATAGTAACTACTTTTGTTTTGGGGTCTTGTGAGAGTTTTACATTTATAATAAAATCTTCGTGATCTATTGGCCAAGGAGTAACTACGGTTTGGTAGTGTATGAGTTCGGTTGGACTTATTATTTTTAGTGTTTTAGATTCTCCGCATTTGTAATTCCATTCGGGATAAGCGTCCCAATCGTTTAATAAAGCTACGAGACTGTTTAAGGATGTTTTTAATGTAACAACTGATTTTAATTGTTTGATGTTTGAGCTATCGGCTTTGCGCGAGTAAATAGATATGCCGTTTTCGGATTTAAATAAATGCCAGTTATCTTGACTTTTTGCAAAACCAAACGAGATAAGCAGTAAATAAAAAATTGGGTTGCGCATATAGGTTATGAAGCTACTAGAAAGTAATTTATTTTAAAATATTTTTTTGTTTTTGGGCTATGATTTGTTTTTGCTTGTTTTTCCATGCAGGGTTAAGTACATAGATGCGCGAAAAAAGTAAACGCGTCATAAATTGCAGGTGCAGAAATTTACCGTGTGGCGTATTTTGAAACGAGGCAATTTGCCAACTGTTGTTTTGTTTTACGAGTGATAGTGTGCGTAAACCATGCGGTTTTAATTTTTTATTGAACTCGCCTGGAAAAAGTACGTTGCCATCGGTATGTACTAAAACAACATCGGGTGTTAAAGCTTGTAGTTTGTAATTACCCATAATATCTAATTGCGAAAATTTAAAAATGCTATTGAAAACTTTTTGCAAACGTTGCTCAATTATTTTATTGCCCACTATTCGAAAACCAAATACACCTACAAAAACAGCATCGGGTATAAATAAGGAAGCGTAAACGGAAGCATTACCGCAAGCCCAAGCATCGCAAAGGTTGTTTAAGGTTTGATTAATAGCTGTTTCGTCGGCGGGGTTGAGAGTAAGTTTTTCGGTCATCTTTGTGTTTTGACAAAAATAAACAAGGTACAAACTTTAGCCTATGGTTTTTAGGTTGGCTTGGGCAAAAAGTAGGTGAACGAAGGAGTGGCGTAGGCGAAAAATTATTTTGGTTTTACCAATATGTGGCGCACATCCATTAAATCACCATGTATGGCAATTAATTGTATAAAGTGGAAACCAAATTGAGTTTCAAAAATCTCAGAAATTTCGCCGGGTTGCATTTTAAAGGCAACACTTTCAAACTCGGGCGCAAACTGTCCGCGGGCAATATTATCGTAACGTCCGCCTGTTTTGGCCGAGCCCGGGTCTTCGGTATACAGGGTGGCAATAACAGCAAAGCTTTCGCCATTAAGTACACGCTGACGATAGCCTTCTAGTTTTTCTTTAGCGGCAGCTTTAGATTCTTCGCTCACAAAAAAGTTTTTTGCTTGTTGCGCCTGCGACCACGAGGCAAGCAAAAACAAAAATGAAATAAAAAGTTTTTTCATGTTTATTTTGGAATTATAAGCACATGGCTTACATCAATTAAATTATTGTGTTTGGCAATTAACTGAACAAAGTGAAAACCATATTGGGTTTCGAACACTTCTGAAATTTCGCCAGGTTGTAGGGCAAAGGCAACTTTTTCGAACTCGGGTACAAATTGTCCGCGAGCAATGTTGCTGTAACGCCCACCTGCTTTGTTAGAACCGGGGTCATCGCTATATTGTTGTGCGGCTTCGCCAATGGTCATTTCTTTATTGAGTACTTGTTTACGAATGTCTTCTATTTTTTGTTTTGCCTGCGCTTTAGCTTGTTGACTACCGCCTGTGTTTAACTCAGTAGCCGTGTTGTTTGTTTGAACAGTAGTGTTTGTTGTTTGAGTTGTTGTGTCGGTTTCTTTTGTTTTGTTGGCACAAGACGATGCAAGAATTACTGAAAGAAAAGACAGGTAGATTATTTTTTTCATTAGTCGCGTGGTACGTTTAAATATAAGATGGAGTTATTACTATGTAGTTCATCTTCGCTAAGTCCCCAATTGCCCATAATGGGTACCCAGTAATATTTGCCTCCGTTAATTATAATCATATATCGGTTTGAGCTTGCAGCATTATCGTGTATTTTAAAATGACCATCGGCATCGGTAACGCATTGCCCTACTAAATAAAAATCGCATTCATCTTTCGATGTGGGCTCGCAAGCTTTTAAGGTTATCCAAACACCACCAACCGGATGCCCGCCTATAGTGTCTAATAAAACACCTTGGTAATCTATTTTAGCAAACCATTTCTCTTTAGTGCAAGTGGTGTTAAGTAAAACCAAAGCAACAAAACCAATAAATAGTAGTATATGTTTACTTTTTTTCAGGCGCATAAAATTTTTATTAAATATACAAAAAGTAAAATAATAATCGGCTTATTTTTAATGCTGCACTATAATTTTTTGTGTAGTAGTATTTTGTTTTGTTTGTACTTGTATAAAATAAACGCCATCATTAAAATTACTTACATCAACCTCCGTTGTTTTTGTTGCAAAAATTTGTTTACCTAATACATCAAACAGTTTTACCTCAACTACATCTACAGCATCAATGGTAATTTTGTTATTGGCTGGGTTGGGGTAAATTTTTATTGTGCTTTGTGTTTTGAATTTTGCGATGTCTAATGGAGTACCAAAATTATTTACGGATGTGTTTGTTACAATGGCTGCGTTGTAATCGAAATAAATGTAGGCTGTGTTTTTTATTTGTGTGCCTGCCGGTAAGTTTGCTTTTGGTTTTATGCGATACTGCACAAAACCAGTTGAGCCTGAGCGGTTAGCGGTGCTATCGGGCAGGTTAATGTTATTGAAATTAAAGCTAAGTATGTTGTGGCTTAACATAACCGTATTTTTGTGATTGTAATTAATTAGCTGAAAAGTTGATACATCTAATTTGGCATCTAAGGTATCGGCTAAGCGAATGTTGATGGCTGATGCCGAGCCTGTGTTTTGAAAATGTATGGTGTAGGTAAACCAATTGTTGTAAGCAGGTGCAACATTTATGGGATAGGTTTCTTTAAAGTTTGGGTCGTGTGAGTTTTCTACCTGATAGCATAATGAATAATTGTTGTTGCTTGGGTTGTTGTCTCCGGTAGTTGGTGTAACGTTTATGCTTACACACACTGTATCGCCTGCTTGCGCGTTTGTGTTTGTAGAAAAAATTAAATTGAAAGCTGTAGTAATATTTGCAGTGCTAAAATCGGCAATGGTGTAGGTAAAACTATTTCCTGAAACACTTGGTGTTAAAGCACCAGGTGCAGGAGAAACATAAGTAACCGGACCTGTTACTGAGATTTGTACCTGACCGCTAATGCCTGTAGCGCAATTAAGGTTACACCACTGGCTTAAATCGCCGGCAATAGTATATAGTGTGTGTTGCTGACCCGGAAAAACTATACCGTCCGTTGCGGCAGATTGAACACCGACATCGAAACCGGGTTTGCAGGTAAGTGCAAAATTAATATTAGTATCGATTGATGAAACGGTAACAACCGAATCTATACCAGGGTGTGCGCATTGCATCATAAATGCTGATGCTGTTGTATCAACTACCAGACTATAGGTGCCTGCGCTTTGCGGAAAATCGAACACGCCGTTTAAAGCCGAATAAGTTTGTCCTAATAAGTTATTGCTGTTATCGTATATTTTAATTGCTATGTTTTTTAAACTGCTATCGCCAAGGTTTTTACTGCAATTGGCATTCATGTCTTTATACGCAAAACCAATAATGCCTTGTGCCGCAGGGCATCCGTTTGTGTTGCCAAGTGTACATAATGGATAAGCCAAGGCAGATGCATCCATAGCGGGTACATAATTAGGCAGGCAAGTAAAAGGGTTGTTATTTATAACACAATTGCCTGCACCCGGTGTAACTAACGAATCGGGAAAACGCTGAAAGCATGCAATGTTGTTGTAGCTGCAATCTAATGATTTTAATGTGTTGGGTAAAACAGGTAAGCTGCTTATTTGATTATTGTCGCACTCTAAGTATATAAATTTACTTGGTAAAGTTGGGATACTGGTTATTGAATTATAACCGCAATTTAATTGTTGAAGTGAATCGGGTAAAGTTGGGATACTGGTTATTTGATTATACCTGCACGATAAAATTTTCATTAAATTTGGTAAAGCAGGTAAGCTGGTTAAATGACTGTAAACGCACACTAACATATAAAGCGAATCGGGTAAAGCAGGCAGGCTGGTTAATTGACTCATGCCGCAATCAATATTAGTAATTGAATTTGGTAATGCGGGCAAACTGGTTAGTGGATTGCTATAACAGTATAACCATTGGAGTTTAGAAGGCAGGGTTGGCAAAGCGGTTAACTGATTGCCGTAACACATTAATTGGTTAAGCGAATCGGGCAGTGTAGGTAAACTAGTTAACATATTATTATAACACTCTAAGTACCAAAGTATATTAGGTAAAGCGGGTAAGCTGGTTAATTTATTATTACCGCATACTAAATTAGTAAGTGTGCTTGGTAGTTTAGGTAAAGCGGTTAAATAATTTTGGTTGAGTGCACTAGAGCCGTTACCGCAATCTAAATTTTGAAGACCGGGAAAATATTGTACACCGGTTAAATCGCCGATGGAATCGTTTTCTACATTAATATTGGTTAACATTATAACAGCCGGATTGGTAGTATCCATTTGGTTGCCATTCATGGCGGCAGGAATAACACTACGCAGATAAGCCGCAAATTTTGCATCGGGGATGGTAACATATTGTGCTTTGGTTTTGGTAAAACAAAACAGTAAAGCAAGGAGTAGGAGTTTTTTCATGGGTTTATTTTTAACGTGGTTATATTTAGATTATTGTTTGCCTTTATTAACTAATACGTGAGATTTTATATAATGGTTGGGTTAATTTTTGATTGTTAATGCTGCACCACAATTTTTTGCGAGTATATATTTTGCTTTGTTTGCACTTGTATAAAGTAAACGCCATCGTTAAAATTGCTTACATCAACATTATTTTCTTTTGTTGAGGTTATTTCTTTCCCTAAAACATCAAATAATTTTACATCAACTACATCTACGGCATCAATGGTAATTTTGTTGTTGGCGGGGTTGGGGTATATTTTTAGATTGTTATTGTTTGTATAGTTTGCTATACCACTTGGGACTTGTGTGCGATAAACTGATGCAGGGGTGGTATATTGCGAGCTATGAAAATTGGCGCAGTTTAAATAGTTATAGTGTACGGTATCTGATTGATTAAAAGGTGGTGTTGGGGTTACAGGGGTTGTATAAACCAAAGGACAAACCCAACCGCTAAGGTTGTTATCGTAATAACTTATATCGGATAGATAATGAAAAAAACATTTTCCTAAACCAGTTGTTACATTATTTGTTGGTGTTACGAGTTGATTGCTGATGTCGTATGATTTCATATAAATATCAGGGTTTGTATTGTATAAAGTATGAGTTTGGCTTGTATCGGAGTCTGTCCACGAATAAAATATTTTACCACCTGTGGTTGAACGACTAACTTGTATGCGTGCGCCATAAGCTAATGCCCAAGGATTGGCAGGAGAAGTTGTATCGGCAGTTTGACTATCGATATAAGAAGTTTTTATTGAATCAACTAAAATAGTGTTCCAGGTTGTGCCATCTGTCATCATATCCCAAATAATGGGATGATGTTTTCTATAATCCCATTGGTAAATATTTTCGTATGCTGCTAAAGAATCTATAGTTGCAGTAACAAATCGTTTAGCATTTGTAACAGCTGCTACAAGGTGCAATGTTCCTGTAGAATCTACTGTTACATCGATACCAAGTTGCGAGTAAGGTGTAATGCCGGCTGGAGTACCCTGATATAAATAGCTTATGCTTTGTTTCATTTCGGGATGCCCTACCATCCAATCGAAGCCAGAAAGTACAGGCGCGCTTGACCAGGTTGCACCACCGTTGGTTGATTTATATATGATGGGGGTTAAAGAAGAATCGGAAGAGTTACCAAAGGTGCTTGCTAAACGCCCGATAAAAATTACGTAACCAATTTGTCCATTAGGTGAAAAAGCAATACGTGTTTGCCCCATATTTAAATAACCTAATGTACCGGTATAAAAATTTGGTATAATGCTATCGGCTGACCAAGTGAGGTTGCCACCCGAATAAGTAGCTTTACCGATAAGACCTCCTTTAAAAGGGATGGCATCGGAAGCTGTGTAACTATAATTTACAAGACCGCCGCCTACAAAAATAGTGTTGCCTACTTGTTGTATATCGGCATTAGGGCCGCCATCTCCATTGGCTACACCACTCATGTTGCCAAAAGGCGCTTGACCTGAAAGACAAACAGCGTTATCGTTTTGGGCTGAAGTTACTGTGTGATAACTGCCTGTTGGTTGACGGCTGCTATACCAAGTACCTGTCCAATTAGTGCCATTGTTTGTTGGACCTGTGCCCACCATTAAAGCATTTGCTATATTGGTGTTGCCCGTAGGATTAAAAATAGTACCACCCGGATAACGCGCGTGTTTTGTGGTAGCGTCTCGGTAAATTATCGTAGAATCCCATACGTTGGTGCTAACATTTAACCAGGTTGATTGTATACAACCTGATGTGTAGCCAGTAAAATTCCAATAGGGCGATGCGCGGTGAGTCCATAACACAGTGTTTAAATCGGCATTATAACTTAGGCAGTTTTGTATGTAGGTGCTGTAGCTGCCACCTGTACCAAGGGCATTAGGGCCACTTGTAAAAACAACACCTGCACAAGATTGTGCTTTGCCATAAACTGAAATTGATAATGCGGTAAGAAGTAAAAGTTTTTTCATGAGGTATATTTTTATCTAATATACGAAATGAGATGCACACAGGTAGATAACTTTTTAAACGGCTGTGTTTTTTGAGTAAACGGTAGCGTTTTTCGATTAAGCGGTTATGTTTTAAATGCAGAATGTTGGGATGTTTGTTTGCGCCAGTAAATTTACTTAAGCATTGCATACAAAAATAAAAGTGTATATATTATTGAAAGGGTGATGTATGTGGCGTGTTCGCGTGTGTATTTCACTAGGTAGTCGGTAAGGGTGTTTTAAAATAAATATGGCTTCGAAAATGGTAAAAAAAAGCAAAATAAAAAAATATTAATTGGGTACTAAATTTATGAGAACAACTGCGACAAATTACGACTTAGTATTAAGGCTATTGCTTACTGCTTGATGAATTTCTTTTTTACGGTGTTGCCACCTGCGGTTGTTTGTATGATATAAATGCCAGTTGCTAAGGCTGATATATCGATATTAGTTTGTTGTTTGGTGGCTGATGTAGTGTATACTATATCTCCCAATAAATTAAAAATTTTAATGTCGGCTTTAGATATGTCGGTGGGTAACTCTATTACTAAATTATTTGTTGCAGGGTTTGGATATGCTTTAAACGAAAAGTTTTGTGTTTGATAAATTGCAATGCCAACAGTTGAATTGCAGGCAGTATCAATTGGCATAAATTTTACAAGACCATAGTTTGTGTTATCGTAGCCATCGTAAATAACGGTTTCGGTTGAGGCTGAATCGGCTGTGCACCAATAGTTACCGGCAACGGTTACATTGTTTGTGCCTAAGTACTGTAAATCGTACGAGCTGTTGTTGCAAATTTTGTTGCACGAAATATAATCGAGTGTGCCTTTTAATTGGATGCCTGTGGTGTTACTTACTATGCCATTTTTTACTATATAACATGGATAACTGCCGCTACCAATATTATCATTTATAGCTACGCCATTGTTTAGCAGTTGGCAGTTATAAACCGTATCGCCGCCATTGCCATTTAACAACACACCTACAGTTGAGTTTGAATTAATGATTGAGTTTTTTATGCTTACACTCATGTTAGCTACATTTATACCTGTTTGATTATAACTTATGGTAGAATTGTTTACCAGAGAACCACTCATACTGCTTAATCCGGTATGATTATGAGTGATGGTGCAATTGTTTAGTTTGTTATTATTATCGCAATCAAAACCTACTCCATTATAAGAAATATCGCAATAATTAAATCTTCCGCCGTAATTATGTAATAAACCGTAGCTCACATTATGGCGAAAATTACACGTATCAATTATTCCATAAGAAGTGCCTTGCCCAAATACGCCACTGTTATTTAAACTGAAGCTAGAATTTTTTATGATGATGGTGTCGCCTGAACCACCTCGTTGGTCGGTAATGGCAACATCGGCATATTTAAAAATACAGTAGTTGAATTTTGGGGTCATGGTGCCGCCTGTTAAATAAATGCCACTATAGCTGCCTGCGGTATAGGTTGTATTACTTGTAAAGGTTATAGAATCGGCTGCATTGCCCCAGGCATTTATGGCCGATTGCCTAAGTTCGATTTGCGCTTTATAATTAAATTTTACTATTACGCCGGGTAGTATGCTAAGTGTAACACCCGGAAAAACTACTACGGTATCGGTAATAATATAGGGGCTGCCTGTTAGCGACCATGTGGTGTTTGTATAAATGCCGCCGCTTACATTTGTTTGTGCTTTAACGGTGAAGTTTACAAGCATTAGAAGGATGATAGTTTTGGTAAATTTTTTCATTTGTTGTGTGTTTTAATATAAAATTAAATAAAGCATTAAATATGCTTTATAACTTATACGTGTAGATTTGTTAAAAGGTTGGGTTTGCAGCAAATAATAATGTTAAAGATAGGTGTTTTTAAAGCATAAAAAAACCATGTAGTTTTTTTGTAGGCTGCCCAACAAGCCCGCTCTTCGCTAAAAATATCCACAGGATATTTTATTAACGCTTAGCCCTATTTGGGTAAACTATGTGTAGTGGTTAGCGTTTGTAGTAAATTTAATTAACAATAAGGATTATTTGTGTTGATAAAAATTTCTGAAACCTCTGCATAGGTGTAAAATGCCATTTAAAAATATGTTTTAGACCAAAAAGGGCTGTATTTTTCTTTATTTTTATCAAAT
>Ga0207046_10193_pt1 | contig 17215 bp, 22 predicted proteins | sample Alteio_BWMinCont_66_FD_153303 | JGI IMG/M metagenome (GOLD analysis project Ga0207046, IMG submission 153303) | Enriched cells from forest soil in Barre Woods Harvard Forest LTER site, Petersham, Massachusetts, United States -... | ecosystem: Environmental > Terrestrial > Soil > Temperate forest >...
TACGGTCGCCATAAACATGGTCGGTACGGCTAGGAAAAACGAGAACTCAACAGCGTTCTTTTTATTGAGTTTTTGGCTTAGCCCGCCCACAATGGTCGCAGCCGAGCGTGAAACTCCGGGTATCATAGAAATAGCCTGGAATAAACCAATCATAAATGCGCTTTGGTACTTCACTTCTTTATCCGGTTCTTTTTCCGATTTCCGAAACCATCTGTCAACAAACAACAATATAATACCACCGATAAGAAATGTCCAGACTACCACCATTACATTCCCCAACATTTCATCAATTTTCTTGATAAAGATAAATCCTAAAATTCCGGCTGGCAGAAAAGCTACAAAAAGCTTATAATAAAAGTCAATGCTCTTAAAAAAACGTTTCCAATACAGAACAACTACAGCAAGAATGGCGCCTAATTGAATAGCAACCGTAAAGGCCTTAGTAAATGCATCGTCTCCAATGCCCATCAGTGAACTGGCGAACATCAGGTGACCTGTGGATGAAATAGGTAAAAACTCTGTTAATCCTTCTACTATTCCTAAAATAATCGCTTGAAATATATCCATTTGCCGGTCTGTATTATTAAACGATGCAAAAGTATAAAATATGTCATATAAAAGATATGACGGTTGTAAAATATAAACTTACTTTTACTTTTTCGAGTAATAAATGGCAGACAATTTTAAAATACTAATTATTACACCCGAAAAGCCCGTCTCAGACGAAGGTCTTTTAATCAATGCTTTGTTTGAGGCAGGGCTTGAATTACTCCACATTAGAAAACCAGGTTACGGCATAAACGAGGTTCGAAATTTGATAAATTCAGTTTCAGTCAATTTTCACCCCCGGATAATCATTCATAATCATTACGAACTTTTACAGGATTTTAACCTAAAAGGAATACATCTTTCGGAAAAAGTAAGGGAAGAAGACCCTGTGAAACAAACTATGAAAGTCGTTTCCACATCTTTTCATAAGTTGGAAAATATAATAAATGAAAGCAGACATTTTGAATATGCTTTCCTGAGTCCCATTTTTTCAAGCATTTCCAAGCAAGGTTATCAACCTTCTTTGAATATTCAGCAAATAAAAGATTTTTTAGCCCATACGGTTCCATTTCCCATTATCGCGCTTGGTGGAATTACCGATGAGAATGTTATGCAAGTTCGCAAAATGGGCTTCAGTGGTGCAGCTTGTATAGGGTATATATGGGAAAGTCAAAATCCGGCCGAACGGCTTGCTAAATTAAAGAAAGCCGTAGCGGCTACTAATTAGTAAGGCAAAATATATTCTTTAACCCTTTTTGAGATAGGAGCAGGGCTGCCTGGCGGCTACGCATACCGCTTCTACAATAAAGTACTACGGGCATATCTGTATCTTGAAAACACTGCTCTTCTATGGCATACAAAGGAATATTTCTGCTTTCACTCTCAAGAGGAATAAATTCATGTTCATCGCTTACATCAATAGAAAGGTGCGGGGTTTTTGAAAATGTCTCAGCAAAGTTCTTTCTTGAAACAAACCGGATGGGTTCGCTATTGCATACTTCAGTGTAATCGCCTAATGATGTGATATTTTTATTCCCGGGAATTGCTTTAACTGAAAGCGCAGAGAACTTGTTGCTTAGTAAATCAACTATCCATAATTTACCCGATAAGGTTTTCCCTACTCCTGATAGAATCTTCAAAATCTCATTTGCTTGTGTGCAACCAATTACGCCCGCCAATGCTCCAATTATTCCTGCATCATTGCAATTCGCTGCATTTTCTTTTGCCGGAGGTTCCGGATACAGGCAGCGGTAGGTAGGGCCATCCTGGTAATTGAATGTTGAAACCTGTCCCTCAAACCCAAGTATGGAACCAAATACAAAAGGCTTGTTTAATAGTATACAGGCATCGTTAATAAGGTAACGAGTCTCGAAATTATCGGAAGCGTCTGCCACTACATCATATTCTTTTATTATTTCGAGAGCGTTTGTTCTATTCAATGCTCTTTCGATAGCTGTTATACCAACTAAGGGATTGAACGCTTTTAATTTTTGAGATGCAGCCAATGCCTTGTTCTTTCCTACATCATTCATATCATAAATAACCTGCCTTTGCAGGTTACCTATCTCTACCACATCAAAATCCATGATAGCAATTTGGCCCACTCCGGCTGCTGCTAAATAAGATAATACGGGGCAGCCCAAGCCTCCTGCACCAATAACCAGTACGCGACTACTTTTTACCTTTTCCTGGGCTTGCATACCCCATTCAGGTAATATTAGCTGCTTGTTATACCGTATGTTTTCTTCTTCGGTCATTAGTGGGCTGTAAGGGCTTTATCCCAGTTCTTCCATACAGGTTCGTAGCCCTGTTGTATAATCAATTCTAAAATTTGTTCCGGTGTACGTGAATCGCTTATTTCAAACTGTTCCAATGTTTCAGGAGAGGAAGAATATCCCCCCGGGTTTGTTTTAGAACCGGCACTCATAGAGGTTACACCCATGTTGATGAGGTGATTGCGCATATACTCCGGTTCACGTGTGGAAAGGGACATTTCCACTTCATGATCAAAAATACGGAGGGCACATATAAGTTGTACAAATTGCTTATCGCTTACCGGATGTTCTACCGATTCCACTCCTTCTGCCGGGCGCAATCTTGGAAATGAAATACTATAACGGGTTTGCCAGTATGTTTTTTCTAAATAGTTTAGATGAAGTGCCAGGAAAAAAGCATCGGTCCTCCAATCGCTGAGTCCTAATAGCACGCCAAGTCCTATTTTATTCATGCCTGCTTTGCCAATACGATCGGGTGTATCCAGGCGGTAAGTATAATTAGCTTTCTTTCCCTTCAGATGATAGGTCTTATATACTTCAGGGTTATAGGTTTCCTGGTAAACCAATACAGCATCGCAACCGGAATCTTTAAAGAGGGCATATTCAGTTTCATTCAAAGGCTGCACCTCTATAGAGACATCTGCAAAGCTTTTTCTTGCAATAGCAATAGACTTTGCAATGTATGCAGGATTGGCATGTACTGCATCTTCTCCTGTTACAAGCAGCACATGCTCAAAATTTCCTGCTTTCAAAAACTGGAACTCTGTTTGCATTTCCGCTTCTGAAAGTGTTTTGCGTGGGATTTTATTCCCAAAGCTGAATCCGCAATAAGTACAAACATTTAAGCATTCATTCGAGAGATAGATGGGAGCAAAGAGTTGTATGGTTTTGCCAAAACGCTGTATAGTAAGGTCATGGCTTTTAGCAGCAAACTGCTCCAGGTAGGTTTCGGCAGCAGGAGATAGTAGCGCCATTAGCTCGTCCAAAGTACATTTCTTTTTACCCAAGGCTATTTCCACATCATCGCTGGTTTTCGCATAAATCATATCATGCACTTTATCCCAGGAATATTTTTTTATGTATTCGCTAAACATGGCTTATGTATCTAAAAAGGTAGTTAAGGGACTGCTTGCTTCAGCATAGCTGCGTGCTTGCGGTAAACCCGAAAGGAAGGCTTTGCGTCCTGCTTCCACAGCTTGTTTAAATGCTTCGGCAATTAATACAGGATTCGTAGCTGTAGCTATAGCCGTATTTACTAAAACAGCATCAGCCCCCATCTCCATGGCTTGCGCTGCATGCGATGGCATACCTATTCCGGCATCCACTATAACCGGCACATTACTTTGTTCTATAATTATTTCCAAAAAATCAGCTGTTTTTAATCCTTTATTGCTTCCAATAGGAGAGCCGAGTGGCATAACAGCAGCTACACCCACATCCTCCAATCGCTTGCATAAAACAGGATCAGCGTGGATATAAGGCAGCACAATAAAACCTTGCTTTACTAATTCTTTAGCTGCTTCCAGCGTTTCCACCGGGTCGGGCATTAAATAGCGCGGGTCAGGATGGATTTCCAGTTTCAGCCAGTTTGTACCTAATGCTTCACGGGCTACATTGGCAGCAAAAACAGCTTCTTTTGCATTCCGCACTCCGGAAGTGTTAGGCAGTATATTGAATTGAGAATCGGTTAAAAAATGCAGAATATTCTCATCGTGCTTATTGATATCTACCCGCTTGAGCGCTACTGTTACTAGTTGCGAGCCCGATGCAAGTAATGCTTCTTTCATTTGAGAAAGAGAACCAAATTTACCAGTGCCTGTGAACAAACGCGAGGTAAATACTTTATCACCTATTTTTAATTCATCTGTTGATTTCATTATTCAATTTTTTTTCGCCGAGTGCAGCATAAAATTCCTGCACAGCTTGGTTTATATCTATTGCGTCGCTAATGGCGGATGAAACGGCTATTCCATGAATGCCCGATAACAGAAGTTTGTCTGCATCACTTGCGATAACGCCACCTATAGCATAAATAGGAGGAACCCTTAGTCCGGCTCTGTTTACAGCATCCATAATTATTTTATAGCCACCCATCGTAAGAACAGGCTTCAAATCTTTCTTCGTAGAAGTAAATCGCAATGGCCCTAAACCCATATAGCTTATTTTCTGCTTGGCAATTTTTATAACATCTTCAGCAGAGTTAGCGCTACCTCCGATGATCATTTCTTTATTCCTGAATATTTTTTTTGCCTCGGAAAATGACATATCTTTTTGACCGAGATGTACTCCATCTGCATTTACTTTTAAGGCAATTTCAGCATTATCATTTATTACACATATCGCGCCATGTGTTTTACATATAGTTGCAATATCCCCGGCAATTTGTGTCCAGGTTTTTTCATCTTTATTTTTAATGCGTACCTGTATCCATTTAACCCCTGCCTTGCAGGCTTGTTCGGCTAATTTGGGTGAATCGGTAATATATTGTAAACGTGAAAACATATTTAATTCAAGTGGTATCCCAGTAAGGTATTATTGCTTTTTAAAAAATGGGTAACATACTTTTTTCCTTTATCTATAGCTTCTTTCAGGCTATCTCCATTAGCAAGCGAAGCAGTGATAGCAGCAGAAAGTACACAACCGCTCCCATGTTTTTCGATTCCTTTTATTCTCACAGAAGAATATTCTTTTTTATTTTCTCCATTTATAAAGAGATAATCTGTGGAGTGCTTTTTATCCGAAGAATGGCCACCCTTCAACAATACAGGGCATTCTTTAGAAAGAACACTTGCAGCTTCATTTGCATTCTTTGACTTTCCAAGTTTCTCTGCCTCCTGTTGATTGGGCGTAATCAGCACAAGTTTTGAAAGAATATTATGTAATGAGTTTTTCCCGATTTTTATATTCAAATCAAAGCCTGCACTAGCGGCCAAAACAGGATCCCAGGTAATTTTAATATCCGGGAAATGTTGTTCACAAAGCTTTATGCTGTGCACTACATCTTGCAAATCCTTGTGCATACCTAATTTTACAGCTTTCACAGGAAAGCGTTCAGCCAGCAAAGCCATATTCTTTTCCTTTTCTTTTTTAGCTAGCCACGTAACACCTTTGAATGAAACATCATTCTGGTGGGTATTACTCGTAATTATGGCAAGACCATAAACTCCCAAAGACTCAAAAGTCTTAATATCGGCTAACACACCTGCACCGCCTGATGGGTCATACCCGGCAATGGTAAGAGCTATTGGTCTGTAAGGACGATTATATGGGCTTTTAACAGGCATTACGAATAAATTTCAGTTCCTGATTTTTTAAATGCCTCCGATTTTTCCTGCATTCCTTTTTCAATTTCTGTCAGTCCGTTTTGTTCTGCATAATCGCGTATATCCTGGGTGATCTTCATGGAGCAAAAATGTGGACCGCACATAGAACAGAAATGAGCAATCTTGGCTCCTTCAGCCGGCAAGGTTTCATCATGGAATGATTTGGCGGTTTCCGGGTCGAGAGACAGGTTAAACTGGTCTTCCCAGCGGAATTCAAACCGGGCTTTACTTAACGCATTGTCTCTGTATTGCGCTCCGGGATGGCCCTTGGCAAGATCAGCAGCATGAGCGGCAATTTTATAAGCAATAATTCCGTCTTTCACATCTTTTTTATCAGGAAGCCCTAAGTGTTCTTTGGGCGTAACATAACAAAGCATAGCCGTACCGAACCAGCCAATCATAGCAGCGCCAATGGCTGATGTTATATGATCGTAACCCGGTGCAATATCGGTTGTCAGTGGGCCTAGCGTATAAAAAGGGGCTTCGCCGCATACTTCCAACTGCTTATCCATGTTTTCCTTTATCATGTGCATAGGCACATGCCCGGGGCCTTCTATCATGGTTTGCACTTCGTGCTTCCAGGCTATTTTAGTGAGTTCTCCGAGTGTATCTAATTCAGCAAATTGAGCGGCATCGTTTGCATCGGCAATGCTTCCGGGGCGTAATCCATCGCCCAATGAGAAGGAGACATCATACGCTTTCATAATCTCACATATTTCTTCAAAGTTTGTGTAAAGGAAATTTTCCTTATGATGCGCCAGGCACCATTTGGCCATAATACTTCCTCCGCGCGATACAATGCCAGTTGTGCGTCTTGCAGTCAGGGGAACATAGCGCAATAAAACTCCCGCATGTATGGTAAAGTAATCGACCCCTTGTTCTGCTTGCTCGATAAGTGTATCGCGGAAAATATCCCAGGTAAGTTCTTCCGCTTTGCCATTCACTTTTTCCAATGCCTGGTAAATGGGTACTGTTCCAATAGGCACCGGGCTGTTGCGAATAATCCATTCCCGGGTTTCATGAATATTTTTCCCGGTAGATAAATCCATGATGGTATCGCCTCCCCAACGGAAACTCCATACGGCTTTTTCCACTTCTTCTGCAATGCTTGATGTAACTGCCGAATTACCTATATTGGTATTTATCTTCACCAAAAAGTTGCGGCCAATAATCATCGGTTCGCTTTCCGGATGATTGATATTTGCAGGAATAATGGCCCTTCCACGAGCTACTTCGTCGCGAACAAACTCGGGAGTAATAAGACCCTTGGGCATGGCAGCTCCATAGTTTTGACCGGGATGTTGTTTCCAATTAACATCATTTTTATTAAAGAGTTCGTCCATTCGTTGGTTTTCGCGGATGGCGATGTATTCCATTTCAGGGGTGATGATTCCCTTAAGTGCATAATGCATTTGCGATACATTGTGGCCTGCCTTTGCTTTTAAGGGCTTGTAGATATTTTTAAAACGTATGCTATCCAACGATGAATCAGCAAGACGTTTTCTACCGTACTCAGACGAGCAACTTTCCAGTTCGTTTACATCGTTGCGGTCTTTAATCCACTGTTCGCGAATGCGAGGTATGCCTTGATTTATGTCGATAGAAACAGTTTCATCGGTAAATGGGCCACTGGTATCATAAACGGTTACCGAAGGATTTGGTACAGATTTCCCATTGCCTGATAATTGGGTATCGCTAAGGCTTATTTCGCGCATAGCCACCTTTATGTTATGGAGTTTTCCGGCAACAACTATTTTTTTAGAAGCCGGAAGAGGCTTTGTAGTGGGCAATGTTTCGTTTGTCGGTGTTTGTTCTTTTTTCATGAGATTAGATTTAGCCGCCTTGTGTAGCGCGGATTATAATTATAGTATCGTTTTCGGTCAGTTGAAATGCGCTCCAGTTGGTGCGGGGAATGACGGTGCTGTTTACAGCCACAGCAAGGCCTTTTACATCCGTAACGCCGTGGTGGTGTACGACCTGTTCAAGGGTTGCAGAAGAGCCCGGCAGGTCAATGGCGGTATCGTTTATGCGTACTTTCATAGATGTTAATAAAACTTTAAGGGAGACGACGGACGGAAATTGTACTCATTTATCCCTTCGCAGGCATTATCCTGTGCAGGTTGTGAGGGTATAATCTCAGTCCAACAATTATGTGGACACCCCTTAATGCTTCGCAAATATATACAAAATAGTTATAAGGTATAAGCTATGAGATATATAGCGCTAATTGCCATAACTCCGTATGTCTCTAAAATAGCTTAAATTCAGTCCTATTTTACAGACAATCAATGGATTAATAAAGTAATATTCGCCTGATTTCCATTTTAATTCCATTTAGAAATCAAGTTATTAAGGAGCTTTAAACTTTGGTATGTTTTATTTCTCCCTTTTTTTAGGTGATTCGGCTGGTTTATCGTACAAAAGTTTACGCCCACCAGAAAATTTTATTCTTTCACTTTTATTCCGTCTTACACTTTCCATTTTACGTAATGTTCTTAAGCTTTCACGGATTAGTTGACGGATTATTAGTTCATTATCCATGTTGATGTTATTTTCCCAATAAATAGTAAGGAAAAAATGACTTATCAACTATGATTTTTCTTTAACGTGGATTTGGTATTATATATTGAATCATTTACTGCTTGAAAGAGCATTGAACCGTTCAGTATTGGTTTTGAATTTAAGACATAGAAATTGCCAGTTAGTGACTGAACCTTACCCTTCTCATCGGTTAGAATATCACCTGTGCAATACCCTTTTATAAGATTATTTTGAGATGAAATCTCGTATTCAAAATTTATTTTTGAATCATTGATTACATAAATCCAATCCGAACTCCATTGGAGATAATTACCTTCAGCAAAATTCGAATCATGCCATTTATTTGTGATAGTATCTTTAATATCCTTCCACATTCTTTCACCGTGTAAGACCAAAGAGCCATCTGCCCCCTTTTGGACAATTATTCTTCCCCCATGCTGATAAGTACCATCAAAAGAAGTGCAGAGATATTTATATTTACCATTTAAAGAAATATTTTTAAATCCTTGTTGTTTTACAGGGTCTATTTTATGTGGTATTCCCAGATATCCTGCAATAATACCAGTAATAATACCTGCAATTGCGGTAATAATTGAAATTGTTATAGCCTGTCTTCTGGCTATTTTTGCAACAACAATTGTCGGATTTTCTTCTTGGGAATAAATGCCCATTTGAAGGCTTTTTATTAATCCTTCTAATTTGGTAATTTCATTGCTTATTTCAGAAGTTAGGCTTAAAATCTTTTCTGAATGAGTTTCTTCTGATAAACTAATATCTTCTGCACTAAAAAAGGTTTCGGATATTTTTTTTTCCGTGAAAATTTCAGCTAATACAATAATAGTAGAATTCATCCAGGTTTCATACCTATTTAACAAGGTCCTATAATCATTTTGTGTAATAGTGGGTTTACATTCCTCTATTAATTTTCTTGCATCTGAAATAATTTCTTGAATTCTTTCTAATGCAATCTCTTTTGTAACTGTAATTGTGGCCATTATGCTTTTTGATTATTTTATTGTTTTATATTTAAAATGTTCAACATTCCAGAAATCAGCCACTGGGATTCTTGACTGGAAACCTCTTCCATCTAGCATTGGATCAAGGGGCATTAATAACCATTCATTGTCTCTTTTTGAATTATTATAAGCCGTTTTAAGCTCTGGGTAAACCTGAATCAATTTGTTCAAGTAAACTTCTACATCGATAACTAATAATTTATGTCTGTATTCCGAATAGTTTGAACAAATATTACACTTAATAAAATTTGAAAGTATCGAATAGGTCTTATATCTATCATAATTACATCTGAATTCATAATAATAAGTTCCATTTTCCATACTTTCTAATTGCTGAGTTTCTAATTTTGCAGTGATGAGAAAAGCATCTGCCAATTCTCTTATTGTTTTTTCATAGTCGTATAATTTACTTGTTCTCAAATAGACATCTTTTGCGATATCCTTATTACCAGTAAAGGAAAGAAAGGACGTAGTGTTATAAAGATATTTTTCTTTATCATTACTATAATGAAGGTGACTTTTGATTGATTTTAACCAACCATAATTCTTATAAAAATAGGGATCACCTCCATTTATCTGTTTTGACAATAATCCGTCGGTGTAATATTTTTCAGGTAATGTTATATTGCCTTTGTAATCAGCCCTATATAATTCAATAATCACAATAACTAACTTAAATTGATTTAAAGAACAACAAAGGTACTCTGCGTTATTTGTTATTTGATAGATTAATTCCAAATGATAGTGCCCAAAAAAATCGACTCTTACCAGTTTCAGCACCTAAATCATATCCTCCACCTATTTGAAATACGTTATTAAATAAACCAATTGAAGCAAAATAAGACAGATCTATCACTGAATTTGCTTGTGTAGTATTCCCAGTTAAAATAAATCCAACTGGAGTAAGGCTAATATTTACATAATTAGTACCATCCTTTCTAAAAGTTGATGATTGGATAGTAATTCCACCTCCAGCTGATGTAATGAATTCGGCATCATAAAGTGCATTTGATCGCACTGAACTAACAATTTTCAGAGCAGGAATAGTAACAATTGGTTTTACATCCAAAAATGTAGAATCACCTGCTTGTGAAATACTTGTTCTCGGGTGGGCAAAGTATTTAAAGGGATTCTTATCTTGTCCATTGATAAAAGTTGAGGCAAAAAACGACGCTATTATAAAAAGTAATATCTTTCTCATTCTGTTTAAAAATTATAGAATTCCGATACAAAGATTGGGGGTGGTATTTAAAATTCATAGGGGGGTTTTCACGTATTTTATACCGTATTTCTCCCGTATGGAAAAACGGGACTTTTCCCCTCTTCCATATATTAGAATTGAATTATTTTGGCGCGAAATAAATTCTAATTTAATTCAAATAGCAACAAAAATCTATTATGCCATCACCTCAATTTAATAAGAATATATCCAGATTATATTGGTATACTTTAATGTATCAATCCAATGAAACATTAAATGAAGAACTGCATCATCAAGCTAAGCGAGCTATCGCAGAAGTGTTAGTAGAATTTCCTATACATGAAATGCATAGCTATATTCACGGGAATATCATTTTTTCTATTGGTACGAACAATCCAGTTTCAAGTTTTGACGATATCGTGGAAGCCCTTGAAATTCCACTAGCTATCAATACTCCTCCATTGCATTTTTCTTTAACTTTGGTTAGCAGAACTAGTAAAAACCAAAACATAATGTATATAGATGGTTTAGATGACTTAGACACTCATTTTCTTGATTCAATTTCTGATATTTTTACTCCTCCTGAATAGAAACATTTTCCCTATAGGACAATCCATATTTGATTTTATATCCAATATGCCTCTTCAACACTCGTAACGAAGTTAAAAACCACTTGAATCTTAACCTCATCCTTCCTAGAAAACCATGCTGGCTTAAATACCATATGTAAAACGGTTTACCTTCTGCTTGCCATTTTTCTAGAGAGTCAATTACTTTTTTTGTCATACTATAGATAAATTTTCAATAAATAGTAAGAAAAAAAGCAAAATTCACATAACGCCTCAAGCCCCAGTTCCAGTGGAGTGGGTAAAAAACAAGCCTATAGCTTCAAATTCTCAAATTAACAATTTGACATAATCCTTTTTGCCATCTAAAAACAGATACCCATTATTAATATAAGTTATGGATACAAGAATGAAGTTTGCCATGAAGTCAGGCAATCTTGCTTCAAATCGTAGATGAGTCATGGTTTTTTTAAACTTCATAACCATCGCTCGCATAACGTTATTAGCGAAGGCTGTAGCTATAAGAAATACAGCGTTTTCATTCATATGTTGAAAGGGAGGATATTTCCAGGCAAAATCATTCTTCATATACTCAAATTCCCGTTCTGATGCACCGCGCTTATTATATTCCATTACAACTTCTTCAGGTGAAATAGAATAGTCGTTTGTAACACTGGAAGCTAAAGTGAAGTATTATAAAAATATCGAAAAAATAAACTGTTGACTATCAATATGTTTACAATAAAAATCTACATATTATTCAGTTCTTCCACCTTTACTCTCATTAATAATTCCAAATCAAAAAAATATGAATACCATTGAAGCATCGGCAACAGATTTTCTTTCTTACTGTAGGTATCAAAAAAATCTAAGTCCCAAAACATTGAAATCTTATCAAATAGATTTGAGGCAATTCACAACATTTCTAACTATTAATTCACATCCTCATGAGATTAATAGTATTGATAAGCACTTGTTAAGAGGATATCTCCAGCACATCTCAACCTTGAAGCCTAAAACGGTAAAGAGGAAAATAGCAACTATCAAATCGCTATTTAACTTCCTCGAATATGAGGATAAAATAGTGATTAATCCATTTCGAAAGATGAAAATTCAAATTCGTGAACCAAGAAATCTGCCCAATGTGATGAACATTTGTGAAGTTGAACAAATTATAAAATCTGCATATAAAGCAAAATCAAATGAAAAAAATAGGTTTAGTTATAGCTATGCTGAAAGAGTGAGGAATATAGCTGTAATAGAATTATTATTCGCGACAGGTATTAGAGTTTCTGAATTAAGCAGCTTAAAAGTTGATTGCATTGATGTCACTACTGGTCAAGTAAAAGTCAAAGGCAAAGGAAATAAGGAAAGAATAATACAGGTCTGTAACCCTGAATCATTAAAAGCATTAAAGGACTATAATAAATTATTCTACAGGAAAATTAGAGCTTGTGAAGGATATTTCTTTATAAATCGTTTAAATAGAAGGCTTTCCGAACAATCTATACGCCTTTTAGTCAAGCAGAATGCTGAGAAGGCAGGACTCGAACGTAGAATAACACCCCACGTATTTCGACATTCATTCGCCACATTACTATTAGAAGAAGACGTTGATATAAAATATATTCAAAGCCTTTTGGGGCACAGCTCAATTATGACAACTCAAATTTACACTCATGTAAATAAAGAAAAACAAAAACAAATACTGCTAAAACAGCATCCAAGGAAAAATTTTAAGGTGATATAGGCAATTCTTTATTATCCCCAATAACGGATAACTACGAATTATCGATAATGGAAGCAAATGAAAAAGACGAAAGCCAGGTTGCAAATCAATATAATGGAATAGAAACCATATGGGACAAAGATGATAAGTGGCATTGGTATACTAAAGAACAAATAAGAAAATTCATAAAAAAATGCTTACCCAATCAGAAACTAAAAGATGGATTCATAATTTTCAATGCTGGATCTGGAGGGAATAACTATAGCATACCAGATGATTATATGATCCACTTGGATATTGCAGATAGGAAAATTAAGGAGAAGAAAAGATATATTGTTGGTAGTATTAAAAATATTGATATGAAAGATAATTCTGTTGATATGATTATCTGCGTTGGCAGTGTTTTGAATTATTGTTCCAGTGCAACTATGGCAATTAAGGAGTTCGGTAGGATTTTAAAACCTGGTGGATCTATTATACTTGAATATGAAACGACTAATTCATATGAATATAAAGGGACTTCGAGTTATCAAAAATCGGTGGTATATAATGTTGAGACATTTTATGGAGGAAAAGCTGAGCTACTTAATATGTATTCTCAGAATTATATTAATACAATTCTTCAGTTCAACGGATTTAAAACTAAAAAGACAAAGCGTTTCCACATTTTCTCGCCGTGTCATCTTAAAAATAAAGGAATAACTTTAGAAGAAACAAACCGTGCAGCCAATATGGTCCGTTGGGATCCAATAGCTAGATTTCTTACTAAAAATTGTTCGAATATAATTTTACTTGCCACCAAAATGGGATAAATATTTCATTGCAACTTCAACCCATTGAATAGTTTTTTTCCTGAAAAGGCTAAAGACACAGAAGAGAACAAAAAATAGTGCTACCATCGTGCGAATAAGTGCTTCAGACGATATATTGAATACTTTATCAAGGAATAAAGCTATAACTGCTAGCAAAAATAACATCAAAAATATTGGAATCACATATACAAGCGATTTGTATTTAGAATTCGTTGGATAAGGCGGCTTTACGGGCGAAAGTTTTCTTTCTGCTAATCTATATCCATTCAATTGGATACTGTCCTGCCCTTCGAGCGATTTTTCGATTTTTTCATATTTTTTGGTAATAATCTGCTTATATTTTCCAATTGTGTCTGGATAAATGGAATACCATTTAATATAGTGGTCAAAATAAATAACTTTAATAAACTTTAGTAAAGTTTTTACTTTAATAGAATCTGTTTTTTCTTTTGTGGAGATTAATAATGTGGCTGGCATATCACTTTCGTGATTATCAATTCCAAGTGGTGGTTGGTAATATTTAAAACATGCAACTTGAAAGTTTGACCACTTGAATAATCGGATAAGATCTTTTGCTTCTTCTGATGGGTCTTCACTTGAAGTCATATTGCCGACTTCTGCTAAAATATAGTCATGGTAAAGCCCTTTTTCATCTATAAAATATCTCAGTTGCTCTATGAATTCTGCGTATCGGTTTTGTCCCCTTTCATGTTCGTCTAATACCAAATAATCAAAAAATATTATTCGTTCTTTCACAAAATGGATAAATTGAGCATATCCAATAATCACATTATTGCAAATAAAACCAACAGAATAAAGCACTCCACTTTCCCTCTCTTTATTACGTTCGATCCAATATGCTATCTCATTAGAATCGGTTCGTAAGCTGGGTTCAATATTGCGTTCATAGATATCAATAGCCTTTATAAACTGAACTGATGAGGCGCTTTTAAATGAAATTGTATCGTACATGGTTCTAGGCATGATAATTCGTAGTTATCCGTTATTGGGGAGGTCCAATAATGGTTCTTCAAATCTACTATAAATAGTTATAAAAAAACAAAAAAGGAATATTTTTAGTGGCTCAATTTCTATATTTTCAGGCAATTTATCCCTTGAAAGGTATATCTCTTTGCCAATCACTTTTTCTTATTGGCTTTGTTGTTATTTACAAGCCATTCCAGATCTTCCTCCTTTGTTTTATAATCAAACTTAACGAGGTCAGATGTTGAAATACCCAAAGCAAGACTTATTTTAAGTAGAGTTACCATAGTAATATTATAGCCTTTTTCTATGCGGTTGACTTGCATTCTGGTAAGACCAATCTCCCAGCCCAATTTTTCCATGGACAGGCCCTTCTCACGCCTTCTATCACGTATATTTTTACCAACTCTCAGGAGGAATCGTTCAGAAATATTTTGAATTGTTGCCATTTGGGCAACCAAAATATAGCAGGCATAATGAATTTACGTACTCTTGTAAGAGTACATTTTTATATATTTGCCTTCGAATAGTTACAAATTACTTTAATATGAGAACATTTGTTTTTGTTTCACTGATAGCCTTTCTTTTTGCCTGCAATTCTAATAAAACAGGCATAACAGGCGACACGGATAAGTTTGTTGGCACATGGTATGATGTCAAAACCGAACGTCATGTGGAGGATGTCAGTACGCGGGGCTATACATCAATAAATACTGAAGATACAATTATAATCAGTAAAAAAAGCGAAGGAGTATATAGTTTGCAGATAAAGAACTTAAATGTATACACAAGTCAATTACGAGAGCTATCTATTCCAACAACCGTTACAAATGGTGGATATATTAGAAAGTTTTCACCTTTTTTAGAAGGCCATTTGCAGAACGGTGCTATATCATTCACTGGGAATTATAAAACAGGCTGGTTTCAATTCTCTTTGCATATAGTTGTCCAGTGTATACAAGGAAGTACTGAACACTTTATGTTGAAGGTTGAAGAAAGCGAATCCCAGGGTAATGTTACAGACATCTATGACAGATTTTCGACAGAACTTCAAAAATTATAAAATATGAAAAAGAATATATTAATCATCGCAGGCATGACAATGATAATTTTTGCTTGCCGTGCTGGTGGAATTGACAAATTCATTGGCAGATACAAAGACGAATCAGCCGATACAATATCAATAAAAGTAAAATCAGACAGTACATTAATTTTATCGGAATATTCTGGTAATCAAAAACAAATTTTCATGTCGCATTTTTTAGTTAAAGGCGATACTCTTTTTTGTTCTCAACTATCTCAATTGGAAAATAGCAAGTACAAGCCAGTGGAAAACGGAGATATTAAAGTAATCTATAGCGAGAGCAATGGAACTTACCAAATGTGGTTTAGAGGAAGAGAGGAATTTCTAAAAAAGCTGAAGTAGTATAAAATGTCAATCTTTACTAGATTTGCAACCCTTGTTAATTAGTCTATGCTATAGCAAGTGTTTACAAAAACAGAAATGCTAAAATTAAAGCTCAATGTCTTTAATACGAAGCTTATCAACAAATGAAGGCTTATAAAGTCATTGACTTTATAATAAGACTTCGAATAAAGTCGTAAATTTGTAACATAGGGTTTCTATATAGATTAATAAAATATCTTCATTAATTTTTAAGGGACTATTACATAAATATACATTAAGTGTCTGGGAATAAGTCGAATACAAGAGAGGTTATTGAAGAAGTTGAAGAGTCGGAAAATAAGGCTACCCCATTTGTAAAGTGGGCAGGGGGTAAGAGAAGTATTGTCCCGATACTAATGCAATATGTGCCAAACGAGTGGGCTAATTATTATGAGCCGTTTATTGGTGGAGGTGCTTTATTTTTTGAAAATTATAATGAATTGAAATTAGCCTTTTTATCTGACACAAATTTTGATTTAATTACAGCATATAAAGTAATTCAAAAAGAACCAGAAAAGTTAATACGATTGTTAAAGACCTATGCTCAAAAGCATAGTGAGATTTTCTACTATGATATGCGTAAAGAACATAATTTGCAAGATGCCATTGAAGTTGCAGCCAGATGTATATATCTAAATAAAACATGTTTTAATGGCCTGTGGAGAGTCAATAGCAAAGGAGAATTTAACACTCCCATAGGTAGTTATACTAATCCAGGAATATGTAAAGAGGATAATATTATGGCATGCCATTATGCGCTGGAAAAGGCTTCGATCTTTTATGGCGATTTTTTAAATATATCAGCTAAAAGCGGCGATTTTGTTTACTTTGATCCTCCTTATCATCCGACCGACGAAACTTCTTTTACTGCATATTCAATTCTGAATTTCACAGAAAAGGATCAAATACGTTTAAGAGATTTTATTATTTCACTCCACAAAAAGGAAGTTAAGATTATGCTTTCTAATTCAAATACTCTTTTTATTAATGACCTTTATAAGAGCAAAATATTTACGAAAAGAGTTATTAGCGCGCCGAGAATGGTTAATTGTAAGCCTGGTGGGCGCGGCAATGTTGAAGAAATATTAATTACAAATTATTAATGAATCAAGGTAAAGCAGCAAATAAATCTGGTAATAAGCTTAAAAAATTTGTCTGCGACATATTATTATCAAAGGGCTATATAGAGCTTCCAAAGGAAAAATTCCGCCCAGGTATATATCTAGAACAACCTATTTTTTCAAAAGGATATATAATCAAGCCTAATATATA
>Ga0207046_10195_pt1 | contig 17101 bp, 12 predicted proteins | sample Alteio_BWMinCont_66_FD_153303 | JGI IMG/M metagenome (GOLD analysis project Ga0207046, IMG submission 153303) | Enriched cells from forest soil in Barre Woods Harvard Forest LTER site, Petersham, Massachusetts, United States -... | ecosystem: Environmental > Terrestrial > Soil > Temperate forest >...
CATTTCGCCGTTACCGTTGAGCGACCACCAGCCCGCGAAAACTGGATTCGACATGGTGTCTTTTCCGCGCGGAAGAATTGCGGTAACTCCCGTGCGCACCGGACCTTTGCCAACCTGGAGTTTCCCTTCGCCAGAAACGAGCGTGGTGTGACCGACCGTTACGCCGGAAACGTCGGTGATGGCATTGAGCGGGCCAGGAGAGCCGTCGAACGGGACGCCGAGATCGCGTGCCCGGGGCTTTCCGGGAGGCTGGTCCTGCGCCAGAAGCAGCGACGCACTCAGCATGCTTGCATAAAGAAAGAGTACGAACTTGAAAGAAAGTTGACGCATTTTCGAACTGTCTCCTCTACGGGATGAACGAACAACCTACGCTAGAAACAAAAAAAACAGCGACACGTTAATGCGGAAACACTTTCGCCAGCGCCGAAGCGAGCGCCGTGGCGATAAACGCCGATTCCTCGGGCGTAATGATAAAGGGCGGCGCCAGAAGAATGTGATCCCCGCGCGTTCCGTCAACACAACCTTGCGTTGGGTAGGTTAGAATCCCTTCCTGCATCGCGGCCAAGTGAATGCTTTCAGCAACGGCCTGAGAAGGATCGAACGGCCGACGCGTTGACTTGTCGCTGAGGAACTCGATGCCCAGGAGAAGGCCAAGTCCGCGGATTTCGCCAACGTGGCGATGCGAATGAAGCGGGGCGAGAGAGGTGCGCAGCGCCTGAGCGGCGGTAACAACGCGCGCAAAAAGATTATGCATTTCAATGTAATCGAGTACCGCATTGCCTGCAGCGGTCGCGACCGGATGAGCCTGGTACGTAAATCCATGCTTGAAGCTTCCCGTGCCGTTTTCAAAGGCTTCGACGACACTTGGTGAGACGAGAACTGCACCGAGCGGAGCGTAGCCGCTGGCAATCCCCTTCCCGGTGAGAATAATGTCCGGCTCGACGCCCCAGTGCTCGACAGCGAATGGTTTGCCGGTGCGGCCCATGCCAGTCATAACTTCATCGGCGATAACAAGGATACCGCGCTGGCGGCAAATCTCGGCGATGCGAGTGGGGTAGCCTTCCGGGGGGACGGCGGCGCCGAGAGTGGCGCCGACCACCGGCTCGAAGATGAAAGCCGCGGCTGAATCCGCTTCCTTCCCCTCGAGAAAAAAGTCCAAATCATCGGCGCAGGCAAGTTGGCATTGTGGAAATATTTTTTCAAACGGGCAGTGGTAGCAAAAGCAGGGAGCGATGTGGCCCCATTCTGCGAGCAAGGGCTGGTACGGCGCGCGGCGAGCGAGATTTCCGCTAACGGTCATCGCGCCCAGCGTACTGCCGTGATAACTCTGGCGCCTGGAAAGAATGCGGTAACGAGCGGGCTGCCCTTTTTCAAGATGGTATTGGCGGACAAGCTTGACGGCCGTTTCCGTTGCTTCCGAACCGCCAGACGTAAAGTAAACGCGGCCGCCCTTTCGAAAATTTGGCGGCGCGAGAGCCAGGAGCCGGGCCCCGAGTTTTTCCGCCGGCACAGAATGAAATTGCGAAGTGTGCGCGAAGGCTAGTTGTGAAGATTGCTCGGCCATCGCGCGCCCGATTTCGGGAACCCCGTGGCCGATGCTAACGACGGAGGCCTGTCCCGCCGCATCAAGGAATTTCCGCCCATCCGCGGAAAAAAGCCACGAGCCCTCACCACGAACGGCCACGGGAAGAGCTTTTTTAAAATTGCGCGGAAAGACAACGTCGTCGTTTGACATGCGTGCTCAGTGAGCGATTGTAGCAGAGTGACCGAGACGGCCCGAAGACGGCAAGTTGCAGCAGCAGCACACGCGCGCCCGGCCTGTGATGTAGCGTGCGTGTGCGACAATTATGCTAGTCTGGCGCCGGTTTCAGGGAGAACTGATCCATGCTGAAGCGCGTTCCACGTTTGATTTTGCCGTTGGTTGTTCTACTCCTCAGTGTCGCTGGCGCGGTGAATGCGCAGGATGCGCGAAAGCCGGTGCAACTCAGCGTGGATTTGCGCGAGGCCGCGAAACACATTTTCCACGCGAAGCTGTTGTTCCCAGTGACGGCTGGTCCCCTCACGCTCGTGTATCCAAAATGGATTCCCGGAGAACACTCTCCCGTGGGACCAATTGTCAACCTAACCGGCCTACTCTTTCGTGCGGACGGCAAAGAAATCGAATGGCGGCGCGACGACGTGGACATGTTCGCTTTTCATTGCCAAGTGCAGGCAGGGGTGAGCGAACTCGAAGTTTCGCTCGATTACGTCTCACCCTCAGGACCAAGCGCCGGCCGAGAGAATCCTTCGGCGACGGCGCAACTGGCAATTCTGAACTGGTACACCGTGCTGCTCTATCCGCAAGACGCCAAGAGCGACGATCTGACATACACAGCCAGTTTGCAAACGCCCGCAGGATGGAAGTACGGAACCGCGCTGCCGGTGGCAAACGAGACCGGCGCAGCGATTGAGTTTCGACCAGCAAGCTTGACAACGCTGGTAGATTCGCCGGTGTTGATGGGCGCGCACATGCGTGTGATCGATTTGTCTCCAGGACAGAAACCCGAGCACCACATCCACATCGCCGCGGAAAGCGAAAGCGGGCTGGAGATCGCGCCGGAAACCGTGCAACAGTGGCGGCAGTTGATTGCGGAAACCGGAGCGCTTTTCGGAGCGCGTCATTACCGGCAGTACGATTTCTTGCTGACGGAAAGCGACAACGTGGAAACAGACGGCGTTGAACACCACGAATCGAGTGACAATCGAGTACCGGGACGCACGTTTCAAGACCCCAATATTTCCGATGCGATGACGGATCTCTTGCCGCACGAATTCACGCATTCGTGGAACGGAAAATATCGGAGGCCCGCAGGGCTGGCCACTCCAAACTATCAGGAGCCGATGAAAGGTGGATTGCTTTGGGTCTATGAGGGCATGACGCAGTATTACGGAACGATGCTCTCGGCACGTATCGGCAGCTGGACGCCGGAGAGATTGCGGGAAACTCTCGCGTGGGTCGGGGCGTATTTGGATCAGCGCCGCGGGCGAACGTGGCGCGATCTCGAAGACACCGCAGTTGCGGCGCAATTGTTGTATGGATCTCCGGAAGAATACCGGACATGGCGGCGCGATACGGATTACTACGATGAGGGCACCCTGCTCTGGCTGGAGGCGGACACAATTATCCGGCTGCAAACGAAGGGAAAGAAATCGCTGGATGATTTTTGTAGAAGATTTGAGGGCGGAGAAAATACCGGCCCGAAGACTGTGCCATACACTTTTGATGATGTCGTCGCTGCGATGCAGGAAATCGCGCCCTACGATTGGCGAGGATTTTTCGTGCAGCGTGTGAAATCGCATGGACCGGGCGCGCCGCTGGGAGGACTGGAGAATAGCGGATGGAAACTGGTTTACAGCGAAACACCGAACGACAGCCGGGCGGCGGGTGAATCCGCATTGCATTTAACAGATGTGCAGTTTTCACTGGGCTTTTTGGTACGCGACCCGGGCGGCGAAAACGGTGATGAAGTGATCGATGTGCTTCCAGGATCGCCGGCGGCGCAGGCGGGAATCGCTCCAGGGATGAAACTGTTAGCGGTGAATGGGCGGAAGTGGAATCCGGACGATCTCCACGCGGCGATCAGGCAAGCGAATCGCGGGCGCGAGCCGATCGAGCTACTTATTGAGAATGAAGATTTCTTTCGGACTTACCAGGTTGATTACCACGGTGGCGAACGATATCCGCATTTGGAACGAATCGCCGCAAAACCTGACCTGCTCGGCGAAATCGCGAAAATGAAAGCGCCCCCGGTTGCCAGCGCGAAAAACTAGCGACGCGGGAGCGCGCTTGGAATCGCATTGCGATCGTGACATCATGCAAAGTTCCGCGCAGGGGAGATGCAACCCACCGCACGTCATTGGAAGGAAATGGGAAATGCAGGAGGAAACGCGATGAAGGGGGCCATTCTGTGGTGCAGTTTGTTCATTGTGGTGCCGTTAGCTGGACAGTTCCGGGTGATAGCGCAAGAAGCTGCGAAGCATGCCATCACGTTTGACGACATGATCCAGATGCATCGCGTAGGCGAAGCGCAAGTATCTCCGGATGGCAAGTGGGTGGCGTATACCGTGTCGACGCCGGATTTGGACGCGAATCGCGGCGCGGGCAATATCTGGATGGTGCCGACGACGGGCGGAACATCATTGCAGCTGACGCAGAGCGGGCACGACTCGTCGCCGGTGTGGTCACCGGACGGAAAGATGATTGCATTTTTGTCCTCGCGAAGCGGAGATTCGCAGGTGTATTTGCTGTCGATGGATGGAGGAGAGGCGAAACCGTTGACCCATCTCTCGACCGGCGCGGACATCGTGAAATGGTCGCCGGATGGGAAAACGATTGCGTTCACGTCGGGAGTTTATCCGGACTGCAAAGACGATGCTTGCAACAGTGCGCGGGACACGGAAAGAGAAAAGAACAAAGTAAAGGCGCACGTGGCGGAGCATCTCTTGTACCGGCACTGGACGCACTGGAACGACGGCAAGCGTGGCCACTTGTTTGTTGTTCCGGTTGATGAAAGTGCCGCCCCCCGCGATCTAACGGCTGGAGCGAATTACGATGTGCCTCCGGATGAACGCGGCGGACCGGGTGATCTGAATTTTTCGCCAGACTCAAAGGAGATTTGCTTTACGGCCGTGACCGATCCCGTCGAAGCGATCAGCACGAACGGCGACCTGTTCGTGGTGCCAGTGGCAGGCGGTGAAGTAAAGCGAATCACGACGCAGCCGGGATTTGATGGCGGGCCAGCGTATTCGCCGGATGGAAACTACATTGCGTATCACGCGCAATTGACACCGGAATACGAGTCTGACCGTTGGCGAGTGATGCTGTACGACCGGGCGACGCATAAGAACGAGAATTTATCTGAAGGATTCGACCGTAGCGCGAACGAACTTTCTTGGTCACCGGACAGCAAAACTATTTATTTCACTGCGGAAGACGAAACTCTCCAGCCAATTTATGGGATGGCCCCGCGCGCGGGAGCCGAACCGAAAAAACTGATTGCCAACAGCTACAATCTGGGAGTCTCGTGGAGCAGCGACGGCAAAACTTTGGTGTTCGAGCGCACGAGCCTGACCATGCCGGCCGAAATTTTTGCGGCTGGGAGCGATGGAAGCGGCGTGCGGCAACTTACTCATCAAAACGACTCTATTCTTGCGTCGCTCAAAATGAACGAGCCAGAAACGTTTTGGTTTGAGGGCGCCGGAGGGACCAAAATTCAAGCCATGATGATCCGGCCACCTGATTTTGAGGCGACGAAGAAGTATCCGCTGCTGGTCGTGCTGCACGGTGGGCCGCAGACGATGTTCTCGAATGCCTGGGGCTATCGGTGGAACGCCCAGGTGTTCTCCGCGGCTGGCTACGTGTCACTGATGATCAACCGGCGCGGCTCGACCGGCTATGGCCAGAAATTCACCGATGAGATCACCAACGACTGGGGCGGCAAAGCGTACGTCGACGTGATGGACGGCGTCGACTTTGTGTTGAAAAAATATCCGTACACGGACGGTACGCGCATGGCAGCCGTGGGAGGATCGTACGGCGGATACATGGCCAACTGGATTGCGACACATACGGGGCGGTTCAAGGCGATCATCAGCCACGCCGGCATTTATGATAAAAACGCGATGTACGCCACGGAAGAGTTGTGGTTCGAAGAGCACGACATGCAAGGCATGCCGTGGACGAGTCCTGAGAATTACCGCAAGTGGGCGCCGCTGACGTACGCGAGCGAGTTGGCGAAATTCAAGACGCCTACGCTGGTGATTGCTGGCGAGCGAGATTATCGAGTCCCGTACACACAATCGCTTGAGTTCTTCAACACTTTGCAAAGGGAAGGCGTACCGTCCAAGCTGGTCATTTTTCCAGATGAGGGCCATTGGGTACTGAAGCCACAGAACAGCCGGTTCTGGTACAAAGCGTTTCTGGATTGGCTGGCGACGTATTTGAAATAGCCGACGATTCAGACCGCAAACAATTTCTGGCAAGCGCGTCGTGCGAACCGGAAGAGATGAAACAGCAGGTAAGCCGAGAGCGCGAGAAGCGCGACAACGATTGCCGTCGTTGCCACCGGATGCACCGTGGCCATCCAGGTCAGCCAGACTGCCAAAGCGTCTTCTCCGAAACTCAATATCCAATTGCTGAACGGCTCCGGCGTGGTGTTAACCGCCGCGCGAGCGCTGGCCTTAGTGCCGTGGGAGGTAAGCGCGACGCCACCGGCGAGCAGCGCAGCACCCCAGCGCCACTCTGCAGGCGCGGCGCCGGCGGCGCTGAAGGCAAGAAAGGCGGCAGCCGGGGGGCGAATGAAAGTGTGTATCACGTCCCAAGCGGTATCGAGGTAAGGGATTTTGTCCGCGAAGAACTCGAGCACATACAGGACAACGGCGATACCAAGAACCGCGGAATGCGAAAGTCCGTGCAGCGAAGGCGGAAGATGGATGACTCCGAAACGCTCCAGAAGCCCCAGGGTCGCGATGGTCGCGTAAAGATTCAGACCCGAGGAAAATCCGGCGCCGAGGGCGAGCCCCAGTGTTTCCATGGGATTCATTCCGTTCATCATAGCAAGCAACATAGGCCCAGTGGACAGTTACTTCTGCTCATACTGCCGAGGGGTTCGGTTTGACGATTTGGCGCGGGACAGCGATGCTGTCCAAAGGACGGTCGTCCATGGTTGGCTTGACTCACCTTTTCTACCCTTGGGGGTTTATCGTGCAAGGTCTCGCGATCGTGCACTTCGTGCGGCGGCGACCGGAGAATTACTGGTTCTACGTTATTTTCTTTGGCGGCTTTCTCGGGGCAGGCGTGTACATCGTTGTGGAAGTGCTGCCCGATCTCGGCCTTTTGCGCGGCGTGTTTCAGGGGTTTGGCCGAAGGTCACGCATTCAGATCGTCGAAACGCAGATTCTGGACAATCCATCTGCTGCAAACTACGAAGAGCTGGGCGAGCTCTATAAGGACCAGAAGCAATTTGCGAAAGCGCGCGAGGCGTTTACGAACGCGATCACGGCGCGCAGCGATTCCGTGTATACGTTTTATTACCGCGCGCAGGCTTCTTTGGGGTTGGAAGATTTCACCGCGGCGATTCCAGACCTCGAGCGTGTGGTCAGCAGCGATCGAAAGTTCGACTACTACCGTGCTGCCGGGCTTTTGGCTGATGCCTACGCGCAAACCGGACAATTGGATCGCGCCGAGCAACTCTATGCCGATGTGGCGCAGTTCTCGACAACGACCGAAACGCTGTACAACTACGCGTATTTTCTGAGGCTGGCAGGCCGACGCGAGGAGGCTCGCGAATGGGCGCAAAAGCTGCTTGCGAAGAAACGCACCCTCCCAAGGTATATGCAGCGCTACGAGCGGCCGTGGTTCCGCAAAGGCAAGGCGCTGTTGAAGGAATTGACGGCCGAGCACGCGCCTGACGAGGTAGCGCCGGGGCCACAATCCTGAGATCCTGCTGAGCGTCCCTCAGGTTAGTACTCTGCAGCTCGGCATTCTTCGTTTTGGGGCGTCTCCAAGCACCACCGGAGTGCGCCATACCTTTCGCAGAGACGCGCGGCATGCTCCGCCGTTGTGCGCCTTATCGCCGGACAAATCTCTACTTCCTCAGGAGCTGGCTTCAAAACACTTTCTCCTAGAGACCAGCTTCCGATAAAGCGCCAGGGCTTCTCGGAAAGTTGTTGGATAAGTCCTTTCAAACCAACAAATCTGTCTACGCAAGTTTCTGGCACGAGTGAAGCGTCGAAGACGCAGTTGGGGCTTATCGATGAGTTGACTGATCTGTGTCGAACGGTTGTTTAGATGCTGAGTCGGAAGGATACTGACTAAGACAAATCAGCCATACGCGGCGGCGTGATAGCAGCGCATGGTTCTCGTCGCAGATCCGGGCTGGTTTGGACAAAGTAATACCGGAATCACATTGACTGCGATCGGCCTAGAGCCGCATTTGCACGGCAAGTCGAAGGCACGGAGCACGACGCCCACCAGCGACTCAAGATCGGTACAAGCGAGGCGGGCATCGCACGATACTTCGCAGAACACAACATCCTGTTGAGCATCGTTGAATTTCAGCGAGCTCTGCTATGCCCGGCATAAATACGGAGGAGGATATCTTGATAAAAGCCCGACGCAGGCTGGCGGTTCTGTCCGCCATATTTGTTACAGTCCTTGGCGGGCAGCCTGTGCGGGCGCAAGACGGGAGCAAACTAAAAATAGGTTTTTCCATAGAAGACATGAAGGGAGAGCGTTGGCAGACGGATCTGAATTCCTTTGAAGTGCGCGCTAAGCAACTAGGGGCCGAGGTGATTTCCGACGACGCCGGCGGAGACGCTGAACGTCAGTTCGAGCAAGTGCAGGACATGATCAAGGCAGGCATCAAAGTGCTGGTTTTAATGCCTCGCGATACTACACAGGCGAGTCGGATGGTGGACGCTGCGAAATCCGCCAATGTAAAGGTCATCAGTTACGATCGCCTGGTTCAATACAGCGACGTCGATCTCTACGTGAGTTTTGACCGGCTTGAGATCGGCAGGATGCAAGCCGAATATCTGGTAAAACTAGCGCCCAGAGGGAATTACGTACTGATCGCGGGCTCGCCACGTGACGAGGGTGCGAAAACTCTGCATGACGCACAGATGAACATTCTGCAGCCCTATATTGCTCGCGGCGACATTAAGGTGATCGCTGATGCGTATACCAAAGACTGGCTGCCTTCCGAGGCTTACCTTTTTATGCTGAAGGCAATTGATTCCGGCCAGGGCAAGATCGCTGCTGTTCTCGCTTCCAACGACGGATTGGCCGGCGGAGCCATTCAGGCCCTCCGCGAACACAATCTCGCCGGCAAAGTGCTGGTTTCCGGACAGGATGCGGATTTGGCCGCTGTTATATGCATCGCCCAGGGCACGCAGACGATGACTGTTTACAAGCCCATCGTAAATGAAGCCGTAACAGCCGCAGAGGAAGCGGTTCGCCTGGCGAAGGGCGAAAAGACGCACGCAGATGGGACCATGAGCAATGGCAAGATGAAGGTGCCTACCATCATGCTGAAACCCGTGGTCGTGACAAAGGACAATATCAAGACAACTGTGGTCAAGGACGGATTCCAGACATTAAAGAGCATTAACCAGGCGTTGTCTCAAGACCAGCAGATCAAGTAGCGCAGTCTCCTCTCGGTTGTAGTGCCAACAGACGCGATTCGCGCCACTATTCCCAGTGGGACGACACGCCCAGAACTTCGCACGCCGCCGTCCGGACAATTAAGCCGGTGAGAGACACAGCCGAGGTCAGCTATCCTTTTCGTCGAGTCACCCGAGCGGTTGAGCAGCGCCTCACAGTAGTTCTATCGATAGGTTGGCGATGATTGGGTCCATCCCACAAAAGGCCGACACGAGATCGCGGTATACGACGATCTAGAGCGCCGGGACTGTCACCCGCACTCCAGGCACAGGCGCTAAGAGTTCCCAATTCCCATCGGCAAGCGCATAAATCTGGCGGGTTTCAAGGTGCAAGCCGAAATCGTCGGCGTGGTCGGCCTCGCGACTGCGTAGGTCGGACGAAAACAGAACTTCCAATAAAAATGATTGAAAGCGACGTGAGGACAAAAAGTCGTCGAATCATTGATTGTTCTCTTTCTTATAGATAACGCCAGCATCTCAAATGCGCGGTTCCCACTTGCTCTAGGGATTTAGGGATATTTAGCCTATCCACAGCTCGAACCTAGCTCTGCGCGTAACCGCGCGAACCAGCCTGCATACCCGGTGGCTTCGATTCCCACGCGGACGCTAACTTCTCTTTGCTTTAGGTCCCGGTAGAATCGTTTTGCTTCTCCGTCGCTATGTTTCTGTGTCGCATGAACGACATCTCGGGAGTATTGATGTATTCAGGCGCGAGTTGGCCACGTTTCGCACCCACAACGTGTTTCGCGGATCCCATCGTTTCACTGCCACGTATCAATTCGCCAGAGGCACCTTAAATCTCGCTCTAAGTAAAATGTTATGTGTAACATGTTATAAGGAAGAGATTCAGCTTTTGCCGAGTTTTGGCAAAGGACGCCATTTCTGAAAGAACGAAGGATCGCCGTGATCTCGCTTCTCCTAAAGCAGGATTTCGTGCTGCTCGACGTAATTTTCCTTTTTCTCGAATCGTCACTTGCTGCGGCCTTTCTGTTCTTGGTTCGCGATGAAGGCGCTCATGCTTACTTCGAACTCGGGATATTTCTCTACGGGATCGTTCTCGCTGCTGCCTGGCCGATCGTCAACGAAAGGAAACTGCGGTACGAACGAAGGGTCGCGCACATCTCGCGGCCCACTCTTCGATTGTTGGCAATCGTCTTCTTGGTGGTTTGGCCGATCCTGATTGGATGGAAGTTCAACCTTGAGCTGGTCAACGGGAACACGTTCGAACCGGAGCCCATTGCCTACCTCGACGCGCACAATCACGGCTTCAGCGGCATCCTGCCCTATTATGCCTATGCGGATCTCTACGCGTTCATCAAAGATCCGGAGGATCCGACTAGAGTGGATCTGGAACACCGGCGCGAACTATGGAAATATCTGGTCTCAAGCCAGCCTTCGGGCAAAGCCTTGAACCCGCGAATCAAACAGGGAGCTTCGGCGACGATTGCAGCCTATGGAAAGAACATCTCCGAACTTACAGCCGAGCAGATAAACGGAGCGCTCGAACGCGTCCTGACCACAACGCCGTGGACCGAGTTCGACAGCGCGTACGCGTTTCGGAGTGCGCCGGTCGAGTCCTATCTCAAGGCGTATTTTGGAGATGACCTCGTGCGAAAGAGCCGGACGCTCTGCGACGCTTCCATCCTGGAATTGGCCGTGACGCGGACGTCCTACTCAGAGCAGTTCCTCAGTTTCATCGGCGGCTGGGGATTCACGACCGTAACGGGACATCCAGTTTCGTCGGCGCTCAACGTTATTCGCTGTTTCACCGGCGGACCGCGGGCGCTGGCCGCTGCTGGCGGATTGCGGGGAAGGATGGTGCCGGAAGTTAAGGTTCTCCTCATGACTCACACGAGCGAGTTGGGCGAGGTCCACGTCACAGACAAGACGCGGCGCTGGATGGAATACGGGTCCACGGGCGAATGTGCGCAGAATTCCTCATCCGCGCCGGTCCTCCCAACGCCGCCTAAAACGATCGAGATGGCCCTGTTGGGGCAAGAGGACAGCGGCAAACCGATCGTCGGGCCGGAGGAAAAGCCTGCATATCTCGACCACGTGATCGGCGTGGATACAGCCGCACCCGAGATCACCTGCTTCACCGGGAGCGATCCGAAAGACCTTCCGGGTGAGGGCATGAAGAACTACGAGGATCTGGTCGATGGCGTCTACCGAGCCGCGAAGGAACGCCGAAACCAGGGATGGCACGGAAAATTGCTTGTTCATACCCACGTGGGAGAGGGTGGCGCTTCGTACCAGTGGGACGGGGACAAGATTCCGCCAGGTGAAAAAGCGAGAGACCTCTTCTCGGTCTTTCCGGGGATCCAAAAGAACAAGTTGACCCGGCAGCCCGTCCATATCGAGCAGGCCAAAAAGAACATCAAGGCTCTCCTAAGAGCCGTTGAGAGGATCAAACAGAAGGACCCCGGCATCGACGATTACGTGGTTTTCCGCTTCGGACACGTCACGCACGCTGACTTGGAAGACGCCAGGGAGATGAGACGGCTGAATGTCGAAGCGGACATCAACCTCGAAAGCAATATCTCCACGCGCGCGTACTACACGGAGACGCTGGCGACGGCCGGACCCCAACTGTTGAAAGAGCAGGAACAATTCGAGTACAACAATCTTCCCGGCAAAGTGCTGAGCACCGGACACGCCGTAGAGGTTCTCTCCGGCCATTCCCTGAAATTCATGTTGCAGGCCGGAGTGCGCACGTTGCTAGGCAGCGACGGCGGTGGCGAGGAGCATTCCGACATCGGGCGCGAGTACAAGCTGGCCTCGGAATTGATCGATTACTGGAAGTCGCAGGGAGCTACTTTTCCTCCTGAAGTTTCCGCGGACATCTTCCGCAAGAACGCGGATGAACACGTCACAGACTTGAGGGACGACAAAAAGCGTCCGTGACATTCATCGTTTCGCGCGGTGGCGGGCCCCGTGGTGGGCCAGTTTTGTGTGGCTAGGACCAATGTATAACCCCGGTCAGATTTTTCTAGGATCTTCCGAGCCTGTTCTCAGCGCTTAAACACGCGAGCTATGCTATTTCGTGAGGTTCACTGCCGTACTCGCCATCTTTGAAAATCGAGACGCCTTCCGGAAATCAGGGATAACGGGGACGATGTGCGCCAGGAGCAAGGCTGCGTCGAGGCGCGACGCAATGTACGCGGCCACATCGAGCGCGTCGCGTGAAATGTCGCTGAAATCGACAGGAGCGAGGATCAATTTAGAGGGCATCATGGCGTTGTTCCTTGGGGCCAGTTGTGAAATTGGCCAAACGGGTCTTACTTTCGGGCTTAAGGCACCCGCTGGGACCCATGAAACGCTAGTACCTCAGGCTGTGCTCAAACGGTGCAAGTGTTCACACGGCTGTCACATTCCCGTAATGGGAACGCAGTAGTGTCGCCGCTCACCCGCAGCCACTAACACGCATGAAAAGCCTCTCGACAGTGGCACACGGCAATCCTGGAGCCAGAGGTTGCGGCAAGCATTCAGCTGTTTGCCTTCGCAAAGTGGCTCGTGTGCGATTTGATATTCTGACGGACAAAAGGTGAATTATGGCCACAATTGGAACACCGCCGAGCGAAGCGAATGTGGCGACTGTTCGGACGTCGCCGCTCAACGCAAACATTAGCGCAGGGCCGGCGGCCAAAATTGGAATGGGGATTTTTGGCGTGGTCCTTCTTGCAGGCGTCATCTACATCGGGCGCCAATTAATCGGCGATCTAGCCGAGGTACACGCGGCGAACATCATGCCGTATCTGTTGCTGGGATTGGCTTTGTTGGTGGCGCTCGGGTTCGAGTTCGTGAATGGATTTCACGACACCGCGAACGCGGTGGCGACGGTGATTTACACGCACACGCTCGAGCCCCACGTGGCAGTGGTGTGGTCGGGATTGTGGAATTTCACCGGCGTGGTGCTCTCGAGCGGTGCGGTGGCGTTTGGCATCGTTTCACTACTGCCGGTGGAATTGATTCTCCAGGTAGGAGGCAAGGCTGGGTTCTCTATGGTGTTTGCGCTGCTGATCGCGGCAATCATCTGGAACCTGGGCACCTGGTACTTCGGCCTTCCGGCATCGAGTTCACACACACTGATCGGCTCGATCATCGGCGTGGGTCTTGCGAATCAACTGATGTCCGTCAAGACCGGAACGAGCGGAGTGGACTGGGCACAGGCCGCCAACATCGGAAAGTCCCTGCTGCTCTCGCCGGTCGTAGGGTTCATTTGCGCTGCGCTGCTGCTGATGGCGAGCAAAGCGTTGATCCCCAACAAGGCGCTCTATGAGGCGCCAAAGGGCAGTGCGCCACCACCGTTCTACATTCGACTGCTGTTGGTGCTGACGTGCACAGGCGTCAGCTTCTTTCACGGCTCAAATGACGGGCAGAAGGGCATGGGCTTGATTATGCTGATCCTGATCGGAACCGTGCCGACCGCATACGCGGTGAATCACGCGGTAACATATCAGCAGACGGCCGACTTCATCGCGGTTTCGACGCAAACGGCCGATGCACTCGGCCACTATATTACTCCTGCCGCCGTGGTCGGCGACTCGCGCGACGAGCTGACCGATTACATCCGCACAAAGGAATTTACGCCCAACACCATGCTCGCATTGCGGGGAGTGATCAACGGGATCGGTACAGAAATGGCGCAGTACAAACAACTCAAGCTGGTCCCGCAAGACAGGGTGCGAAACTTTCGCAACGACATGTACGTGGTAAGTGAAGCGCTGCGCCTGATGAAGAAGACCGGCGTGCCTACGTTTTCGACGGAAGATGCGGTTATCCTCGGCAACTACAAGAACCATATCGACAACGCTACAAAGTTCATTCCTACATGGGTGAAGGTAGCGGTTGCGCTGGCGCTTGGCCTGGGAACAATGATCGGGTGGAAGCGCATCGTTGTCACCGTGGGCGAGAAGATTGGAAAAGACCATTTGACCTACGCCCAAGGAGCGGCGGCTGAGATCACGGCGATGGCCACGATTGGAGCGGCCGACGCGTTCGGCTTACCTGTAAGTACGACGCACGTGCTGTCTTCTGGCGTGGCGGGGACGATGGCCGCCAATCACTCGGGCCTGCAATGGGGGACGGTGCGCAACCTTTTGATGGCCTGGGTGCTAACACTTCCCGCATCGATCATGCTGGCTGGATTCTTGTTCTGGGTGTTCCGCAGGATGAGCGGCGGTTAGACACGACGCTGATATTTTGAAAAATGCTGGGATGGCAAGCGCCCAGTCATCCTAGCCTAGAGTTTTGCACTTTTTAAGGCGGATTTCAGTGGTAAGTGCCTACGCGCTGCGAGCCAGCGAGTCTTCCTCTCGTTGATCACCATTCTGGTAGAATTTTTGCTGCTTCGCATTTTTTTGTCATTTTTTTCTTGACATTCAGAAAAGGAAAGTGTATCTTTCATATTGTACTATGAAAGACGAAAAGATAACCGAGCTAACCGAAAAAAGAAAGCGCCTGGCCGAGCAGATGCCGGATCCCAGCACCGCGCTGACCGGCTCACTCATGAGCCGCATGGTGCGCTGCAACAAGCCCGGCTGCCGCCGCTGCCAAAAGGGACAAGGGAAGGGACACGGCCCCATCTGGATTCTGTCGGTGAGCGAGGGTCAGGGCCGTGTTCGTCAGATCACCATCCCCCAGCAACTGAAGCGGGAAGTGGAAGACGGCCTCCGCCGCTTCGCCGAAATTCAGGACCTGCTTCGGCAGATCGGGCAGGTCAATCGGCAGTTACTGGAAGAACGGAAGCGGCGGTAGCAGCTTCTTTTTTTTTGGCCTCTTTGTCTTTCATAAATATAGATGAAAGAGAGGTCATGCCATGTCCGATCTGTTGGTACGGTCCTTTGCTCCTCTCCTCCAAGTCTTCCAGCCCTGCTTTACACAGCCTAGCTTCCGTTCCTTCTGGGGCCTGGTCTGCGCCTGGATCTTGTGTTCCGGCCGGCGCTCTCTGACCCGTGTCATTCAGTCCGCGCAACTCTCCAAGCTTAAGCACTACTGCTCCTTTCACCGCTTCTTCAGCCAGGCTCGTTGGGACCTGGATGCGTTGGGGCATTGCGTGTTCGACTTGCTGTTGCCCTTCTGCTCCCCGGCCCTGCTCGGTGCGGTCGATGACACCTTGGCTCGCAAGTCCGGTCGCCACATCTGGGGCGCCGACATGCACCATGACCCGCTACGTTCCACGCGCTCCAGGCCTTTCTTTTCCTTTGGTCACAACTGGGTGGTTTTCTCCCTGCACGTCTGCTTTCCCTTCGCTCCGCAGAAGCACTGGGCCATTCCCATCCTGATGAGGCTCTATCGCAAACGGGAGAAGCACCAGTTGGCCCCAGGTCGTGGGGGGAAATGGGAAAGGAAGCGGACCGGGCAGGCCAGCCCCAAGGAGTATTGCACTCGCCCGCAACTGGCTTTGCAGATGATTCAGATCGTAGCCAGTTGGGTTCCCGGCCGCATCCTGTACGTCACCGGGGACAGTGAATATGGTGGTCGTTCCATCAGCCGTCATCTGCCCGGCAACGTGCACTTACTCAGTCGCATGCACATGAAGGCCGCTCTCTATGAGCTTCCACCACAGCATCCCCGCCGTCGCGGGCGCCGGCGCAAGAAAGGAAAGCGTCTGCCCAGTCCACAGCAGATGGCCGAGAACAGCAAGTCGCCGTGGATCAAAACCACCGTGTGTCTTTACGGCAAAGAAGTCAAAGTCTGGTACAAAACCGTAGACGCTTTGTGGTATTCCAGTGCCGGCCAGAAATTGCTGCGCATCATCGTCGTGCACGATCCTGCGCATCGACGCCGTGACGATTGCTTCTTCTCCACCGACCGCGAACTTACTCCACCCGAGATCCTCACCAATTTTTCTCTGCGTTGGCCTCTGGAAGTTTGCTTTCGCGACGTGAAACAGTTCCTGGGCTTCGAAGATCCGCAAAACCGCGTCTCCCGCGCCACGCAGCGTACCGCTCCGCTCATTTTCTACATCTATGACCTGGCCGTGATTTGGTATGCTAAGTCCGGCCATCGATCGGCACGTCGGTCGACATTGCAGCGACTCTGGTACAAACAAAAAAACTCCACATCGTTCGAGGATATTCTCCGAACTCTACGATTTGCGACTTGGCAGGAAAGGATATTTGAAGACCCCGCTTTGGATGCGCCTACGCGAAAAATCCTGCAACCCCTTGTAGAATGGGCAAAATTGGCCGCGTAAAATGCAAAAGTCTAGGCTAGGGGAGGTAGGGTGGTGGAAAGTGGTGGAACATAGAAACATGCCAGCCTCGCTTCCAATTGTCTCCATGGCCGCCGGCCGCCGAATCTGGCGGAACGACATGTATGAGTTGGGGGATTGGGAGCCGGATGCCAACGAAGTCGAGCACGGACCCCGAACCGAATTCGCGGATGGGATTTATGTGGTGACGGTTCACGAAGGAACCCCCGTGGATTGGCTGAAGGTCGCCCTGAAGGCCACCATCGCTTCGGACGGCCAACACCCTGGACCTGACCTGATGCCCGGCAGTAACTACGACTCGTTCATAGCGGTGATGGCCGGGCGAATCATCGGAGGAGCACTCGTCGCTCTCGAGAGCGGCGCACGTTATCTTTGGACCGTACACTTGAAGCCGGACGGGAACGCGCATAACGCTGACGAATTGTTTGGTGAGGAAAGCAAGAAATGTGGCGCTACATTCGACGGCAGTTTAGGCTCGCCGCCTGCCATTTACACAATTTGGGTTCATCCCGGGCATCGGCGAAAGGGAATTGGCGGGCAACTGGTTCAATCCGTTGCGACCTACTATGGCCTGTCTCTGGAGAGGCTTTGCTTTCGACTTCCTTTGTCGAAAGAAGCCGTCGGAATGACCAAGGCTTTGGGTTTGAAGGAAATAGTTGGATGCTCTTAACGGGTCCCTGAAGC
>Ga0207046_10202_pt1 | contig 16667 bp, 15 predicted proteins | sample Alteio_BWMinCont_66_FD_153303 | JGI IMG/M metagenome (GOLD analysis project Ga0207046, IMG submission 153303) | Enriched cells from forest soil in Barre Woods Harvard Forest LTER site, Petersham, Massachusetts, United States -... | ecosystem: Environmental > Terrestrial > Soil > Temperate forest >...
GGCGCCTGCCGTTCATCCTCCCCGCGTTTCCACCATGATGGAAGGGAATCTCATTTATCGCGTGCAGCCGCAATACCCTCAATTGGCACGGCAGGCGCGGGTTCAGGGAGTCGTAGTTCTGCGCGCCGTGATCTCTCGGGAGGGCAAGATCGAGAATCTTCAACTCGTCACTGGCCACCCCCTGCTGGTGCAATCCGCCATGGAAGCCGTTCGCCAATGGCGCTATCGTCCATATTTCTTGAACAACGAACCGGTAGAAGTGGAAACTCAAGTGACGGTGAACTTCACGCTCTCGGGCGGATAGCAGGGAGTAGTACGGCAGTAACCTGAGGGCGACGACCGTGGCCGCTATAATCTAGAGCAAGTGGCTACCATCGAAATTGCCAAGCGAACCGCGACTCGGCCGACTTGGGCTGAAGTGTCGCTGAGAACCTTGCGGCAAAACTTTCGCGCGGTACAGCAACACATCAGCGCGGCAGTACAGGTTTGCGCCATCGTGAAAGCCGATGCCTACGGACACGGCGCGGTCGAATGTTCGCGAGCGCTCGAAGAGGAGGGCGCGCGCTGGTTCGGCGTGACCTCTCTGGATGAGGCAATTCCGCTCCGCGAGGCCGGCATTCGCGGACGCATCCTGCTGATGACCGGCTTCTGGCGCGGCGAAGAGGAAGAGATCGTTCGCCTGGGATTGACTCCGACGGTTTGGGAGACCGGGCAAATCGAATTATTCGAAAGGGCCGCGACTGCCCTCGGTGTTGCTAAGCATCCGATCCATTTGAAAGTGGACACCGGCATGGGGCGATTGGGAGTTGCGCCCGAGGACTTGCCGCGAATTTGTTCCGCGCTGAAGTCATCGTCGCATCTGGTGCTCGAGGGATTGTCCACTCATCTTGCTTCGTCTGAGGTGCTCGACGAGCCATCGGTTGCGGCGCAATTGAAATCATTCGCTGAGGTGCGCGCCTTACTCGCACGGCAGGGATTCAATCCGCCGCTGATTCATGCGGCCAACACCGGAGCCGTGATCTCGCGTCCGGAATCGTGGAACACAATGGTTCGACCAGGGATCGCGCTGTATGGCTATTATCTGCCTTTCGAGCGGGCAGGACGAGAGGTTAGCGGCAGCGGATTGCGGCTTAAGGTGAGGCCGGTCCTGACTTGGAAAACCCGCATTCTATCTCTGCGAGATATGCGCGCCAACCAGGCTCTCGGGTATGGGGGAACTTATGTCACCAAAGCTCCCGCGCGAATCGCCGTGCTGCCGGTGGGATACGCGGACGGCTTAAATCGCAAAATTTCTTCTCAGGGCCGGGTGATCGTGGGTGAAAACTACGCTCCGATCGTGGGTCGGATTTCCATGGATTTGACTCTCGCCGATGTGACCGGGCTGCCCGGAGTCGCGGTCGGAGATGAAGTCGTGCTGCTCGGCACCACGGATGGACTCAGCGTGGACGCCAGGGAGCACGCTTCACTTTCGCAGACCGTGCCCTACGAGATTCTCTGCGGGATTTCCAAGCGAGTCCCTCGCAGACACCTCGACTAAGAAATCAGGGGCCTGATCGGACCTTCGCCAGTTCGATATATGATTCGCGAATTCTTTCTGTGATTTTGTAATGACCCGCCAAAACTCTACTTCTTCGAGCGGTGACAGGGCGCGGCAAATCGGTGTCAGTCCAACAAATGCTTCGCGCCGGGTCAGCTCGATCTGCTGCTGAAATAGAGAGGACAGATCAGCGCTGATTTGCCGCGCCCTGTCACCGCTCGAAGAAGTAGAGTTTTGGCGGGTCATTACAAAATCGAGAGCGTAGAGACACAGCTTGCTGCGTCGGGGCCTGCTGCGTCCCAGCTTGCTGCGTCTATGCTCGCGTTTCGAGCCGGAGCAGTTGTCAGGACGCTGTCAAAAGATTGCTATTTTATTTTGGGCTTCCCAAACTGGGACTTGAAACCGGACGGAGCACCTTCAGGGCACCCGCTTGAGACTCCTCAGAGCACGCGCTCTTTTCTCGCTTCCCTATACCTCCGCAGAACGGCGTTGATCGTGGTCTGATAGCCTCGGCCGTGCTTGCGGAAGAACGTCAGAACATCAGGATCGATCCGGAGGGTTATTTGTTTCTTCGGTCCCGGCCAGATGATCGCCCGCGCGAAGAAATCAGGGCCAAGTTCGGGCATTTCCGAGAAATCAATGTCCTTGTCCCGAAGCGCGTCAACCCGCTTCCAGTCTGTCCTGGATCGCCTCTTCGTATTGTTCGCTTTCACGACGGCTCGCCTTTCTCAGTGAGATGATCCGAATGGCCTCAGGGCTGGGTACCGTGAACACTACATATGCAATGCGACCGCGAATTGAGCCCAGTCCAATCCATCGCCCTTCTCCGTAATCCCCCCGTGTGTCGCGACATCCACAACCAGCACGCTTCGAAACATCTCTTCCGCATCTGCGAAGTCGAGGCCGTGTTTCCGGATGTTGGCTCGATTCTTCGCGTTGTCCCATTCAAAGATCATGTAACTCCAATTGTAGCTACAGGCAAATACGAATCTTGGGTGGTGCCCACATGCTTGCGAACTGATTACAGGATGTCACGAGATAGACGAAAGAAGTGGTTTTCCGAACCGTCACTGTCTTGAGTTTTGTCGACGGTTTTCAAAGCTGGAAATCAGATTTTCGGCCAAGACTCCGTGCTCTGACATCAAACTGCTTCGTCGCAATGATTTCCAAGCCTGCCAGCCTCCCATCCAATGCCGGTTCTTGCGTTTCACTGCGAGGAGGCTGATGTCCGACTCACTGTTTGTTATCCTCAAAGTACATGCCTTCGCGCTACGCACAGTGGATGTACGACTGGGAGACCCGGCTCACGTCCGTGGATAACAATCGGGTGGTGCGTCCCTTAGAATGGGGCGTGGATTGGGCGAGGGACTGGCCTTGCCGCAACGGCTATGCTCCCGGACATATTCCGGAAGATGGTGAAAGCTACCTGCGCGAATATAACCGGCGAATCATCGCTTCGAGCGATGAATTTTTCTCCTACATCAAGCCAGCGGATTTCCGCTTGGAGCGGCGGGAGGTCAAGGTTTTCAGCACCCGCGCGGTCCTGGATCCCGCTTTAGAAGAAAAAGTCCGCGGCACCTACGCCGACTTTTTGCGCTTTACCTCGCCCGTGCACACGCCGTTTCCAGAAAACAACCTGGTGAACGCCCGCTGGTTTCCTGCGCGAGGGAAGCGTGCAATTGTGCTCTTGCCGCATTGGAACTCCGACGCCCTCGCTTACAACAGCCTGTGCCAGGTGCTAAATCTTCTTGGGATTTCGGTTCTGCGATTGACCATGCCCTACCACGACATTCGAACCCCTTCCGAGATTCTGCGCGCCGATTACGCCGTGTCCGCGAACATTGGGCGGACGCTGGATGCCTGCCGCCAGGCAGTGATCGATGTCCGCTGTTGTCTGGATTGGCTCGAATCCCAGGGCTATCGCCGCCTCGGCATCCTGGGCACCAGCCTTGGCTCCTGTTACGCGTTTCTGGCCGCCGCTCATGATTCGCGCATTCAGGCGGCAGCTTTCAATCACGCCGCAACCTACGTCGCAGATGTGGTGTGGCATGGACAATCCACTCGTCACATCCGCGAAGGGCTGGAATCGCAAATCGACTTGGAACGGTTACGGGTACTGTGGAGCGCAGTGAGCCCCGCGTCCTACTTCGAGCAATTCACGCGCTGGCGCAAGAAGTCGCTTATCGTTTATGCCAAGTACGATCTAACGTTCTTGCCAGAGTTTTCTCGAAGCGCGGCGCATGAATTCGCTCGGCACGGTCTGGATCACAAGGTAGTAGTGCTGCCCTGTGGACATTACACCACCGGAGAAACGCCTTACAAATACATCGATGGCTGGCACTTGGCGTCGTTCATGCGGACGGCGTTTGACAGCTAGCAGTGCGTTTGCCGATCTAAGCAAGTCCTACTGTGCCGTCACATCAAAGTCCACCGTGTTTGAATTCTGCCCTCCAGTGAGGACGTAGATCGGAACCAATCCCATGAAATCCAGGTCCGTGTCGGTAACTTTGACCAGGAGTTGACTCGAGGTTACGAAGAACGTCGACTGGGGCGTGCCTTGCCAGAACACGAGTGAGTCGGTTCCGAAATTGCTGCCATTTACAGTCATGGTGAAGGGCACGCTGTTGACCGGCACGCTGTTCGGTATCAGTTCCGATATCGCAGGTGGAGAAAATACAACCACTTTGAGCGGATCATGACCTGCTGGATCATGATTTAATCCGGGAGTTCCGCATCCGATGGCGAGCAGACTTACAAGCAGAAAACCGAAATACCGCATAGCTACCTCCTGCAGGCCTGGAATGGCCGACTGGCGGGCAAACAACGGCACTAGACTGTCGCCGCCAACGGCCCGTGTCAAGATGAAAGAATTTGCACTGACGCAGGATTTTGCGGTATTGGCCTTGGCAGGAGGGCCATGCCGACCACCGTACTCTGTCAGCCTCGACGACTATTCATGGGGCTCGTGCCGGTCAACGAACGTTGCCTGGCGGATTCGCGCTGCTGATTCTTTTTTGTCCTCGACTTGTGCGCCGCACCGATCGGGCTAAATGCCAAGTGCCAAATGCGAAGTGCTTGTTTAGAATGAATATCGATAGTTCAGAAACGGCAAGGCATGGCTACCGCAGAAACCGTTCAATCCGAGCATACGCGGGATTATCGCAAGGGTGAGTTCACGGTCAGCACCGATCGTGGACGAATTGATTTGGACGTCGTCCATGGCTTCCTGACCGCGTGCTACTGGGCAAAGGGCATCCCGCGCGATGTTGTCGCCCGCTCCGTCGAGAACTCGATGTGCTTCGGAGTGTATGCTGACAACAAGCAAGTCGGATTTGTGCGCGTGATCTCCGACTACGCGACCTATGCTTACATCGGAGACGTATTCGTGCTCGAATCGTTCCGCGGTCGCGGCCTCGGAAAATGGCTGATGGAATGTATCATGCAGCATCCGCGGTTGCAGGGATTGCGGCGTTGGAGTTTGGTCACCAGCGATGCGCATGGGCTATATGCGCAGTTCGGGTTCGGGCCACTGAAGAAGCCCCAGAATTACATGGAACTTCACCGGACGGATGTGTATGAGCAAACCGGCGATTAGGAAGTTAGATTTTCGGGAGACTGAAATGAAAAGCAACAACATGTCGCGCCCGCTCTATGAAGCCGATCCCGAGGTGGCTGGGGCTATCGACAATGAGATTCGCCGCCAGCACGAAGGATTGGAGCTGATCGCCTCGGAAAACTTCGTCAGCGAAGCCGTGCTTGAAGCGATGGGCTCGGTGTTCACCAATAAGTATGCTGAGGGCTATCCCGGCAAGCGCTATTACGGAGGTTGCGAGTTCGCTGACGTCATCGAGAACCTGGCACGCGACCGCGCCAAGCAACTGTTCGGATCGGAGCACGCCAACGTCCAACCCCACGCCGGATCTCAAGCCAACATGGAAGCCTACTCCGCCGTGTTGCAACCGGGCGACACCATTCTCGGTCTGAACCTCGCTCATGGCGGCCACCTCACGCACGGGCACCACCTCAATTTTTCTGGAAAGACTTATCGCATCGTCCCTTACGGCGTGACCAAGGAAACCGAGACCATCGATTACGACGACCTGGAGAAGCTTGCCGAAAAAGAGCGGCCGAAGATGATCATCGGCGGCGGCAGCGCGTATCCACGCATCATTGATTTCGCGCGCATGCGACAGATCGCCGACAAGATCGGCGCCCTTTATCTGGTGGATATGGCGCACTTTGCTGGCCTGGTCGCGGGCGGCGTTCATCCGTCGCCGGTTCCGCACGCGCACATCGTAACTTCCACTACACACAAAACACTGCGGGGACCGCGCGCTGGGATGATCTTGTCCAAGCAAGAGTTTGCCGCAGCGATCGACAAAGTAGTTTTTCCGGGCATGCAGGGTGGGCCACTTGTTCACATCATCGCCGCGAAGGCAGTGTGTTTCCGCGAAGCCATGCAGCCGGACTTCCGCGATTATGCGCGGCAAGTAGTAGCCAACGCGAAGGTATTGGCGGAGACGCTGGCGACAGAGGGCTTCCGCATCATTTCCGGCGGGACCGATACGCATCTCATGCTCGTCGATGTGTTTTCCAAGGGCATGCTCGGTAGCGAGGCGGAGAAAGCGCTGGACCAGGCCGGCATCACCGTGAACAAGAATGCCATTCCCTTCGACACTAATCCGCCCATGAAACCGAGCGGCATCCGCATTGGAACGCCGGCGCTGACGACACGGGGCATGAAAGAAGCCGAAATGCGGCAAGTGGGCCGGTGGATTTCCGAGGCTCTACATCAACGAACCGATGCCGCCGTGCTGGCGAAAATCCGTGAGCAAGTGCTGGAACTGGCGGACACATTCCCGTTATATCCGGAGCGTAGGGCGAGGGCGCAAGCTGAAGTCAGGGCTTGACAGCTTCGGGCCGCGGATCGTCGCGGATTTAGCAGCGCGATCCACGCAAAGTCCCGCGCATCCATCGGATGAGGGGCACTAACCAACCCGGTGCTCTTCGCTAATCCGGCTTGCTTTCTACCTGCCCTTGATGTACAAACCACCCGAACGCACCTTCTAGCGATGTTTGTTTTGCCTGCCGACGAATTCGGACTGGCTGGTACCTTCTGCCCGCAAAGGATCTGGGTTTCCCCACATCAGTCACCGTCAGCCATCCCATGGAGAAAACCTTATGACAACGCGTAACCTCGTTTCGCTAATCGTCATTATGCTTGCGCTGAGCACGTTCGGCTTGGCCCAGGGCGCGACTACCGGCGATCTACACCTTACGGTGAAAGATCCCAGCGGAAATCTGGTGACCGACGCCACGGTTACGGCGCGTGATCAGGCGAAAGGCGTGGAGCGCTCGGTAACCGGGAACGGCCAGGGCGAGTACCGCGTTGTCTTGCTGCCGCCAGCAATTTACCAGGTCACAGTCGAAGCCGCAGGTTTCGCGAAAACCACAATCGACAATGTGGTCATCACCGTCGGACAAGTGGTGGACTTGCCGGTTGCGCTCGCAGTTGCGGGCGCCCAGGTCGTGGTTAATGTCAGCTCGGCGGCTGAACTGATCGAAACCAGCCGTACTTCTAGCACCGACACGATTGAGCAACGGCGAATCGACAACCTTCCGATCAACGGCCGCAACTACATTAATTTCGCGCTGACCGACTCGCAGGTGGTCCGCGACAACGCTCCCAGCATCGGAGCAGCTCCCACGTCGGGGCTCAACATTAGCGGCCAACGGGCACGCTCGAACCTGGTGAATGTGGACGGCGCCAATTACATTGACAACTCGACCAATGGCGTTCGTTCTACCGTCTCCCAGGAAGCGGTGCAGGAATTCCAGATTATTACCAACAGCTACGCTGCGGAGTACGGACAGGCGTCAGGAGGCGTGATTAACATCATTACCCGCTCCGGATCGAACGAGTTCCACGGCGATGTGTACGGCTATCTGCGGAATCGCAATTTCCAGGCGGTGAACCCATTCAGCAATGTCCCCAACCCGGCTTACACGCGGGTGCAAGCGGGAGCGGCCTTTGGTGGGCCGATCAAGAAGGACAAAACGTATTTTTATTTTGCCTACGAAATTACCAGACGGCATGAGACCGGTTTCGCCAGTATTGGCGCCGATAACTTTGGCCTGGTTCCGTTCGACGCAACCAACATCTTTGCTCCCGGCCTGGCGCCTCCGGGAACGTTCAATATCCAGGTCACGCCGCAGCAGGCTGCCTTTCTAAGTGCGCCGGGATTGCCGCCAGCGCTTCTGCAACAGTATGCCTTTTTGGCGGGTGGCTCGTCTGCGATTGCCCTGACCGGATCGTATCCGCAGTCGTTTGGCCTACTGGCAAAACTCGGTGCAATTCCGATCCCGACGAATGGGACCAGTCCGCTCACACAATTCCCCAGTTCCTGTAACCCCGGCAACACGCTGTGCAACGGATTACCCACGGCATTTCAGACGTTAAATGCGCAGGTGGGAAATTTCCCCATCTTCGAGGGCACCAGTCTTTATTCATTGCGAATCGATCACAACGTCAACAGCAACAATCGGATCATGCTGCGGGCGAACGTCAGCCCGAGCACCGTTACTGGCATCGAAGTGAACGGTGAAAACCAGACTTTCGGGCAGAACTCGTATTCCAGGACATCCCAGCAGACTTATCGCGACGTTGCCGGAGTCTTCCAGGACACATGGACCATCGGCAACAACAAGATCAATGAGTTCCGTTTTCAGTATGCACGACGCGGGTTGTCCTACTTCTACTCCAGCGCACCGGGCGGCGGCGACGTCGCGGTGAATATTCCTGGCTACGCGTACTTCGGCCGCGAGCCGTATTCCTACATCCAGCGCACCGAACAGCGCTACCAGTTCACCGACAACTTCTCCTGGACGCGCGGTCAGCATGGCATGAAGTTCGGTGTGGACTTCAACTACATTCCGATCACTGCGACGTTCACCGTGAACTACGGCGGTGTGTATGACTTCGGCGGTCTCAGCGCCAGCCAGGTAATCCCTACCGCAATTTTCAGTTCGCTGCCGGCGAATTTGCAGGCAATTATCCCTGGCCTCTCGGGTCCCAAGCCATGCCGATGCGCGGCTGTATGTTGTTGGTATCGGGAGTACAAGCTTATGGTTTGGGTGGTCCACAGGACTTCATTCAGGGAATTGGCAGTCCCAACGACAGTTTTTCCAATAAACCCCTGGGAATTTACTTTCAGGACTCATGGCGAACGACGCCGAACCTTACGTTGAACCTGGGAGTGCGCTATGACATCGAGTTCCCGCCGCAGTTGGCTGCGCCGAATCCGCTGGCGCTGACTGCCTACAACGCCCTCGGCTTGCAGAAGGGCATCCAAACCGATACCAACAACATACAGCCGCGCATCGGCATGGCTTGGGACCCGAGGGGTAACGGAAAGTCCGTAGTACGCGCGTCCTTCGGAATGTTCTACGACCACCCCTTACTCGGTCTTTACTTCCTCGGTGATGCTTCGGACGGCTCAAAGAGCGGCCAGTTGTTGTTTGCCGGAGGCAGTCCGTGCGGGACGAATGCGGCCAACAGCAGCCCGTTGAATTTGAATGCGAGCAACATTTTTCAGGGCATCCAAACTCTGCCGACTTGCATACCTCCTTCCTTCTCGGGGAATCTAGGCTACCTGCCCAACCAGCAATTGTTTCAGGCGCTGAATTTCCCTCAATCGGTATTCATCAATCAGAATTACCTGACGACTGGTTTCCCGCTGGCCTTCCAGCCTTTTGGGTATCCCCAGTCCAAGAATTTCGTTTACGCTTACTCCCAACAAGCGAACCTGACCTTCGAACAAGACTTGGGTGGAGGATTCGCTCTGAGCCTGGCTTACAACTTCAATGGCGGACGGCACCTGAACCGTCCCATCAACGCCGACACCGTGCGCGGGGACTTGCTAGTGAAGAACTGGCAGAATGCAGTTGCGTTCGCCAACGCGGTTGGGCTTCCGACGACTAGTCCGTCGTACCCGTCGAGCCCGTTGTCGGTGGCGATTTGCCCGGCGGCATTTGGTCTGCCCGCATCCGGAGCGTTCGCTCCCGCAGCAATGCTGAATTTTTTCCGGCCGTCGGGATTAAATCCATCACTGGCCGGCGGACCCTGCCTGGCGGACGCGGCTCTCCTGGCTAACGCCGACGGACTCGGGCTTGGCCCCAACGGAAGCAAGTGCGATAACACCCTCGCCTTCAACTCTGCCGGCGGCTGCGTCGTGATCCCTTTCGGTGATATGGATGCGAACTATTCCAACGGCAGCTCCAACTACAACGGCTTCACCTCCACTCTGCGTAAGCGCTTTAGCAATCACTACGAGTTTCTTGCCTCGTACAGTTATTCGCACGCGATCGATGACTCTACTGACCTGCAGTCACCGCTGGCGCCACAGGATAGTTACTACCCCGGCCTGGAACGTTCCAACTCTTTGTTTGACCAGCGCCACCGCTTTGTGTTCAGCGCAGTCCTCCAGTCAGGGAAGCTTAGTGGGGACGGCTTCGTCAAGAAGTTCTTCAGCCACTGGACCTTCTCGCCCATTGTCGAGGTCGCATCGGGACGTCCGTTCCTGATCATCACTGGCGACAACACGAACTTCCAGTTCGCTCCCACTGCGGCTCGCCCGAACGTGGTGACGGGTTCTGCAGCCGGCAATGGCTGCGGACCGCTGGTAGCCTCCAAGTATTCACCGACAGGGTTTTTCCAGGAGCCGTGCTTTACTGCGACCTCCAACACTACGCTGCTCTCGCTCGATGGCGACCTCGCCCGCAACGCCGGGGTACAACCCTGGACGGTGTTCGCTGACGCTCGCGTCGCCCGCCGCATTTACTTCGGCGAGCGCATCAACATGGACCTAATTGTGGATTGCTTCAACATCCCCAACAGATTCAACGTGGCCTCCGTGAATCAACTCTGGACCAATGCCGGACAACCCACGGCGGCCTACGATCCGAGGCAGTTCCAGTTCGCGATGAAGGTGAACTGGTAAAAAGCAGCACTCCGCACTTAGATTCGGCAATCGGTGGTGAGGCCTTGAATGATTGCTGAGTGCTGACTGCTGATTTCTGTCCTGCTACACTCTTCTTTCATCCATCCTTGGCGATTGCCGGAGCCGGTTCTCGATGTCAAACCCCTATACCCCAACTGCGCGGACGCGCCTGGTCCGCGAAGCTGATCGTGCGGTTTACGATCGCGCCGCCGCTTACAAAATTCTGGACGAAGGCTTCATCTGCCACGTTGGTTTTGCGGTGGATGGCCAACCCTTTGTGATTCCCACAGGGTACGGCCGGATCGGCGATAACTTATACATTCATGGCTCGGCCGCGAGCCGAATGCTGCGCCGTGTCGATGAGGGTCTCGCGGTCTGCGTCACCGTAACGCTACTGGACGGACTGGTGCTGGCGCGGTCGATTTTCAATCATTCGATGAATTACCGATCGGTGGTGATCCTGGGAACAGCGGTTGCCGTAACCGACGCGAAAGAAAAACTTGAGGCTTTGCGCCTGCTGTCCGAGCACATCCTGCCGGGGCGTTGGGTGGAATCCCGACAGCCCAACGAGAAGGAACTTAAAGCGACTTTGGTGATGCGGTTGCCGATTGAGGAGTTCTCGGCGAAAGTGCGGAAAGGGCCTCCCGTGGATGATGAGGATGATTACGCGTTTCCGACCTGGGCGGGCGTGATTCCATTGGAAATGGTGGCGGGAAAGCCGGTAAATGATCCGAAACTCGACCCGGTGCGGGACGTTCCGCTCTACGCCAGCCAGTATTCGCGAAGGAAGTAATTGAGCGAAGCGCTTTGCTGAAGCGAGGACTGGCGAAATCATCGAGCTCTGTTCTACGCGCCGCTCGCAGCAAAAGAGTCGTCATCCGGATCGGGAAGTGACGAGGGTGGATCGCTGGCCGGAAATGTATCCGCTACGGTCTTATCCATCATTTTGTCCTTCCTCTCCTCGAGGTTGCCCTCGTTAATCTTGCGATCCTCCGGATCTCTCTGGTCGGAATTCGATTTCATCCGCATGAAGCGCTCCTCCGTGCTGCGTCCTATGATGCTCCCGACACGCCGATGGAAGCAGAATCCACGCCCATTCCTCAATGAGTGAAAGAAAAATTCAGCCCAGTGGTCAGGACAATGTCATTCTTTTTGAGTGCAGGCGTGCCCGCAGGCTGTACAGGCGGATTGGTTACGTAAATATCACCAAACGCATTCTGCCACCCCAACCACTTGCTGATCTTGGTTATGCTGCCAAGGTTAAACGTCGTTCGATAGTCTCCGAGAGTGTCGGTAAGGTTGGGGAAGTAGTAGAACTTCTCAGTAACCACGGTCGATTTCCCAAATTTGTGGGTCAGTTCTTCTCCGACCGTAAGCGCCACAAAGGTGTTCGTAACCGTGCTGTAGTCCTCTCGGGTATAGTTCGGACCAACCAGGAAGTCCAACGTTGTGCTGTCGCTCTTGATGACGTGGTATCCCAGACCACCTCCAAGCACGGTGCGAAGGTTCAAATCCTGCAGGGCATTGGTTTGGAAATCGGCGCCCACGAAGCCAAACAGCCGAGGGTTAAAATTCCGGGAATAGCGGGCTCCCGCCTGATTCGAGTTTGCAGTCGTACTCGGAGTTGCCCCAGGAGCATTATTGGTCGAATACACCGTGTTTTCGTAAAGTGCGATCTCGTCGTGTAGCGTTTTGCGATCAGCGGTGAAGGCCAGCGCCAGATTCTCGGTCTGGCTGTTTCCGGCGGTGAGGGCAAATCCGATGTTAGCTCCACCCGCCCAACCCTGCATTAGCCCCGGATGGAGTGACTTGTCATATGCCATTTGCTCGGCGTCGCTGCGCAACGCAGTCACCTCGGTCTTCGAAACATTTACAGTTCCGCCCGCCGCGGTGGCTACAGCCAGATTGCCGTCGGCTGTGGTAACTGAACCAACCACAGTCTTTCCGTTGGACAGCGCAAGATGCAGCGGTTGTGAAGAAGTGATTTCCCGGACGGCCGGCCACTGGACGGTGACGTCGCCAGCAAACTCCGTTTTAATAAGTAATGTCTTGTCGTCTGACTTGGTGATGGTACCAGTCAGCCGATCGCCATTCTTCAACACGACTTGGTCGGCAAACAGCGCGGAACAGAACGTGAGCACTGACAACGCTGCCCAAAGATGAACGCTACGCATAACTTCCTCCCTCATGAATTTAGACTTCCGTTTCGCGAGGCCCGGTAGATGACGATAGCAATGAAGATTAAGCTACCGCAGATGCGGGAATCCCGCCATAGGGGAAACCCTAGAAAGATTTCTTAAATTATCCGATTGATCGGGCGGAACGACCGGAGCGGTTTGCCTTGTCTCGAGAAGAAATAAATACAGACGGTGCCGGGAAGAAATGCTAAGCAACTCCGCGAGCTTAAGTCTTGGTTCGATTGCTCTGCACTTCCGTCTCCGCGCTCTTCGGGGGCTCAGCGGACGAGTCTTTCATACCTTCTTTCAAAGCACGAATCCCCTCGCCAATCCCTTTGCCAAGCTCCGGAAGTTTCTTGGGCCCAAACACCAGAAGGGCGATAAAAAATATCACCAGCAGATGCATCGGTTGAAAAAGACCTTCAAACATACCAAACCTCCCCACAGACACAACTACACCCTTTAACCTTACTGAAGCCAGATTATTCCGTCAATCTCTTACCAGCGCCGTACGGTTACCAGCTTCGAACTGTGACCGAGCGTAGCGTCTTCGTCGGGACCCCCAGACGCTCGCAAACCTCAACCGGGAACGTCGTTCTTGAACGGTGTAAACGGGCGCTGACTGAGTCTCAGTTTGAAAGTGCGGCGAGCTGATTGTCGCGAAAAAAGACAAAGCAATCTCTTGTAAGTCACTCGTTCCATGGCTTTTTATTTGGTCAGTCAACTGCATCGGAGAGCCATGCGGCCATCCAGACATGGACTTCCGTGCCGTCGAAAGGCGGGGCTGACGCTTTTAGAATGGCGAAGTCCCAAGTTTGAAACGCGGCCGTTTAGCCGCCCGGAGTTTAGCCATGACTTCAACCCCCACCACGCCAGTCGGAATCAAGAAACCAGCGTCTCCAGCCGTCCTGCCATCGAACAACGACACTCAAACCACCGCGCGTGTGTCGAAGCCGAGTTCGCCGGTCGCAGCTCAGATCGGCCCCAAACAAGTCGGTTACGGAATGCCGTGTGCGACCTGCAAGACGTACTACGCGGCTGATCTGAAAGCTTGCCCGGTGTGTAAAGGCGGGGAGCGGGTTTCACCGACGGCGGCGCCGTTGCGTTCCACTGTCTCTGCCAGCGAACTATGCCCCGATCCCGTCGCCCTGGAAGAGGAGCGCGAACGCTTCTTACGCGACTTCAAGGCACAAGTCTTTGCCTCTCAGTTACCAGTGGGCGGCAGCCCAAGCCAGCGTTGCGTTCATGAGGAAAGCCATCCCACTGCACCCGAGCCGGCAGTCGTGTGCCAGGGCTGTTACGACCACTTACAGGAGCGTGTGGACGTTCTGGAAGCGGCGATGCACATGGACCTGAAGGAAGCGACGCAGATTATATACGACGCGGTATGGGCCGATTCGTCCGATCCAACCAAGACTTACGAGAACGCTGCTCACGCGCTGATGGCTGAGCTACGCAAGCGTTCCGGAGTCACTCAAGTGTTCGGGCTGCTGCAGCCTCTGTCGGACTAAGCACTTTTCATCCCTCTCCGCGGAGACCCGCCTGCTCCGCCTTCAGGCCAACCTATTTCTAAAACGTCAATCCAAGGTGACATTCGCAAAGGGCGTGCATGCTGAACAACAAGAGCGTGAGCGATGCAACTTTATTCCCAGGCGCTCGCCGAACTCGGTGAACAAGGTATTATCGATCTGGTTGGCAATGGATACGTTTCTGGCTAGCACGCCAACGGAGAAGGGCAACGCGCCCGCTCTGGTTGCGTTCCCGCATTGAAGATCATGACAGAAGTCACTGACGCGAAAAATCGGCGAGGGTCTCGGCCGATTGTTGATTTGTTACGAATGAGGTCGTTCGTTCTAAGGAAACACGAGTATTCTGTCGCAGTGCGGAATTGTGTACTCTAGTTGATTCTTCAAGAAAGAGAGAATCGCGGATGAAGAAAAAACGACTTACTGCTCAACAAGTACGCACTCAGGAGCGACGCCGCTCGCACAACCGGAAGCACACCTTGCTGCGCCGGGAGTGCTATAAATGGCTCAGGAAAAACCTGCCTGAGGTTTATGAGAAGTTGAGAAAGAAAGCTGGGCTGGTCAAAACTGGGCGACCAAAGAGCTAGGCGCGTTTCCGGCGGATGGGGCCCGAGAGCGATGGCTACGGCTCACACCTTCTGCGTGAGAGGCCTAGCCACGTCATTTCTTGTCGGCGGAAAACTTGTAGACAGTGCGTGAAGTGTACGTCTGGCCCGGCTTCAGGATGGTCGACGGAAAACTCGGATGATTCGGCGAGTCGGGGAAATGCTGGGTCTCGAGGCAAAAAGCATAGTGTTGCCTATAGACGCGTCCCTGCTTCCCGGTGAGAGTTCCGTCGAGAAAGTTCGCCGAATAAAATTGGACACCCGGTTCGGTGGTATAAATTTCGACGACGCGCCCAGTCGAAGGTTCGTGCACGCGGGCCGCGAGTTCAAGACCGGATCCCTTGCGATTGATCACAAAATTGTGATCGTAGCCGTGGGCTAGCACCAGTTGTTCGTAGTTGTCCTTTATGCGGGCTCCGATGGTAGCAGCCTTGTTGAAGTCTAGCGGCGTTCCCTGGACTGGGCGCAGCTCCCCCGTAGGAATCAGATTCTTGTCCACCGGAATGAAGCGATCCGCGTTAATCAGCAGTTCGTGAGCCAGCACGTCCCCAGTTCCCTGTCCGGCCAGGTTGAAATACCCGTGCGACGTTAGATTCACCGGAGTAGCTTTGTCGGTTATGGCTTCGTAATCGATCGCGAGTTCATCGGCATCCGTGAGAGTGTAAGTGACTGTCGTGGCGAGGTTCCCCGGAAAGCCTTCTTCACCATTCTTGCTGGTGTAACGAAGAACCAGAGCAACGCTCTTCTTACTCTCCGATGGCTCCGCTTGCCACAGTACTTTGTCGAAACCCTTTACGCCACCGTGCAGCGTGTTCGGGCCGTTGTTCTTGGGAAGCGTGTATTCCACTCCGTCGAGCGTGAATTTGCCGTTGGCAATGCGATTTGCGTAGCGACCGATGATCGAGCCGAAATGTGGGTTGTTTATGAAGTAGGGCTCCAGGCTATCGAAACCGAGAACCACGTCGTCGAGCTTGCCATTCCGGTCGGGAACACGCAGAGACAGGACGATCCCCCCGAAATTCATGATCCGTACTTCCATGCCCTGGGCATTTGTGAGTGTGTAAACGTCGACGACATTGCCGTCCGGCAATTTCCCAAAAACTTCTTTCTTGATTGCGTGCTTGCCTGCGGAACTGGACGTTTGCGCAAGACATAGGGAGATTGCGAACCAACTTACGAGCAGGGCCATGGTGACCAGGCTTTCAAATGAAAAGTGTGTTTTCTCAAACGGTCGCTCCACTGGGTTGGATGTTCTCACGAGAATATTATTCCCCGAGTCACCCGATTCTCTCAAAGCGGCTTTTCGCTTCATGCTGTTCGGATCGGCTTCGATCCTTTGAAACCATAGTAAACAATATAAAGATAGCAAATCGCCGGCAGAATAAAGGAGTGGTGGATTCCGATCCGGTCGGCCAAGACGCCGACCAAAACCGGCACCACCGCGCCGCCCACGATCGCCATAATCATGATTCCGGATCCTTCGCCGGTGAGGGGTCCCAACTCGGCGATGCCCAGGGTAAAAATACTGGGGAACATGATGGAGTTAAAAAATCCTACGAGGATGATGCTCCACATCGCGACAGGGCCCACACTCACTATGGAAACGCCGACCAGCAGGAACGCTGCGATGGCCGCCGTGCCCAGAACAATACCAGTTCGAACCTTTTGCAGAATCGCCGACCCAATGAACCTGCCAACCATTGCGCCGCCCCAGTAGAAGGACAGATATCCAGCGGCGACTTTTTCCGCGAGATTGCCGATGTTGGGCTGACTCAGGTAGTTCACCATGAAGCTGCCAATCGCGACCTCTGCGCCCACGTAAA
>Ga0207046_10203_pt1 | contig 16657 bp, 13 predicted proteins | sample Alteio_BWMinCont_66_FD_153303 | JGI IMG/M metagenome (GOLD analysis project Ga0207046, IMG submission 153303) | Enriched cells from forest soil in Barre Woods Harvard Forest LTER site, Petersham, Massachusetts, United States -... | ecosystem: Environmental > Terrestrial > Soil > Temperate forest >...
GCTAAAGAGAAAATTCTGGTGGTGGATGATGAGCCGAGCATCCGAAAATATTTGCAGACACTTCTGGAAGTGGACGGGTACGACGTTGAGACGGTGAGTTCCGGAAGAGAAGCTATTGCGAAAGTGAGCGGCGGAGAGCGCCCGGACTTTATCATTTTGGACGTTCTCATGCCCGAGCTTAACGGGATCGAGACGTTGAAAGAGCTGATGCAGGCGGACCGCAGCCTGAACGTCATCATGTTGTCGTGCTCGAATGAAGTGGGCACGGTTGTCGAAGCGATTCGGATCGGAGCGCACGACTACCTGACGAAGCCGTTCGAGAAGACCGAGTTGGACGCGGCCATGTTGAAGTCCCGGCAGAAGAAGCGGCTCACCACGGAAAACCAGGCATTGCGCGATTACTGCGACCAGGTGACCGAGGATCTAAGCTTTCTCGCGGCCAGCCCCCAGATGGTGCGCATTCGACAGCAGATATTGCAGATTGCTCCAGTGGATGTGCCGGTTTTTATTTGCGGAGAAAGCGGCGTCGGCAAGGAAGTCGTGGCGCGCATGATTCATTTGCGTTCGAAGCGGCGCAACCAGCCTTTCATAAAAGTGAATTGCGCGGCGCTGCCCGGTGAACTGCTGGAATCCGAGCTTTTCGGGTTCGAACAGGGCGCCTTCACTGGTGCGATCCGGAGCAAGCCCGGCAAATTTGAAATGGCAAACAAGGGGACGATCTTCCTCGACGAAATCGCGGAGATGACTACGCCCTTGCAGGCCAAGCTACTGCACGTGCTGCAGGATCATCAATATTCACGGCTGGGTGGACGGCACTTGATCGATACGGATGTGCGGGTGCTCGCCGCCACAAACGTGGACGTGCAAGAGGCCATGAAGACGGGCCGTTTCCGTGAAGATTTGTACTACCGGTTGAATGTGCTTTCGATTCTCGTGCCGCCGTTACGCGAGCGACTGGTTGAGATTCCGCTGTTGTTCCGGCATTTCCTGGAGCAGTACAGCGAGAAGTTCGGGAAGACGCCTCCGGGGCCGTCGAAGCATTTGCTGGACGCGGCGGTGAATTATCCGTGGCCGGGGAATTTGCGCGAGCTGGAGAATTTCGTGAAGAGGTATGTGATTCTCGAGGACGATGAAGGCAGCCTGCGCGAGTTAGTGGAGATGTCCTCGGCGCGGCAACGCACTTCTCCACGACAAGAGTCCACTCCGCCTCGCGAGCAAGGGTTGAAAGCGCTAGTGCGCGGCTTGAAGGATGAAGCGGAAATGGAAGCGATCGCGGATGCCCTGGAGAAGACGCGGTGGTGCCGTAAGGACGCCGCGAAAATGCTGGGCATCAGCTACAAGGCGTTGCTCTACAAAATGAGGCAGTTTAATTTGGATACGCCGCGCACGCGACGGTCTTCAGCCTCGCCAGGCGTGGTGGAAGCGCCGGCCGTGGTGGGGACGCGGAACGAATAGAATTGTTAGAGTCTGCCGCTTCCAGCCAGGCGGGGGTCTGGGACTGGCAAACTTTGCTGATTTCTAGTAACTTCACATACCGACAGCGCGGTTCACGGCACGTCACCGCCGCGATTACTGGAGGTCGGGGGAATGACGGAACGCCGGACGGCTCGCCGCTATGATTTGTCCTTGCCAGTCATTATTCGAATACCAGCAGAACGCCAAGACGATTCCCAGCAAGGAAAGACGCGCGACATTTCGACGCGCGGGTTGTATTTTGTGATCGCGCAGGACCTCGCGGCTGGCTCGGAGCTGGACATCACGCTTACGCTGCCCGCGGAGATTACGCACGGCACGGAAGTATTTGTGCGTGCACTGGGAAAAGTCGTGCGCGTGGAGCGGCGCATGGAAGACGGCACAGCACGGATGGGCGTCGCGGCGGTGATCGAGCGCTACGATATTATTCGGGGAGAAACGGCGCAAGCGTAAGGCCATCCTGCTTCCCTCCCGTCTGCATTTTCCTACCCAACCTTCTGAATTTGGCTCCCGCAGAACTGTCTCCTCTTTTACCTGGAATAAGACAATGGTAGTAGACGGCCTCTCCCGTAGTACCGATAGTAGAAACGAGTGAAAAAGCTTATCAATGTTAGGGCATATTTTTTCCTCTGCGAACGCCGGGAAAGCTGAAGCGCAGCGCAGGCCGGTACTAGAACCTGAATGAGATAGAGATGCACAAACATTTGTAAACAAATAGCTTAAGCGGTGCGAATGGCCCTGAGCGCCCGAGCGCAGAATGGCCCGCGTTGTGCAATCCAACTCTCGGGTAAACCCGGCGTTGAATTAGTTGCTCTATGTCCTTAAAGAAACCAGGCGGCGATCACCATGCTGGAGCGGCTCACGAATTGCCGCCAGATCAAGTGCTGTTTGGCCGGTCTGCGGTCATGGCTATCCAACGGAAAAGGGCCGAGAAAATTTGCGCAGCGAATATACCTGTCCTGGTGTGCGGTCCTGCAGGAAGCGGCAAAGAAATGGTGGCCCGCTGGGTTCATGCGCATTCCGCGTTCTGCGCCGGTCCATTCGTAAAGGTTAATTGTGCAGCTATTCCGGGAAGTCTGCTGGAGAGTGAGCTATTCGGCTACGAGAAGGGCGCGTTTACGGGAGCTTATGCTTCTAAACCAGGCCGCGTCGAGATGGCCCACAAGGGTACACTGTTTCTGGACGAAATTGCGGAACTGGATTTGACGTTGCAGAGCAAGCTTCTGCATTTTCTGCAAGACGGGCGGTTTTCACGCATTGGCGACGAGGTGGAAAGGAGCGTGGAGACGCGCTTGATCTGTTCCTCAAACAGAAATCTGGAGCAAGAAATCGAGGCGCAAAGGTTCCGCTCAGACCTTTTTTTTCGAGTAAGTGTAGTGCAACTTAAACTTCCGAGCCTCTCCGAACGCAAAGAGGATATTCCCGTGTTAGCGGAATATCTGAGGTCTGGCTTCGAAAAAGAGTTTGCAATGGAATCCGAGCCATTTGGCAAGGACATGCTTGATTATTTAACGTCGCTGAATTGGCCTGGCAATGTGCGCGAGCTCTCGAACGAGGTTGCACGCCACGTCCTAATCGGTCCTCACGATGCGATGACGCCGAGGCAGCCGCAACAGCGCCACGCGGCGGTGGATAACACAACCGGGAGGAGAGCCGGCTCCTTGAAACAGGTGGCCAAAGATGCGATCCGGGCGATGGAGCGCAGTGTGATTTTGGAGGCACTGCGAGACAATCAATGGAACAGGCGGAAAGCCGCTGAAGTATTGAAGATTAGCTACCGCGCGCTCATCTACAAAATTCGGGACGCTGGGCTGATGCGGAGTGGAGAAAGCCGTGGGCCGCTGAGCGGAGAGCTTTCTGGAAAAGTGGTTCGAAAGCCTGCGGCTTCGGGCGACCAGTCGAGAATACCGGAATCGGGGAAGGAACGAAGTGACCGGTGACTGGCGCAAACGCCGCTAAACGCAGGGCTTGTGCCCCTCAACGGCCATAGCAGAAACAAGCAGTGCCTCGGACGTGATTCCACATTGGCGAAGATGAACTTCCAGAATCAACCTTAAAGATAGAGACTTCGTGTTTTCCAGTTGCTGCCAAATTTCGGGACTTGTGTTACGTGGAGCGAGTCGAGGGCCTGACCACCTCATTCAGAACATTTGCCAGCTTTTGTGCTTGCGCCTTGCGGCTGTACTGCTCGATCAAAGTCGAATCCGGCCGCGGATGGGTGTGGGTCTCGGCAGCTTTCAGAAATTCTGGCAGTTCGCGATAAATGGCCTGCCAGTCAGCGGAGTCCACGATTGTGGCCCCTCCGGTCTGCCGAAGAAGAACGGCGGTATCCCCAGCATGCGAAGTAAGCGCGAGAATAGGCTTGGCAAGCCGGAGATACTCGAAAACTTTGGCTGGAATTTGGTGATCGCAACAGGCAGCCTGGAAGAGCAGAAGACCGTCGGCGTTCGCGGAGTTCTCTAACGCGTCGCGATAGGGCAGAGGCGGAAGGAGATGAACCAGATCTTCGATGCCTTCAGCTCGGATCATGGGTTCGTATGACGACTCGTATCCGGAAGCCCTGAGTTCTATCTGAACCCGAGCGGCATCGAGCTTTCCATCTCTTCGCAATTGGGAGACGGCCCGGAAAAAGGGCTTCGGGTCGCGTTCGATTGGATATAGCAAACCCATGTGCACGAGGCGTAAGGGCTGGCTCTGGCGAGTGGGGCCGGGGAGCAAATTCCGAAAATCTTCTTCGTCGTAACCATTCAGAATCAAGGAGCAGCGGTCAGGAGAAAGATCGGGATAGCGCTCGAGATACATGCGGACTGCAGAACTCGCGGTAAATATCAGACGTGAAGCGTCTCGAACAGCCCGTTGTTCCAGCCAGCGATAGACCCTCCAGGTAGATCGATCTCGAGGGTAGTCTGGTTCTGTCATGGAGTCCCTGAAATCAGCGACCCAAGGTGTTCCCGTCAGGCGGTGCAAAACCCATCCGATTAGGACTGCGGAAGCGATGGGAAACGTAGTCAGAATCGCGTCACACTTTTCTCTTCGAATGGTCCGGTAGCCCGAGAGGATGGCTGCAAGACACCAACTCACCCAGCGGTCAGGCAGGGCCAAGGCCCGCGGGTAGCGGCCGTGGAAAGAGAGGTGCCGCTGGGTATCCAGCGCAAAGACACGGTCCACGTGGACCGATCGAGGGATTTCGCCTAGTTGTGAAGGGTTCGTCCGCTCATAGGCTCGGGGATGAACAGTCAGGACACGCGGTTGCCAGCCATCCTCCGGAAGATATCGGCAGAATTTCAGCGAACGAAGGTAGCCGCTGCTTTCCGCTTGGGGAGGAAAGTGATAGGCAACGATAAGGACCTTCTTCATTTCTGTGGTTGAGCCGATGACCCGGAGACAGGAAGCTGATCACGCAAATAGTCGGCAAACTCACCGCGACGCCGGATCAAGCAGTGAGATCCATTTTCGACCCAGACTTCCGGAGGTGCAGGATGGCTGAGGAAGCCGAGAGGACTTGCCGAGCGTCCGTAAGCGCCGGATTGAAATACGCCGACGAGGTCCCCGACATCTATCCGCGGCAATTTTGCTCCTCGAGCCAGAACGTCGAGAGGCGTGCAGAGCGGCCCTGCCAGGTCGTACGTTTCTTCGGCGGGCTCGTTGAGTTTGTTGAGCACAGCGACCGGATAGTTGCGCTTGATGGTCTGTCCTAAGTTGCCGGAGGCAGACAAGTGGTGATGCATGCCACCGTCGAGAATAACGAACTTCTTGCCTCGAGAAACCTTGATGTCATTGACGCGACACACATACACGCCTGCTTCTCCCACCAAATAGCGGCCCGGTTCGACCATAAACTGAGTGCCGGCAAACAAAGGGTCGTCGTAGAGGGGCTTGAAGAGTATGTCGAGCGCCGTCTTGAGCCGAATTGTGTCGAGTGGCTCCTCGTGTGGGAAATAGGGAGTTCCGAGCCCCCCTCCGAAATCAAGAGTATCGAGCGGTCTCTTCAAGCGAGCGGCTACGCGGCGGGCGATTTCAAGTCCCTTCTGGTACTGGTTGACGAGAATTTGGAAATCCAAGATCTGTGTGCCGGTGAAGAGGTGGATGCCGCGAAAGTCCAGGCTTTTGAGGGACAACAACCGACCCAGGACTTCTTCCAGACTTTCTTCGTCGACGCCGAAAGCCGCCGGGCGTCCACCCATGCGCATGGCGCCGCCTTCGGCCTCACCGCTGGGATTCACGCGCAACGCAACGCGCGCTTCTAGACCCCGCTTCTGGGCAATGGCAGAGACACGCTCCGCTTCTCGCACAGATTCGAGGTGAATCTCTCCAACACCCTTTCCCAGGACAAGTTCAAGCTCAGACTCGGTTTTTCCCGGGCCAGCAAAGATGATTTTCTCCGCAGCACAACCGGCGTTCAACGCCTGACAAAATTCGCCGGCGGAGGCCACCTCGAGGCCCGCACCTTTTAGGAGAAAGTGCTTCAGGATGGTCTGGTTGGGATTGGCCTTCACCGAGTAATGGATCGAGAAGGCGGGCGGCAGCGCATCGCGCAAGAGGCTCCACTTTTTGTCCATCACGCCGGGGTCATAGACAAACAGCGGCGTCTCGTATTGATGGGCCAGTTCAGATACCGCGACCCCGCCGATGCACAGTTCTCTCTCTGACGAGGGGAAGTAATCCTTTATCAAAGAAGCAACGTGGTCCATCCTCACAATCCTTCACGGCGCCGCAGCGCGGGATAATCCACTTTGCCGCTGGAAGTTTTGGGCAACTCATCGAGCACTTCAAGAAATTTAGGCACCATGTATCTTGGCATCTTCTCGGCGCAGACCGATAGGAGTTCCTGTGGGTCAAGCTGGGTGCTGTCCTTGGCCACCACGAAGACCTTGACCACCTGGCCGAGGACGTCGTCCGGAATGCCAATCGCGGCTGCACCTCGAAGCTTGCCCGTTTGAAAGAGTACTTCTTCGATCTCGGTGGGGCTGATCCGGAAGCCGGATGATTTGATCATTGTGTCCCGCCGACCAACGAAGTAAAGGAAGCCCTCGTCATCCGTCTTCACCAGATCGCCCGAATAGCAAACCCTCTCACAATCGCCCATTGCTGGCGACAATACTGGATTGGGCCTCAGGGCCCGCGTCGTGTCCTCCGGGCGATTCCAATACCCCAGGGAGACGGTCGGTCCTCGATGAACAAGTTCACCGATTTCTCCGGGCTCGCAGAGCTTACCGTCTTCCTTGAGCACAAGAATTTCCGTATCCGGGATGGCTTTGCCCATCGAAGTTGGCCGCCGGTCGAGCTCTTCCGGAGGAAGATACGTTGAGCGAAAAGCTTCCGTCAGTCCATACATTAGGAAGATCTTGGTTGTTGGGAGAGCCTGGCGCAAGACTTTCAGAACGGCTTGGGGCATCGCTCCGCCAGTGTTTGTGATATACCGCAGGTTGGTAAGCGGCTGCTTCTGCAGAGTGGAGTTGGGTTGGGCCAGCAAACTCCAGAGCGTCGGTACACCGGCGAGGCCGGTGATGCGTTCCTTCAAGAGCATTTGGACAACTTCACGAGCAAAGACGAAATTGATCAACACAATCGTGCCGCCCTGCTGAAACGCGGTCATCAGCTGGTTCATGCCAGCATCGAAACTGAATGGGAGCACAGCGAGGATGCGCTCCGTGCTGGTAATCTCCAAATAGGTCGAAACAATCGTGCTACCTGCCATGACGTTGGCGTGGCTCAGCATCACGCCTTTGGGTTTACCCGTCGACCCTGAGGTATAGAGGATCGCCGCGAGGTCCTTGCTGATAGCTTGTTCGCGCCATTCTGAGGGACCAGAGATCTGGTAGAGGTCTTCCAAGCGGTACGCGGGAAGCACATTCTGAGGAGTGTCTCCCTCCCCAGTCAAGACGACAAACTCGAGGGTGGGAATCTGGCCGAGAAGCGGAGTCAACGTGGAAAGTTTAGCCGCCGTCGTAATCAGGCCCTTCATTCCGCAATCTTTGGCGATGTGTCCCACTTGCTCAGGGAATAGCGTGGCGTTAATGGGCACGAAAACACCGCCAGCCTCGGAAACGCCGAAAATAGAGATGACTTGAGCAACGGAGGGTTCCAGATAAATGCCGATGCGGTCGCCGCGAAGCAAAGCTGCGCGCCTTAGTCCTTCGGCGAGTCCGCTCGAGCGTCGTGCCACCTCACGATAGCTAAGCCGTTGGTCGCCGTGAACCAGAGCTTCCTTGTCCGCCCAATGATGTGCACTCGTGCGCAGCATGTGGTGAATCAGAAAGTCCATCCCTTGTTTCCTTCCCTCAATTAAATATCAAACGTCAAAAGCTGTTCTGCAACCGCAGAGATTGCCATGCGACCGTCAATGGAGCCACAGAACCACATGAAGAGGCGCAGGTGAGACAAACCCGATTGCTAATTTGTAAATCTGCAACAGCTCCTGATTTCGGATTCACGACGAACGGTCAAGACAAGTACTGTGGTGCCCATTCTCAAGCATTGCCCGCCGTTCTTCTCTCAACGAAAGCCACGATGCGCTCGACGTTCTGGAAATTCTCGGGAACAAGCTCGTCATCAGCGACCGTGAAGGAAAACTCTTGCTCAAGGAAACCCACCAAATCCAGTACGCCGAGAGAGTCCAGTATCCCGCTCTCCAGCAGGGCGTCCGAGTCCTTTAGCTGTTGCTTGCGCGCCAGAGGGAACTTCTCAAGAATAAAAAGCCGAATCTTCGTATTCAGGTGATTGCCAGCCATATTGTCTCTCGAAATCAGCTTTCTCGATCGCCATCCATCATGAACCAGGAATCCGTTGAATCTTGGTTGGGTCCCGCGACCCCTTTGGGCGCACACACCACGAGCGGCGAGCTTTCACGCGGGCGGAACCCCCAGCGCTTAAGGAGCCCGGTCCAAGGAGCTGGGGCGAGCGCGGGCATACTCAAAGTAACGACACCGCGATCGCGCAGCAGTACGACGACCCGAGCCACCAGGGAAGTCCACATTGCAGTGTCACTGAATCCGAACAAATCCACAATCCTGGCGTCTTCATTGGTATGCGAAAAAACAACGTAGCCCTGGAGTTCTCCATCGTGACGCGCGGCCAAGAGCTCGTGATGTACAAGAGGGTGCCGCAGGTACCGCCAATTCAAATACTCGGCCGAACGTTCGACACAGGAACCGTAACGCGAGCCGACCGAGTGCGCCAGGTGAGTAAACTCCTCCCCGCAAATCCCCTCGTGATTTACGACCGTCCATCCAACCCTCGGAGAGGATGCGAAATCCTTCCACTCTAGCAGCGCATTGAACGGGGCGGCCAGCAAACCGGCGAGCGCGAGAGAATTCACGAGTTTGCCAATCTTGCGGTTTGCGCGCAGAGGTTTTGCCCAGCGCACCATTTGACCAGCGGGGGGCACCTGCATGCGACGGTAAATTGCCATCATGCGGTCGCTCGGAAAGTCATAGGCAATGAAGTGGTGTGTGAAGACGATTTGCTCAAGACAAGCTCGCTGCAATTGAAGTGCGAGGCCCAGGGTCCGATGATGCTGATCGATGCAAAAGTCTCCCAGGACGTAACCAGGGCGAACGGATTCGCCGACGAGTAACATTCGCGGGAAAGCAGCGGCGACGCCAAGTCCGCGCCCGGTGCTCTCTTCTGTTGCGACCCACGCGCGGGCCGGTCCGTCCGGATTCTCAAGATAAAGCCATTCAAATCTGCGTCCTCCCGCGTCGGGACTTAAGTTGCGGGATAACACATCAGTGAGAAGCGCACGGTCAGCGACCGGGTCTGCGGTGCGGATGCGATCTGGCATACTCGAAGCTGGTGCCACCTCTCCGAAGGCATGTTGAAACTATCTTGTCCAGTTTATAAACTGCGGGAGTCGCCTCATCCGGCTGAGAGCTACACTCGGAGCACGTCGACTACCAAAGACGGAACGCTAGAGGAATTCGAGATTTTCCCATACCGCAGCAACAAATCGTCAAGATTCGCTCGCCACCCGTGTCAGTGATATCCATTTAAAGCTCTATTAATCAGTATTTTAAGGGAGGGCCAGAGGAGTATTCCTTCTGATCTCGTGCGCTTTGGACTGGTAAAGATCCGGGAGGACCGTAAGCGCGCGGAAATTGATAAAAGTGTTTCTGTTGTGGGTACTCCCTTTCCCTCGTTTGGGGTGTTTTCGGGGGCTGGGATGCGTCGAATAGGGTCAAAAATGTTAGTAATCTGTGTATTTTCAATCACTTAGACTATTCGGCCTTCAGGTTGCAATATTGTCAGCGTGTCGGAAATAGACGTGCCTCAGGCTTGAGCTGTTCACCGAGCAGATGCCATTAACGAACCGGAGAATCGATTCCCATAGTTCGGGCAGCAGACATTATCGACGAGTGAGCAGTGACCCAACAGCGCTCAAAAGCGCGCAGCGAGAGAAGCGATTCCACTAGCTTTTAGCAAGAAGCAAGAGCCCCTATGATGGTAAGAATTGGTGCACAGAGGATTCCGCAGAGCACGCTCCTACTTCTGTTTCTGGATGCGGCTTCGGTCGTCATAGGTCTCTTGACGGCCATCAGCTTGCGGCTCCAAAACCACCAGGCAATTGTTCATTATCTGAATGCCCCCCACATCATTGCGCGATTCGTTTTGGTCATTTTGGTATTTGGAGTCGCTCTTTATTACACCGATCTGTATGAGCGCAGCAGCTTCAAGAGTGGCGTTGACGTGTTCATGGGATTGCTTCAAGCGCTGGGAAGTGCCTGCCTCGTCTTGGCAGTGGTTTACTATTTGGACGAAGGCATCAGCCTGGGGCGGGGCATCGCGGCCATGTCCGGGCCGGCCGTTTTCGCACTGATGCTGGGTTCAAGGGCCATTTTGAGCAGATCGAGCTTGCTCCTGTATGGTCCAAAGCGTGTGCTGGTTGTCGGCACGGGATCAACGGGAATCTCCGCGGTGAGGGAAATCATCTCGCGCCCGGAACTAAACCTGAAGGTCGAAGGGTTCTTGGATGAGCGGGGAGAGAACATTGGAAAGCCCCTAGTGAATCCAGGGATTATCGGGGCTGTGGGAGACGTCGAATCGATCGTTCACGACCGCCGAATCGATAGCATCATTCTATCTCTGAAGGAACGGCGGGGAAACATGCCCGTGTCGGAGCTCCTACACCTAAAGTTTGGCGGGGTGGAGGTGGAAGATGCTCACAGTTTTATAGAGAAGGTGACGGGGCGGATCCACCTGGAGCACCTCTCGCCAAGCTGGCTCATTTTGTCAGACGGATTCCGGAAATCTCAATTCTTATACGCCGCAAAGCGCACTTTTGACATCGTCATCGCACTTGTCGCATCCGTTCTGTCGCTGCCTTTGATGGTCCTCGTGGCGATTGCCATCTGGCTGGAGACCGGCAGCCCGGTGCTATTCCGCCAGGAACGCACGGGCTTCAAGGGCCGTTCCTTCAAAATCATGAAATTCCGTTCGATGTGCCACAGCGCGGAGAAGGGCGGTCCGGTGTGGGCTGCCAGTGACGATAACCGCATCACGCGGATCGGGCGTTTCATTCGCAAGTACCGGCTCGATGAGCTTCCGCAGATCTTAAACGTGCTGCGAGGTGAGATGAGCTTGGTTGGGCCGCGCCCGGAACGGCCGCATTTTTGCGAATTGCTGGAGGAGAAGATCGCATTCTTTCAGCTCCGGCATACTGTCCGACCGGGGATTACGGGCTGGGCGCAGGTGAAGTATCAGTACGGGGCGAGCGTAGAAGAGTCGAAGACAAAACTTGAATACGACTTCTTCTATATCAAGCATATGTCGATCGTCTTGGACCTGGCGATTCTATTCGAGACAGCCAAAGTAATGATATATGGACGCGGAGCGAAATGAATGAACCACAACCGGAGCGGATGGCCATGCTGAGCGTTGAAGGCAATCGGAACGGGGAGAAGCCGCAGCGGACTCTCAAGGACATACTATTGATCTCGGCCTGGGTGGCGGGTTACGCCGGAGTTCTGCTGGTTTTTCGATTTGCGAGCGCTATGGAGATCCTGTTCTCTCAAGCGAGCAGGAGGGGGTACCACATGGCTGAAACGAGCGTGGCAGCGCGGGAGCGAGCTGATGTGCCTAGCTATGAACAATCGCCTTCGAGCAGCAACGAAGGATAGGCATGAGGCACGAAAAGTGTTTGTAGTTCAGGATCTGGAGTTCACAATGTAGCGGGTTTTTTTATCGCACTTCTGTCATGATCGTCTTAAGAATGGATACGTAATCGTTTCTGATCTCATTTTTCCCGTAGTCTGATGGATATTTGCGAAGCGGCTGGCCGCTTGCAATGATCTTCTCACTGCTTGGAATAACGAGTGAGTAGTGAGATAGCCGAGCGGAGGGAACGACCTTGACCTTAATAAATGGAGTCGGATTAAGAGGTTGGAAGTCTGGTCAGAGGAAAAATCTTCTCTTCGGAGCCGTACTGGGAGTAGGGCTGGCAGTTTTCGCGCAGGGGGCTGCTGCTCAGTCGACTTCTTCTACGGATGCCTCTGCAAAGGCTGCGGACGAGTCAAAAACCAAGACACAAGTACCAGCGAGTGCAAAAGCCGTCGGACCTGAGAACACCCCCGCCGTCGACAATGACTCTTATCATATCGGATTGGCTGATCAGCTGATGATTTCCGTGTGGAAGGAGCCGGAGCTTTCCCTGGCAGTGGTGGTGCGTCCGGACGGAGTGATAACATTGCCACTCATAAACGATCTTCATGTTGTGGGTCTGAAACCGGTTGAACTGCAGCAAATCTTGATCGACAAGCTGAAGCCCTTCCTGACCGAGCCTCAGGTTACGGTAATCGTTCAGGGCATTCGAAGTCGTAAAGTCTACTTAGTCGGTAATGTGGGTAAGCAGGGATCTATTCCTTTGGACGGTGGGGAGACAATACTGCAACTTTTGGCCGCTTCTGGGGGAGTCGGCCCATTCGCCAAGGCCGATTCGATCTATATTCTGCGGACCGAGAATAACAAGCAGATTCGCATTCCCTTTCAATACAAGAAGGCTCTAAAAGGCAAGGTCAAGGAGGACATCCTTCTCCAGCCCGGAGATATCATCGTCGTGCCATAGCGGCTCGAGAGCATTTCGAGAAACTGAGAGGTAGGGAACATGGTCAGCGAAAGAAGTCGGCACATCGGAGAATGGTTGCTTGCAGTAGCTCTGCTGGCTCCCCCGCTCGCATTCTCTCAACAGCCGCCCGCTCCCGGTTCGACGCAGGATCCAGGTTCCGCGAATCCTCCCACGCAGACACAAACTCCGGGGACGGACGCTGACGCACCTCAAAGCGAGCCGAATCCAGCCGCAACAACGCCGGGCTTATTTGCCAGGGCGCTTAACAGCGCAAGTCCGCTAGCCGGATACAACGGTCCCCTTCAATGGGGTTGGGTCTCGGTACGGTCAGTCTCCTACCAGCAGTACTTCGAGAGTGAGACGCTGGACACTACGGGAATGGCGCCCTTGAGCCAAGACTCGAATGCTATGGAATTGTCGACCTCGATTGTGTTGAATCATGCGTTTGGAGCTTCCCGAACAACCCAACTGACGGTGCAGTACTCGCCCAGCTTGTTCATTTCTGAAGGGCATGTTTATACGAACGCGACGAACCAGAGCGCTGGAGTAGATACTACATTTCAGTTCGGTCCGAGGTGGAGTCTGCAGCTCTCGGATCGGTTCAGCTATTTCGCTAATCAACAGTATTTTTCAGGATTGTCGCTCGGCGTCGACTATACCCAGGGGACCGTGGCCCAGAATAATTTTCTCAACGGTCCGGGGAGAGTCATCTATGACTCCGTGGGAGCCACAATTGCTTACCTTTGGAGCCCAAATACCAAGGTCAGTGTCACGCCGACTTTTGGCTATCAGAACTCCACTGGCGCGGTGAATAACCAGCAAAGCCTCAGCAGTTTAAGTGGGGGCGCACAAGTAAACGTTACTCACGCCGTTAGCGCCACGGCGACGGTCGGGCTCAGCTACTCGGGTCAATACGCCACCTACGTGAACACGTCGACAACGGCAGGGCCCCAGTCCAATGATTACTCGCAGGACCTCCTGATTAACTATGGCAAACAGATCGGGGCAAGTTGGCATCTGAGCTTCGGCCTAGGCCTGACGAGCGACACAAATGGTGGCAATCAAATAGGACTTGCTGCGAGTGCAGGAATCACCAAATCGTTCCACAAAATGGATTTTGCGGTTGACTACTACCGGGGGCACCAGTTCAACGGGTATATCACTTCCGCGAGCACGGACCGAATCGACTTCGTAAATACCATCCGTTGGAACCGGCGCTTTTCGAGTAGCACATCGCTGGCGTACTTCCGAACCGCGAATACCTCTACGCCCGGACCGTCGGGCACTTATGCGTCGGAGCAATTGAGCTTCAGGCTTACTCGCGCGCTAAGTTTGACTGGCGGCATAGGCTACTCGAAGCAAACAGGAGACGGTGTCTATGTGCAGGATGGCCACACCCGTTTGGCAACAGTAGGTGTCTCATGGAGCCCTGCAGCTACAGTACAACACTGAACCTCGATCGGCCTTGAGCCCTGCTGCTGGAAAATGGCGCAAGCAAACCCGGCAGGCTGCCAACTGGTTTAGGAGGCAACACTCCACGATTGGAAGCTCCAGGCTGGCCCGGCTATTGTAACTTAACTGGTTTACGAGCATCGGCTCGGGGTTTCTCTGCCTACCGATAAATGTCGAGGGAGGGGCATATAGCTAAGTGGAACTATTTTTCCGTTCTCGCATGGAAAGTAGTCGAAAATAAAGGGCAGTTATGGCTTCAAAGTCTGTAAACTATTTGTTATGAATTAGATGGCTCGTTTTTCTTGAAGATGCTTTTGGTATATGGATTGCCCTACATATAGGGGAGACACAAATTGTTGCACAACGCGTGTCTCGAGAAGTTGGAGGAGGTCAAGTGAGCGCAACGCAACCGGCACTTCCCGGTTCCCTGGACGGAGGGGGAGTTCAGGAATTCCGCCATTATCTAGACGTCATTCGGCGCCGAAAGGCTGTCGTGATTTTAATGACGATAGGATTCTCCTGTTGTGCTGCAGTGATCGCTCATCGACTGCCAGACGTGTACCGCTCGCAGACCGTCATCCTGGTGGACGCGCAGCAGGTTCCCTCCTCTTATGTACAGAGCACGGTCAGCACTAGTCTCCAGGACAGACTCGCCACGATTCAACAGCAAGTGATGTCCCCAACTCGACTGAAGAACATGATCGAGAAGAATGGACTCTTTCCCGAGCTTCGAGGTAAGGTTAGCGAGGAAGCGCTAATTCAGAGAATCCAGAAATCGACTTCCGTTGACGTGGCTGGGCACTTTAGTTCATTCAGGATCGCTTATCAGGGTGATAGCCCGAAGGAAGTCTCCCTGATCGCCAACCAACTAGCCGACACTTTTATAACGGAAAACGTGGACGCAAGGCAGAAGGAGTTTTACGGCACGGCGGAATTCCTGGACAATGAACTGCAAGAAACAAAGAGTCAGTTAGAATCCAAAGAACAGCAGCTTCAGGCCATCAAGTCGACCAACCTCAATGATCTGCCCGAGTCTAAACAGTTTCACCTCGAAGCTCTGAATAACCTGCGGACGCAGTTGGCGGCGAGCGAAGATCGTGTGCGCCAGGCGAAGCAGGACAAGATCATGATTGAAGCCATGACGAATACGAACCATCCCACTGTGGACGTGGACGGAGGGGGCACCACTAGCACTTCACCCTATGCGAGCCAGATTGAGAAATTGGAGGCGCACCTGGCGGAGTTGCGATCGCAATATGGCCCGAACTTCCCGGACGTCCGCAAGGCGCAAGCAGATTTGGATCGACTGAAAAAGAAAGAAGCGGCCACCCAGAGGGAGGCGCCCGCTCCGGTTCAGGCGGAGGTCGTTGTCGCACCATCGCCGAGCACGAAAAACCCGGTGATCGCGGCGCAACTGGAGAAGCTAAACCAGGAAATCGACGAACAGACAAAGCTACAAGGCCCATTGCAGCAGCAGATTGATTTTCACGTTTCAAAGCTTGCGCGAGTGCCAATCTTCGAGCAGCAAATAGCCGGTTTGATGCGGGACTATGATTCTTTGCGCTCTCACTACCAGAGCCTTTTGGATAAGAAACTGTCCGCCCAGATGGCGAGCGAGCTCGAAATCCGCCAAAAGGGAGAGCGATTTGTGATTCTGGATCCTGCTCCAATTCCAGATCGGCCTTCTGGGCCGAATCGGGTGCTCATCGGATTTGCCGGGCTGATGATGGGTCTCGTCGGAGGGGTCGGCTTGGCCATCGCGATCGAAATGATGGATCAGACGGTGCGAAGCGAACATGAAGCAACGGAGCTTCTCAAGCTCCCGGTGCTGGCCGGAATTCCTCAGATGTACACCGCAGCTGAGGTGCGTTCCCGGAGAATTGGTTTTGTACTAGCAGCCATTCTCACGGCATCCTTTGCCTCGGGGCTGGGAGTGTTGATCTCCGTTGTGACACGGAAGGCAGGGTTATTTTAATGTATCTAAAATACTACCAACTGCGCGAAGAGCCCTTTAGCCTCACTCCTGATCCTCGGTTTCTGCATTTGGCCCAGCCATACCGGGTGGCCCTCGAGACGGTGGTCCAATCCATCATCCGAAGAAAGGGATTCGTGGTAGTCAACGGCCCAATAGGGACGGGCAAGACTACGCTGCTGCATGCGGCGATGCAGATTCTTTCGCGCCTGAACAGCAACAACGCTCCGCTAGCATCGGCATTTGTGCTGAACCCGGTGCTCAGCCGTGAAGAATTTCTTGAAACCTTGATAACGGAATTCGAAGTGACCTGTACGTCGACCAGTAAGCCGGCGCGACTCACCGCTCTTTACAACATGTTTCTCGAGAAGCAAAAGCAAGGTGGAACCTCCATTCTGATTGTCGACGAGGCCCACTTGATGACCATGGAACTGCTCGAGGAGATCCGGCTGCTGAGCAATGCCGACACCTATCGAGAAAAGCTGCTGCAGGTGATCCTGTGCGGCCAGCCCGAGCTGACTCCCTTCTTGCAACGGCGTGAACTAAGAGCCCTACAGCAGCGGATTACGCAATATTGTTCGCTGCGGCCGCTAAGCCTGGCCGAAACTCACAGCTATGTGGCGGAGCGTCTTCAGGCCGCGGGATTGGTCGGGTCGTCACCCTTCAGCGAGAAGTCCATCGAGCTTCTGAATCTGTATTCG